>RCNB010002635.1_pt1 | contig 10950 bp, 6 predicted proteins | sample 2041321 | NCBI WGS metagenome assembly RCNB01 (sample SAMN09708232, study PRJNA481090) | Marine sediment metagenome, whole genome shotgun sequencing project.
GATGGTAAAGATAATAAGGAAGCCGAGTGTAGCTTCCTGCAGGCGATAATTTACGAGGACGAGGTCCCTGACATCCTCAAGATGGACAATCTCCCTGTCATTGAATATTTCGAACTCACTTCCCTGCTGCCCGGTATTAATATAACGAATGAATCCCTGTGCCACTTCTAGAAGTTCCTCATCGCTGAAGCCCGTTTCGTCGCTTACCGCGTACTTATTGAAACCATACTCATATAAACGTATATCATTGACTGCCCAGCGCAAATTGCTGGTGATTAGAAAAATGGGGATGCAGAGTATGAAAAGACCTGCCAGAATATAACCAAGATATTGAATGATTGTCTTCCTGGACATAGTCATATACTAAAGAAGCACTGTTCCGCTTGTCAATTAAGAGGTTTGACCTATATAATGCGGGCGATATGAGTGAAATATTCGGCGACATGGATAGTTTTGACACCCTTGTTGCTATTATCGCCAGGCTACGAAGCCCCAATGGATGCCCCTGGGATCGGGAGCAGACCCATTCCTCTATCAAGGGCAACCTTCTTGAGGAAACCTACGAGGTTATTGAGGCAATCGATGAGGAGGACACGAAAAAGCTCTGCGAGGAGCTAGGTGACGTGCTTATGCAAATTGTACTCCATGCCAGGATGGCAAGCGAGGAAGGGGATTTTGAGCTTGGCGATATTATCCGCGGCATCTGTACTAAATTAATCCACCGTCACCCACATGTTTTTAGCAATGCCGATGCTAAAGATACCAAGCAAGTCGTCGCAAATTGGGAGATACTAAAACAGTCGGAGGGAAAGGGTTCGCTTCTTTCTGGCCTGCCTAAAGAGATGCCAGCCCTGGCATACTCTCAGGCAATGGGTCGGCGCGTTGCCCGTGTAGGCTTTGATTGGGAGGATGTTGCGGGCATCATCGATAAGCTTGCCGAGGAAGTAGCAGAATTCAATGAGGCTACCGATCATCGTCAGACGGTTCGGGAATTTGGCGATTTACTATTTACCCTGGCCAGCGTCGCCCGCCGTCTAGACATTGATCTGGAGTCGGCATTGCGTGGAGCTAATGAGCGCTTCTACAATCGGTTTTCCTGCATGGAAGAGACCTGCCAGAAGAGAGAAACCACGCTTTCGAGCCTGACCCTGGAGGAGCAGAACGTGTTATGGGAGGAAGCGAAGAGGAGGGAGTCCGAAATAGAGGCAGAGCAGGAAGGGTAAAAAATCGGGGCGAGAGGATTTGAACCTCCGACCTCAGCGTCCCGAACGCTGCGCGCTAACCGGACTGCGCTACGCCCCGTGGCAATCATTATAACGCTGGATACATACGTTAGCAAGCCAGCCAGGTTGCTCTATTGTATGTATCGACAGTTGTTGCTATATTAGTACAATTATGAAATATTGCGTACTGGTTGTCGATGGTGCCGCAGGCTGGCCGCTCCCGGAGAGAGGTCGAAAGACTTGTCTGGAGTTGGCGCATACCCCAAATCTTGATCGGATGACCATGGAGGGCGTCCTGGGAATGGTACGTACAGTGCCACCAGGTATGGAGCCATCAAGTGCCTGCGCCTGTATGTCGCTGCTTGGCTACGATCCGAAGGTTTACTACCGTGGGAGGAGCGCCATCGAGGCCAGAAGTATGGACATACCTATCAACGAGGGAGAGGTCGTCTTCCGCTGCAATCTGGTCGCCGTTCGGGATGGAAATATGTGGAGCTATTGCTCTGGGCATATCTCCAGCGAGGAAGGTCATACGCTTATCGCTGCACTGGAGAAGAGCCTTGGTAGTGATAAAATACACTTTTACCCAGGGGTCGGCTATCGGCATATATGTAAGATTAAGGGAGAAGAGGATACGCTACTGGCCACCTGTACGCCACCGCATGATATCCCCGACAAGCCCGTCGCGGATTTCATGCCGCAGGGGCCGGGAAGCGAACTATTGCAGGAGATGATGCTGTGCTCCCAAGACGTACTACGGGATCACTGCGTGAACTTGGAGCGTAAATCTCGTGGTGAAATCCCCGCAACCATGATCTGGCTATTCTGGGGCAGCGGGCAGATACCTGAGCTACCGGCCTTTAAAGAGCGCTATGGACTGGATGCGGCGATGACATCGGGTGTCGACCTGCTCCGAGGCTTGGCCGACATGGCGGGGATTGATATCCTTGACATCCCAGGGGTGACTGATGGTTTGGACAATGACTTTTCGCAACAGGGTACTGGAGCTGTGGAAGCTCTAGAGGAATACGACATGGCTGTAATTCATATTGAAGCACCAGATGAGGCTGCCCACGCTGGCTCCATTGATGATAAAATTGAGGCCATCGAACGGGTGGATAGAGAAGTGCTGAGTCACCTCCTTTCATGGAGAGGACAGGGTAAGGAGAAAAAAGGCGATAACCTGCGCATGCTCATCTTGCCTGATCACGCTACACCGATTGCGGTTCAAACTCACACCCCCGAGCCGGTTCCCTTTTTGCTATGGGGGCCGGGATTCGAGGCAAATGGGGCGGAGCGATTTACAGAGACAGAGGCAAATAACACTGGAGTTTTTGTTGATGATGGGTATGCAATTATGGGAAGGTTGATAGGGACAACTATTTGATTCAGGGGGTCATATGGCGCTAATTGTGCAAAAGTATGGCGGCAGCTCCGTAGCAGACGCAGACAAGATCAAGAATGTTGCCAAGCGGGTGGCTGCCACGAGAGATAAGGGTAATGATGTAGTGGTAGTGATTTCCGCTATGGGAAAGACTACCGATCAACTGATTAGCTTAGCTAATCAAATCACCGATAGGCCGGATGTGAGGGAGCTTGATGTTCTACTATCTACCGGTGAGACCGTTTCCAGCACTATGCTTGCTATGGCGCTGAAATCTTTGGGACACAAGGCGATCAGCCTCAGCGGTGCACAGGCGGGAATCCGGACCGATGCGGCCTATAGTCGTGCGCGCATCCTCAATGTTGACTCTCATCGAATAGTTAAAGAACTTGGTGAGGGCAAGATCGTTATCGTTGCTGGATTTCAGGGCATCAATGACGAGATGGATATTACCACTCTGGGCCGAGGTGGCTCCGATACCACGGCAGTAGCTATGGCAGCGAGTCTCGGAGCACAAATGTGCGAGATATATACTGATGTGGATGGGGTATATACTGCAGATCCCCGTTTTGTCCCCGATGCACGTAAACTCAGGGAGCTTGGCTATGAAGAGATGCTTGAGTTGGCCAGTTACGGGGCGAAGGTACTGCACCACCGTGCTGTAGAGTTGGGGGAGCTGTGTAATGTACCGATCCTCGTGACTTCAAGTTTCAATGAAAATCCGGGAACATTAATTCATGGAGGCATTACTATGGAAGTACGTAATAAGGTGAGGGGTATTGTTCACGACCTTAATGTAGCTAAGGTCACCGTTCTCGGTGTCCCCGACCGACCGGGGATCGCAACCACCATCTTCGAGTCACTGGCTAAAGAGAACGTCAGTGTGGATACCATTGTACAGAATGCCAGCGTTGAGCGATTAACTGATTTAACCTTTACCGTTACTAAAAGTGACCTGGAGAAAGCCATACGCGTGGCCGAGCCGGCAGCAAAATCCATTGGTGCTAGAGGATGCATTGCCGATGCTAATCTCGGACAGGTGAGCATCGTAGGCACGGGCATGCAGAACACACCGGGGTATGCAGCGAAGATGTTCCGAGCCCTTTACGAAAAAGAGATAAATATCGAGCTAATAACAACATCCGAGATCCGGATCACCTGTATCATTGACGAGAGCAGGGTTGAGGACGCTCTCATTGCCCTTCATAAGGCCTTTCAACTGGAAAAAGAAGGAGACGTATTATAAGTATTATTGTTTCATCTTCCTCAGTCTTGACAACTGGTGAAACTCATATTAAATTATGCGAATGAGGTAAGTGGTAATAATCAATGCATTATCAAGCAGGGGAAGCGAGATTAAGACGACGAAGTGCTAAAGAGGCTATTGCTTTAGCAATGCAAGGTCGTTGGGAGGAGGCAGTCATCACTAATAGGAGCATAATTGAGGTCTTCCCCAATGATATTGATGCCCTTAATCGGCTGGGTAAAGCGTTGACGGAGCTTGGTCAGTATGGTCAGGCGGGGGAGACGTACGGCAGGGCCATGGAAATCGATCCCAAGAATGGCATCGCCAGTAGAAATCTTCAGCGGCTCTCGCTACTTAATGGGGCGCCGGCAATGCCGGCACAGCGACGTCAGAGGGTTATCCCACAACTTTTTATCGAGGAGACTGGCAAAGCGGGAGTTGTCAGTCTTGAGCAACCGGCGCCGCCGGAAGTGCTCGCTGAGATGGCTGCTGGTGACCCGGTATACTTAAGATTCAAGGGGCAAGGGCTCATTATTGAGAGCAAGCACGGTGAGTATCTGGGACGGGTTCATCCGAGGATTGGGGTGCGTCTTGCTAAACTAATGGATGGGGGTAACCTTTACACCGCAGCGATCGCAAGTTTGGTAGATAGCGAAGTAAAAGTAATCATTACAGAGGCATTCCAGCACCCTAACCAGGCGGGACGCCCATCCTTTCCTGCTAAAGGATATGACGGTTTCCGCTCTTATGTCAAAGGCAGCATCCTGAAATACGACCTTGGGGAAGAAGAGATATCTCTGGATGATAACGGTGATCCAGATGAATCGGAAGAGGATACAGAGCGACTACCTGAGGGTATGTCACTGATAGTCGAGAATAATGGCGTAAGTACTCTCGAAGAAGAATCATAAGGCAGCATCGCACTGTATTAATTCACACTCCCTTCTTCTTTCTCTGCATAAATTACACCTTCATCTCTCGGGCAAAACAACCTCCCGCTACTGTATTGCTTTATATATGGAGAATGCTGAAATAGTCTCTATCAACCCCCTATATCCCCCAGTCTTGGGGGATTCTTGAAGCTGGGGGACACCCCCAGACCCCCAGCAGGAAGTATCCTGCGCCTCTTTTTCAGCAGTCTCATATTGTAGAGCGATAGATTTCTCTTTTTTATCCCTTTGACGGACCCAGTGAAGCATGATATGCTTTTGGAAGGATTTCTAGATATTAAGGTATGGGGTGATTGATGGATATCGGAGCAGTCAAGCCAATAGACATCGAAGAGGAGATGAAGAGCTCCTATCTGGACTATGCCATGAGCGTTATAGTCTCCCGCGCCCTTCCCGATGTACGCGATGGATTGAAGCCGGTTCAACGACGGATTCTTTACGCTACTGGAGAATTGGGGCTCACGCATTCCAATGCCCATAGAAAGAGTGCTCGCATCGTTGGTGATGTAATGGGTAAGTACCACCCTCATGGCGACTCCCCGATTTATGAAGCTATGGTGCGCATGGCTCAGGATTTCTCTCTGAGATATATGCTCATCGATGGGCAGGGGAATTTTGGCAGTGTGGATAACGATCCACCAGCAGCTATGCGCTATACAGAGGCTCGCCTTTCATTAATCGCTCAGGAGATGCTTCTTGATATCGATAAAGAGACGGTTGACCTAGTACCCAATTTTGATGCAACCCTCAATGAGCCCACTGTTCTTCCCTCAAGGCTTCCTAACCTATTAATTAATGGTGCCTCAGGGATCGCGGTAGGCATGGCCACCAATATCCCGCCACACAATCTAGGTGAGATAGCAGACGCTATTTGCTATCTCATCGAAAACCCTGAGGCCACGGTAGACGAACTTACCGATTTCGTTCGTGGCCCAGATTTCCCAACTGCGGGCATTATTTACGGGCGCGAGGGGATCGACAATGCTTATGCCACAGGTAAGGGAAAGGTATTGATCCGCTCCAGATATAGCATTGAGGAACTCCCTAAGGGACGCCATCAGATAGTGGTTACCGAGCTGCCCTACCAGGTAAACAAGGCAGGGCTGGTGGCGAGAATAGCCGAGCTGGTTAAAACAAAGAGGATCGAAGGGATCACCGAGCTACGCGATGAATCTGACCGGCAGGGGATACGCATCGTTATCGAGCTGAGGAGGGATGCTCAACCGGAGCAGGTACTAAATAATCTCTTCAAGCATACAGCAATGCAGTCAGCCTTTTTCATCAACATGCTGGCCCTGATCGATAGGCAGCCCAGAGTGATCAGCCTGAAAACAGCGCTTCAGCAGTATATCGCTTTTCGTCAGGACGTGATCGTACGCCGATCCCGTTTTGATCTGCGCCATGCAAAAGAGCGGGCCCATATCCTTGAGGGATTGAAGGTCGCCCTCGACCACATAGATGAGGTTATTGATGTTATTCGGCGCTCCCCGAGCGCTGATGCGGCACGGAAAAATCTGATGACATCATTTAGTCTAACCCAGGTTCAGGCTCAGGCCATCCTGGATATGCAGCTTCGCCGGCTTGCTGCCCTCGAGCGAGAAAAGCTCATAGAAGAATATACCGAGGTATTGAAGACCATCGCTTACCTGGAAGACTTACTGGCTAACCCGAGGAAGATCCTTTTTCTGGTTAAGGAAGATATAGAGGAGATAAAGGAAAAGTATGGTGATCCTCGGAGGACGGAGATCGTTGAGGAGGAGCCAGACGAGTTTAGCGAAGAGGACTTGATCCATCATCAGAAGATGATAATCGTCCTTACTAACCGCGGATATATAAAGCGAATGCCTATAGAAAGCTACCGGGTGCAGCAGCGGGGTGGGAGAGGGGTAATGGGTATTGCTACCCGTGAGGCAGAGAGCGTTCGCCTCCTACTGTCAGCCGATACTCTTGATACCCTCCTCTTCTTCACTGATCGAGGGAGGGTGTATTCCCTTAAATGCTACCGAGTACCTCAGGAGACATCTCGAACATCCAAGGGGATACCACTTGTAAAATTAATCTCTATAGAGGAGAAAGAGCGGGTAACCGAGATTCTGGCAGTAACAGAATTTGTTCCTGGGGACTCTATGATTATGGCAACAAGCCGCGGCGTGATAAAGAGGAGTGCTGCAGAGAGTTTCAGATCGGTACGTTCCAATGGTCTCATAGCCATGAGGCTGGGAAAGGGCGATGAGCTGGTGGCAGCAAAGGTAGCTGGCAAGGACAGCGAGGTTATCATAGTAACAGAAGGCGCCCATGCGATTAGGTTTGCCCTCGGTGGACTCAGGCTTGCCTCTCGCACCAGTGGTGGCGTGCGCGCAATCCATATTTCTCCCGACGACCGATTAGTTGCAATGGACATTGTCTCTCCGGATGCTTTTATAATGGTTATCACCAAGACTGGCTATGGCAAGTGCACCCTTCTTTCCCGATACCGTGTCCAGTCTCGTGGAGGCACCGGAGTGAAGACCCTCAGTTCAAAGGTGGGTAGTGTGGTCGCTGCGCGCGTTATCAACACCGATGATGAGGTAATGATACTCACCGCTCATGGTGTTATGCTTCGCATGCAGGGGGCTAATATTCCAACTCAGGGCAGAATCAGGAGAGGGGCCAGCCTTATGAAGCCCGATGAAGGTGATGAAGTAATCTCCATTGCAGCGCTGAGCTCGTGATATTTATTAGAACTGTATGGATAATGTATTAACTACGGGCAAACTACTTATTACAATTATATTCATATTTTCCAAGATGCGAATGCGTAGGCGTTGTTGACATTCGTGTTACATTATGCTACAATCCCACAATTTTGAGTGGCGAATTAATTGAGAAAGGGGAATTAATAATGTTAAAGAGATTAAGTCTTCCGACATCACTGGTTATGATAGCTATATTGCTACTGCTGTTCGCTTTACTCCCGATGGTCGCTTTGGTCCCGGCACCGGTGCAGGGGCAAACTATGTCCCCCGTACTTTGCTGGGGCAACGTTACCCTGGATGGCGCTGCTGCACCAGTGGGCACAACAGTCGATATCTTAATAGGAGCTGATACCACGCCGAGCGGATCCGGTACAGTGAACACCACCGGTCAGTACGGCTCGATTCAAGTATGGGGGCTGGATAGCCGGTATGGTGAGCTATTGAAATATTCGGTGAACGGTTTCGAGGCGACTAAACTAGGACCCGGTAATGGAACCTTCGGACTGCAAAATCAGGTAGTTAACCTGGCAGCCGTAAGCGGTCCGCAGCTCACGGTAACTACCAATGGTTCTGAAGCGGTTACCGACAGCACAGCTACCTTGAAGGGTAACCTAGTGGATATGGGAAATTGTACGGACATCAAGGTCTGGTTTGAATATAACAGCGTTAAATCTGACGAACTTCCGTTGTCTGCCATTGGACCATTCAGTATTCCCATCGATGGTCTAATCCCTGAAACCACATACAGTTTCAAAGCCAAGGCTGTGACTGTAGCACCGTGTGATATCGTTACTAGTGAAGGTATCACAATGTCCTTTACCACATTAAACGTATCGCCTACGCCAACTCCTTCACCTACTCCTTCACCAACTCCTACCATAGTGCCGTCCAAACTTACTAGCATAACCTGGAGCGACATCGATCAATCGGGCACTATCAATAAGGGAGACTTACTTCGCTTCAATTTCAGCAAGGCTATGGACACTGGCACAATCACTGCACATAACGTCAATACACGGCTGCCAACCAATCCCGAACACTTTTATGGCACAATAATAAGCGATAACATTGGTTGGAGTAACTCCGATACAAGGTTAACGGTGGTCCTTGCAGAGGATGAGACAATCGTCGGCGGTGAAACAGTAAACCCAACGTCACTTGTGACGGATAAGGAAGGCAATTCCGATGCAACACCGGGCACCGGCCCGGCGATTCCCACACCTACTACACCAACTCCCACACCTACACCCACACCTACACCTTCGCTCACCCCAACCGCAACGCCTACTCCCACACCTACTCCAACACCACCACCATTCGAGGGTGAGGGTACGGTTGGAACATCAGGTGGTACCGTAACCACTAACGATAGCAAGGTCAGTCTGGATTTCCCTGCCGGGGCATTCACCAGTAATACTACTGTTACCATTAAGAGTGCTTTCTGCCGCGCAGCTCCTGAGGGGTACACCGTTCAGAACACCTGCTTCTTCATCACTATCTCACCATTGGTAGTCGAGCTATCTGAGGACGCAACAATCAAAGTCAAGTATTCAACTGCCGACTGGAATGCTGCTGGCAAGGATCCGGATCGTTTGAAGCTGGCGTATTACAGCGGTGGGGAATGGCATTTGCTTGTTACCACGGTGAGCACAGCTTCAGGCACAGTGAGTGCTCAGACGAATCATTTAAGCGATTGGGCGGTTCTAGCGACAGAGGAGGGCTCTGCCTGGCAGTGGTGGTACACCCTGTTAATCGTAATGGTGGTTTTCATTATCATCGCGGTCGTTGTCTTATTCGTGGTTACTCGTAGTAGAGGATCATCAGAGGACTATGATGATGGCGATCTTTATATAGATGATGAAGAGTTTTAATTACTCTTCTTGCAAGCGGGGTGCCAGCTCTCCAGCCCGCAAGCGTTGCAGCGACCGGCGCGGCAGTCATCGGTTAGCTGGTCCTGAAGCATATGTTGGCACTCTTGTTGCAGAAAGGTAGCGTTTAGCCCAACGTCGATATGAGCCCATGGTAGGATTTCATTAAAAGGGCGTTGACGGTTAGCATAGAAAGCGGGATCGAGCCCAAATGCATCGAAGGCTCGATCCCATTTTTCATAATTGAAGTGCTCGCTCCAGGCATCGAACGTGGAGCCCAATTGCCAGGCACGATATATAACCTGAGACAGGCGCCTATCGCCTCGAGCCAGTACGCCTTCAAGTAAGCTCATCTTGGTGTCATGCCATGACAGATGCATACCCGATTTTTTCAGGCCGCGTCTCAGAACCTCGATGCTGGCATTTAACCCCTCTTCACCATACTGTGCCGCCCATTGAAATGCAGTGTGCGCTTTGGGCACAAAAGTGGAGGTGCTTACCTTTATATGAAGGGCCCTGCTCCCGGATTTCCTCTGTGCGGGGCTACCGTGACGCACCAGCTGAACGATGCTCTCTATATCATCTGGTGTCTCAGTAGGTAGGCCGAGCATGAAGTATAGCTTGACACTGCTCCAGCCGCGCTCCGCAGCATTCTCCAATGTTTGGATAATTTCTTCATCGGAGATGCCCTTATTGATCACACGACGCAGCCTCTCACTTCCCGCCTCAGGAGCAAAGGTCAATCCAGTCTTCTTCACATTTGCAGTGGCATCTATTAATCCCAGTGAGAAGCTATCAATGCGAAGGCTGGGCAGTGAAATCTTGAGATTGTGCTCTCGATAGCGTGATGATAGTGTGCTTACCAGGCTCTCTATTTCTGAATAGTCGCCTGTGCTCAGGGACAACAGTGAAAGCTCATTATAACCGCAATTCCTCAGCAGTTCGTCTGCCGCCGATATAATCTCCTCCTTCGGTCGTTCCCGTAGCGGGCGATAGATTATCCCTGCCTGGCAGAAGCGACAACCCCTTGTACATCCGCGCTGGATCTCGATGGCTGCACGGTCATGAATTGTCGCCACATATGGGATGACCGGCCTGGTTACCACAGGAGGTAGCTCGACAAGCATGCGCCGCTTAATGCTTGGGCTTAGTCCCGCTGATGCAGGCCATATCTTGGCAATGGTGCCATCGATATGATAGTCAACCTTGTATAGACTGGGCACGTAGATTCCGGGAATGTGGGTCAGTTCCCGTAGTAATTCCTGCTTTTCATGCGGACCCTGCATCTTCCAACGACGAAAGGTTTCCAGTAGTTCAAGGAGAACTTCCTCTCCCTCGCCAAGGACAAAAAGGTCGATAAATGCTGACATAGGCTCAGGATTAAGTGCGCAACTACCCCCAGCTATTATCAGGGGATAAGACCCGTTGCGCTGTGAGGCCTGTACAGGTATTCCTGCCAGGTCAAGCATATTAAGTACATTAGTATATGTGAGCTCATAGGCTAGGGAGAAGCCGATAATGTCGAAGTCTTTTAACGGATGCCG
>RCNB010002636.1_pt1 | contig 10949 bp, 10 predicted proteins | sample 2041321 | NCBI WGS metagenome assembly RCNB01 (sample SAMN09708232, study PRJNA481090) | Marine sediment metagenome, whole genome shotgun sequencing project.
CATGACATTTGGGTTTCTGGTTATTTACTGGTTAAATTTCAAATAGCATGCCAAACTTTCAGAATGCAATTAATAATGGACTTTCATTTCCCTGGCCAAAATAATTAAAACTAGTGATCATGAAGAGCTTAACCCACAATATTTATTCACTTTCCCAGCATATATCCATATGATCCTTTTTGTTTTCGTATCTTCGCGTGGTTTTTTAAAAAACTTGTAACGATGATCAATATAACATTCCCGGATGGTAAGGTAAGGCAGTTTGAAAAAGGCACCTCCGGCATTGATATAGCCAAGAGCCTGAGCAACAGCCTGGCTCGTGAGGTTCTTTCCATCAATGTGAACGATGAATTGTGGGATCTGGAGCGACCCATTGAGGAGGATGCCACCATCAAATTGAATAAATGGGACGATCCAGATGGCAAACATGCCTTCTGGCACTCCTCTGCCCACTTAATGGCCGAAGCGGTAGAAGCGATCTTCCCGGGAACTAAATTTGGGATTGGCCCCGCTATAGAGAATGGATTCTACTACGATGTAGATCCAGGTGATGAGGTAGTGATCACTGAGGGCGATCTGCCTAAGATCGAAAAGAAAATGAAGGACCTTGTTTCGCAAAAGCTGGTTTATTCACGATCGGAGGTAAGTAAGGAGGAGGCCATGAAGTACTTTGGGGACAAAGGGGACTTCTACAAAACTGAATTAATTGGAGATCTGGAGGATGGCACTATTACCTTCTATAAGCAAGGTAATTTCACTGATCTTTGCAGGGGCCCACACCTGGCCAACACCTCCCCCATCAAAGCCATCAAACTGCTCAGCTTAGCAGGAGCTTACTGGCGGGGAGATGAAACCCGCAAGCAGCTGACTCGGATCTATGGGGTAAGCTTCCCAAAGCAGAAAATGCTGGAAGAGCATCTGGAAATGCTTGAGCAGGCCAAACTAAGGGATCACAGGAAGTTGGGAAAAGAGCTGGAACTCTTTACATTCTCTCAAAGAGTTGGCCCCGGACTACCCTTGTGGCTTCCCAAAGGAGCGCAGCTTAGAGAGCGTCTGGAGAACTTTTTGAAAAAGGTGCAGCGAGATACCGGTTACGAACCGGTAATTACACCCCATATCGGGCTGAAGGAGCTCTGGGTTACTTCCGGTCACTATGCCAAATATGGAAAAGACAGTTTTCAGCCCATCAACACTCCCCAGGAAGGAGAAGAGTTTTTGCTGAAACCTATGAATTGTCCTGCCCATTGTGAAATCTACAAGTCGAAACCCCGCTCCTATCGGGACTTGCCTGTTCGTCTGGCTGAATTTGGCACTGTTTATCGCTATGAGCAAAGCGGAGAGCTTCATGGACTCACCAGGGTACGTGGTTTTACACAGGATGATGCCCATATCTTTTGCCGACCAGACCAGCTTAGAGAGGAATTTCTCAAAGTAATAGACATCGTCCTCTATATATTTAAGACTTTAGACTTTAAAGAATTTGAAACCCAGGTGTCACTGCGTGATCCTGAGGATAAGGAGAAGTATATCGGAAGCGATGAAAACTGGGAAAAGGCAGAGCAAGCGATACTTGAAGCCGTTGAAGCCAAAGGCATGGCTACAGTGGTTGAATACGGAGAGGCTGCATTTTATGGGCCTAAGCTGGACTTTATGGTAAGGGATGCCCTTGGAAGAAAATGGCAGCTCGGAACCATCCAGGTGGATTATAACTTGCCTGAACGATTTGAACTTGAATACATAGGAGCTGATAATCAGAAACATCAGCCGGTGATGATACACCGTGCGCCCTTTGGATCCTTGGAAAGATTTGTGGCTGTTTTAATTGAACATACTGCCGGAAAATTCCCCCTCTGGCTCGCTCCCGATCAGGCCATTCTATTGCCTATTAGTGAAAAATATCACGATTATGCAAAAAAAGTTTCAAATTACCTGAAAAATTACGATATTCGCACCCTGATTGACGAGCGGAGTGAAAAGATCGGTAAGAAGATAAGGGATAGCGAGTTAAAGCGAATTCCATATCTACTTATCATCGGCGAAAAGGAGCAGGAAAGTAATACTGTTTCCGTTCGCAGGCAGGGAGAAGGTGATAAAGGGGTGATGAGCATGGAAGATTTTGCAGAATTTTTGCAGTCTGAGGTTCAGAATCAAATGGAATCAATCGAAAAAGATGTTTAACTAAATTATAGGAGGAACTTGTCATAGCGGGACCAAGCCATTATCGAAGAAGAAACAACGATAGAAATAAAGACCGGATCTTTTTCAGGACCAATGAATCAATTCGGGCAACTTCTGTGCGCCTCGTTGGAGAAAATATTGAAAATCAGGGTGTTGTTTTAATTGCAGAAGCCCTGAAAATTGCCGATTCGCTGGACCTTGATCTTGTGGAAATTTCTCCCAAAGCCGATCCGCCTGTTTGTAGAGCCATTGATTATCAAAAGTTTCTCTACCAGCAGAAAAAGAAGCAGAAGGAAATGAAATCCAAAGCCACCAAAATAGTGGTAAAGGAGATCAGATTCGGACCCAATACGGATGAGCATGATTATAGTTTTAAACTAAAGCATGCCTTGAAATTCCTGGACGAGGGAGCAAAATTAAAGGCTTTCGTCTTTTTTAAAGGAAGGTCAATTTTATATAAGGAAAAAGGAGAGATTCTTTTACTTCGCCTGGCTCAGGACCTGGAAAAGGTCGGAAAGGTGGAGCAACTTCCTAAACTGGAAGGAAAACGGATGACCATGTTTATGGCTCCGAAAGTGAAGAAAAAATAAGTTGTATAGATAAATTGTTGGAATAATGCCAAAAATGAAAACAAATCCGGGTGCGAAGAAGAGATTCAAACTCACCGGTACTGGTAAAATCAAAAGAAAGCACGCCTTTAAAAGCCATATTCTTACCAAAAAATCGAAAAAGCGCAAACGCAACCTGACTTATTCTGGTTTGGTTGACAAAGCTGATGAGAATAACATCAAGCGCCTTCTTAACATGAAGTAGGATTTAAAATCTTTTGAAACACAGGTAAACGAGTAATTGACCAGGATGTAGAGCAAAAAAGAGTCGTATTGACCGCCTGCACCCAAAAAATTAAAAAAAATGCCAAGATCAACCAATGCTGTCGCATCACGACAGAAGAGAAAAAAAGTAATGAAGGCGACCAAAGGGTACTTTGGTCGTAGAAAAAATGTTTGGACGGTATCGAAGAACGCCTATGAAAAAGGCCTAAGTTATGCATACCGTGACCGTCGTAAGAAAAAAGCCAGTTTCAGGGCACTATGGATCCAGAGGATCAATGCTGCTGCGCGTGAACATGGAATGTCTTACTCCGAATTTATGGGTAAACTCAGCAAAGCTGGTATTGAGATAAACCGCAAAGTACTTGCAGATCTGGCCATGAACGATCCTTTAGCTTTTGAAGCCATCGTAAAGAAAGTACAGTAAGTCAAAAGCATTACAATATTAAGAGGCTGATCTTCCTGAAAGGGGTTCAGCCTTTTTTTATTTAGTAAATTTGAAGATATGAATATTGCATTGATAGGATATGGGAAGATGGGAAAGACCATCGAAGCGCTTGGACTGACCCAGGGGCACCAGTTCCCTCTTAAAATTGATGAAGAGAATCCGGAAGATTTTAATGCCCCGAATCTGAAGAATATTGATGTAGCCATCGAATTTACAACACCGGATGCAGCCCCTGCTAATATCATTGCTTGTGTTGACCATGGAGTTCCTGTGGTTTCGGGTACCACAGGATGGAATAAGCACTTTATGGAGATCGAGGCTTATTGCCAGGAAAAGGATGGAACTCTGTTCTATGCAAGTAACTTCAGCATAGGGGTTAATATCCTCTTTGCAATGAACAGGAAACTGGCCGGGATGATGAGCCGGTTTCCGGATTACAAGGTGACCATGGAGGAGACCCATCACATTCATAAGCTGGACGCACCCAGTGGCACGGCCATCTCGCTGGCTGACCAGATCATCAGTGAAATGGATCACTTGAAAAGTTGGGAATTATCAGGATCTGAAGAAAAGGAGGCTGGATCAGATGGGGCTAACTACTCTTTGAAGATTGATGCGATTCGTGAAGGTGAGGTAAAGGGAATCCATCAGGTGAAGTACGAATCAGAAGTGGACTATATTTTCCTTGGGCACCACGCCAAATCGAGGGATGCATTTGCAGCTGGTGTTCTTCTGGCTGCCCAATTCATAAGTAATAAAAGGGGGGTGTTCGGAATGGAAGACCTGCTTAAACTATAATCCATATGAATAAATTGGTCTGGAGATACCTGGGTTTTGCCATTTCCGGGCTTATTTGGTCTCTATTGTGTGTGTGGACCAATCTCTGGTACCTGTTGTTCTTTAACCTGATCCTCTTTGATCTTTTCATCACCAGGCTGGTGGACTGGACCCTGCGAAAATACGGATTGCCCAGGTATCTTCAATCTACCATCGAATGGATCGCCATCCTGATTTTTGCAGTGGTTTGCTCCTTCTCCATTAAGGTGTTGTTTGTGGAAGCCTATAAAATCCCTACCCCGTCCATGGAGGAAACCTTACTGGCCGGAGACTATATTTTTGTGAGTAAACTTGCCTATGGACCCAGGTTGCCTCAAACCCCACTTGCCATTCCATTCTATCACAACAAGCTCCCCTCAGGTAAAAAATCCTATTCGGAGCGACTCCAAATGCCACATAAGCGCTTACGTGGATTTTCAAAAGTGAAACGAAACGATGTAATCGTATTCAATTTTCCGGAAGGAGACACGATGGTTGTACAGTATCCCGGACAAAATTACTACTCCTTGGAGAGGCAATACGGAAGGGATTACATCCTGTCTGAATTTGATATAATTACGCACCCGGTGGATAAGCGGGAAAACTACATAAAACGCTGTATTGGTATACCTGGAGATACCATTCAGATCTACGATGGCGAGATCATCCTCAATGGGGATACAAAACCGGCTTTGCCCTTACAGAAGTTCAAGTATTACGTAACTACTACTGGTGATCCGCTCCCCGATTCTCTCCTGGATTCGTTAAAAATCCTTAAATCTTCTGTTACTTACAATCCTGTGAACTCACTTCACGTTTTATATGTGGCTACTGAGAATTTAGAATCCTTGAAATCCTACCCCGCAGTGAGAAGTGTCAAAAAATATTCCGAACCCACCCTTTCGTTTCAGAATCAGGAGATATTTCCGCACAGCACAGATTACAGATGGACTGGTGACAATTTTGGTCCCATAAGGGTCCCATCCCATGGAGACACAATAGCGGTAAACACCTTGACATTACCTATCTACAAGCGAATTATAGATGTCTACGAACAGAATGACCTGGAGCTAAAAGATGGTGATATTTATATCAATGGCCAAGCGGCGACCACTTATGTAGTCCAAATGGATTACTATTTTGTAATGGGAGACAATCATCACAATTCGGCCGATTCGAGGTACTGGGGATTTGTACCCGAAGACCACCTTCTGGGTAAGGCTGTGAATGTCTGGTTCTCGCTTGAACCCGACAGTTCTTTCCTTGAAGGTTTAAGAAAAGAGCGTATCTTTAGATCCATTAAATAGACGAGAAAATGAATGTCAGTAATTTATTGAAAAACAAATATTTCAAATTCGGTGTAGCCGTATTTATTTATATCCTCTTCGTAATCTGGTTATGGAACTTCTGGTTCTTACTGGGGATTCCAGTTGTATATGATCTTTACGTTACTAAGAAGGTAAACTGGTCATTTTGGAAGAGCAGAAAGAAGAAGAACAACGTAATTATTGAGTGGCTGGATGCGCTTATTTTTGCAGTGGTTGCCGTATCACTGATAAATATTTTCCTTTTTCAAAATTACAAAATTCCAACCCCTTCCATGGAAGGCAGCCTCTTGGTGGGTGACCACCTCTATGTGAGCAAAACTGCCTATGGTCCGCGTACTCCAAATACCCCACTGGCAGTCCCTTTTCTTCCAAATACTGTTCTGGGAGGAAACTCTTACCTTGAATGGATACATAGGCCTTATAAACGCCTCAAAGGATTTAGCCCGGTTAAGAGAGATGACATTGTTGTGTTCAATTTCCCTGCATCTGATACCGTTGCACTGGAAAAGTCAGATCATAAGCTTTACGCCAAAGGCAATTTCGACTACTATGACCTGATCAGGGATGAGTCTTATACACTGATGATGACCGATCAGGCGCGCAATAACAGAACAAGGCCCTATCACGTTTATGAAAGCTATGTCAGGGAACAGATTGCTGAGAAGTTCGATGTAGAAACACGGCCGGTAGACAGACGTGACAACTACATTAAACGATGTGTGGCCATCGCAGGTGAAACCCTTCAGGTGATCAACAATGATGTCTTTGTAAATGGCAAACAACAAAAAGAGTTCGAAGGTATACAATGCTGGTACAATGTAAAAACCAATGGTACCCCCATCAATCCCAGGTCCCTCGAACCTTTTGGCATTGGCAAAGATCTGGCGGATGTGAGAAACAATCCCAGCTATACCTTTTCCATCACCCACAATTTTGCTGACCAGATCGAGGCATTGCCCGGAGTGGTGAGCGCTGAACAGGTGAGCGTATTTTCGGACGGACAATATGACCGGGATATTTTCCCACATTCAGAGGCTTATCCATGGAACCTGGAGTTTTTCGGCCCTCTCACAATACCAGCTGAGGGCATGAAAGTTGAGCTGAATACCTCTAACCTGCCCCTCTACAGACGCATCATTGAAGCCTATGAGCAGAATGACCTGCAGGTGAAAGGAGAGGTGATCTACATCAACGGAGAGGTGGCTACCTCCTATACATTCCAGATGGATTACTTTTTTATGATGGGAGACAACCGGCATCAATCAGCAGACTCCAGGTTCTGGGGATTTGTTCCTGAAGACCACATCATTGGGAAACCCCGTCTTATCTGGCTAAGTATGGACAAAGAGTATGGCAAGATCAGGTGGAACCGCATGTTTCGCATTGTAAAAGCCAGCAGATAAAGCTCCTCACAATAATCGCTCTCGTTGATCTATCCAGCTCTTTATAACGGACCAGTCAACTATTTCGCCCGGCTGGTGCGAGAGAAAGAGATCGTGCTGGAACAGTTTGACCACTACCACAAGCAGACCTACCGGAATCGCTGCAAAATCATGGGACCTAATGGAGTTTTCTCTCTCTCTATTCCTGTGAAGAAGCATCATGGAGCAAAAACCTTATTGCGTGATGTCAGGATAGATTATGACACTGCCTGGAATAGAAATCACTGGAGAAGTCTTGTGGCATCCTATGCCTCATCACCCTACTTCGAATTATTGGCCGATGAGCTGGCCCCTTACTATGAAAAAAAGTTTGAGTTTCTAATTGATCTCAACAGAGAGCTTCTGGAGTGCTGTTTTGAAATAATGGGACTTCATATTCCGATCACTTGCTCTTCATCTTTCACCGAAATTGTGACAGAGTCCGATCCCCGGTATTTTATTCATCCGAAGAAAAGAGAAGAGGTCGAAGATCCTGATTTTATACCTATTGAATATCACCAGGTATTCTCCGACCGTTTTGGTTTTAAACCCAACCTGAGTGTTCTCGATCTGCTTTTCAACGAAGGACCCACTGTGCCGGGAATTCTCAGGTCAAGCCTCAGAACTTATAACCCAGGGTAAACATCAGGTTATTGCTTGAAACGTCATTGATGGAAACCTCATTGGAGCCGGGCTCAAATGAATACAATCCATATACGTCTGTCCTGGTACCATAGGTATAGCTTATATCAAAAATGATCTGCTTGGTGCGAAAACCAATTCCTCCAGAATATTCCCAGGTATCGGCATTGTTTTCCTCACTGATAAATGGACTGGTCATATATTTTGCACCAGCTCTGAGATAGAGAGATTGTATACGAATTTCGGCACCCGCATTGGCTTGTTGAGTGGCCTGAAAGTCACTCTTAATCTGCTCATTCTCGTCGACAAATTTGTAATCGTAGGCGTTCAGACGAGATGTGGAGTAGTCCACATATCCGTATCCCAGAGAGACCGTGGCCACCTTGAACAGGATCAATGAAGCATGGGCATTGGCCCGGAAGGGTGTTTCCAGCTTATAATCATAGACTCCATTGGGTGATGAAGCACTGCCATCAGAAATTCCCGAACCATTATCAAAGGTGGAATTCATATCTGTATACTTTTGATCGGTCAGAGTATAGTAGGTGGGCAAATGAAAGGTTGCTCCGACCCTTAGCAGATTAAAAGGTCTGATAATCACCCCAAACCGACCCGTAAATCCATATCCCTTGGTGCTATTGAACTCTCTAAATCTGAGACTGTTGAAATCCAATACCTGGTCATTTACATCCGTTTCAATATGATAAATATCTTCGTAGAATCTGACTGCATGGATGCCAAAGGTCGCGCCAAAGTAGAGGATGTTACTGAAATTAACTGCCCCTGAGAGTGAATACTCCCCAATATAACCCGATTGTTCCGAAATCCTGTAAACCTCCTGCCCATATCCGTCAAGTTGCATGTCGTGCCAGTATTTCCCAGCAGCCGAGTCATAAGGCATTAGATAACTATCGTACGCCAGTCCTTCATAAAAAGGATCCAAATCTTCAGGATTTGCCCCAGCACTTGGATCGACTGTCTCATTGGCATGCCAGGTGAAATCATCCAGCAGGGAGCTATTGGTATTGGTTCCCTGTAAGGCGGACCGGCTGTTAAAATTGGCCAGACTGCTGTAGCCCAAAGAATACGAGAATCCCGCGATTCCATTTTTGTCCTGGGGGAATCCCTGGGAAAATCCCAGGCTACCTATATTGAATTTAGTCTGGGAATCTTCAATGGAATTACCCATAAAATTTGAAACTGTATTCACCCAGTAGAGGGAAGGGGTAAAAGAGAGTTCGGAAGATCGGTAAAAGCCTAAGCCGGCTGGATTAGAAATCACCGAAGAAAAATCACTGCCCAGTGCTCCAATGGCACCTCCCTGTGCGGCAAATCGTGCTGTGCCAAAGGGATTATACTGGGAAAACCTGAGGGCCTGCATGGCATTTTGGGCTTCCATGGTAACGAAAGTACATAGTGCTAGCAAGGCTATAAATGTGAACTTTTTCATAGCAAAAAATTTTGGTTCTTTGGAATTCCGGGATCCTAGACGGATCCCGGGTTGAATGACAGTTTAACGTCTTGATCCTGATGAACTGGACCTGGATCCTCCTGATGAACTTGATCTGGATCCTCCTGATGAACTTGACCTGGAGGCTCCTGAGCTACTGCGGCTAGATGATCCACCACTATAGGAACTGCTGCTGCGACTCGGTGAGCTGCTGCTGCGGCTATAGGATGTACTGCTGCGCGAAGGAGAGCTGCTGGAACGATTATAAGTAGAGCTGCTGCGGCTGGTGCTGCTTGGACGACTGTAAGAGCTGCTGCTGCGGCTGGAACTACTTGGAGGACTATACGAGCTATTGCTTCGGCTTGGTGTATTGGTGCGATTGTAAGTCGAGCTGCTACGGCTGGGAGTGCTGGAACGGTTATAGCTTGAGCTACTCCTGGTTGCCGGGTTCTGCTGTGTATATGTTTTCCTCTGAGCTGAACTCCTGTTATAAGTTGTCGATGAACTGGTTCTGGGTTTGCTGTAGTTTGGAGTATATGTATTTCTACTGTTGCTTGCATTTCGCTGTTGCATTGTAGCAGATTGTGTACGGGTGGTCTTTAACGCTGCATTGGTTCTTGTGGCAGAACGCTGGGCGTTGGAAGCGGATGTGGATATGGTCCTTGCATCACGCTGAGTTGCACTGCTGGTGCGCGCTGTAGCACTTCGCTGAGTTGTGCTGGCAATACGACCAGAGCCATTCCTCTGTGTGGAAGCGCTGGCACTCTGGGTATAGGCCGCTCTGCTCCTGTATCTGGGATCGTTATAGTTAGTTCCCTTGGATCCGTCGTAGGAGGAGTTTGAGGCTGAGCCATATCCGTAATTGTTTCTGCTATCCATGTGACCGTATCGGTAAGGGGTAGCATATCCGTAGTACCTGTCGTTATAGCCATTGTAGTAGCCATGGTTGTATCCCGACCAGTAAGAGCCTCCTCCATAATATCCGTAAGAACACCAGGGATCGTAGTATCCACCATATCCCCAACCCCCGTAATAGGATGGGCGGTATGAGTATCCGTAACCTGGATATCCAAATGACATTCCCATTCCATAACCAGCCATGCCCCAACTCATGCCAACACCCCAGTGCATGGGTCTACCACTGTAACTGTAGAGATCTGTATAGTAGGGATCATAATAGTTCCATCCGTCATAGCTATCAGAAAAGCGCCTCAGGTTGGAGGAGTAATAGTAATCGTTAGGATCTGCATAGTAATTATTATTTATTATAACAGGAGCAATACCCTCGTTGGCAAGTTGCAAGGTATCATACTCCTGGTATTGATCTGCATAAAGCGCTTCACTACCCTGAGGGGCATAAGACTCCCCAAGCATTTCTGCTTCCTTTTGCATCTGGTAACGCTCATAATCAGTCAACTCAGCATTTCCCATGGTCTGGTACTCGCCATATACAGGTTCCTGTACAGTTGGTTCTAATGCTGCAGCGCTGATAGCGGCAGCTGTTGCGACAGCAGCAGCCTCCTCTTCAGCAGCTAGAGCTTGCTTTTCCTGACGGTTAACTTTGTTCGGATTATAATAGACATCATCATATTCTGAAGCTGCCGTCTGTTTGGTTGAGCTACAGGATGCCAGAACTATGGCTGCGCTTATTATTGCAAGTGATAAAGTTTTCATGACATTTCCTCCCGTTTATTTTTGCATCTGGTTGTTTTGACTATTAATAAACAAAGTTCGTGCCAAAACACAATACCATTTCATCCAACTACTCGCAATATAACAAAATATCAAATATCTTTTTTAAGCAGTAGAAAAATGAATCAACTTATGCTACCATCC
>RCNB010002637.1_pt1 | contig 10946 bp, 5 predicted proteins | sample 2041321 | NCBI WGS metagenome assembly RCNB01 (sample SAMN09708232, study PRJNA481090) | Marine sediment metagenome, whole genome shotgun sequencing project.
AAGAGTTTAAAAAGGATCTACTTGATACGGATAACCTTAAAGGAGGAGAAGTTTTTACTTTGCAATCAGTAGGAAATGGTGCAGGGGAATTTGGCGATGTACAGCAAGTAAGTATGGTCGATTTTGATAAAATGAGCCTTCATGATCCTAAATGGCAAGTGTTGGAAAACGGTCCGGTATATACCAAATACAGACTTGAACAAGAAATCAAACACGCTATTGTAAGACAGGACGTCACCATATACCATAATCTTAAGCGTATTTATTTTAATACTGAGCTACGAAATTGGTCAGGCGAATTATACCGTGAGTTCAGAACAGCATTCCCTATTAATATGGAGGACCCTGAAATTGCTCATGAAGTGCCTTTTGGAAGCGTAAGAGTAGGTAAAGATGAAATTAAAACAGCAGGGGAACGCTATACGCCGCTTTGTAAAGATGTACACCCAAGAGCTATCATTGATTGGATTTCAGCAACTGATGACGAAATTTCGGTTACATTGAGTTCCTCAGTATCGGCTGCAGATTGGATTGATCCAACCTCGCATAACACTAACAAAGCTGTATTGCAACATTTATTGTTGGCTAGTAGGACATCCTGCCATTGGGAAGGGAACGAATACTCACAGGCTGGTAACCACAACTTTCATAATGTGTTCACCTCCAATAAAGCAGGAAGTATTAACGGACAACATATTGCCAAGCAGGAAAATGAACCAATAAGTGTAGTGGTTTATCCAGAAACTTCAACAAAATCATTCTTGCCAGAATCTTTGAGCTTTTACTCAATTGATTCAGAAAATGTAATGATAACCACTATAAAAAAGGCGGAAGATTCTGAGGAAATTATTGCACGTATGTACAATGTTAAGGATAGCAACGAGAAGGTGAATGTTTCATCTTATTTCAATATCAATTCATATAAGCACACCAATATTATAGAGGAGAATCCAACACCTGTTACCCCTGAATTAAAAGTGGGTAAATATGCTATTGAAACATTTAGTTTGGACGTTAATAATTAGATAAATAAAGCAGCAAAACTCAATGTGTATTTTTTTGCATATTGAGTTTTAAAGCCTTTTCAGAAAATAACTTCACATAAATTAATTAAAAGAATAAGTCATGAAATATATAGTTATTTTTCTACTTGCTTTGATAAGTAATCTCGTGGTTGCCCAATCACAAGAAGGGCCAATAGAAACAGTAGTAAAATACGTTAAGCCATATACACATAAGACAGTAGATAATAATCTTCTTGTTAAGGCCTACATAAATGACAATGATTTTCATAAAATCGCATTAGAAGACGGGTATAAATCTCAAATAAAAAAAGTCAATGATACCTCATGGCTTTGGTTACCCGCTATAGGCAAAGCTCAAAACATAAAGATCTACCATTCAAAGGGTAAATACACTGAGCAGCTGTTTACTCCTCTGGTTCCAGAAGATTGGGACTTTTTTAAAGAAGGTACTTTTCATATTATTTCATCTTCGCATCAAGATATTGCTTGGATGGATACTCCTGCTGTATGTAGACATGACAGAGTTAATGAAATTATCGCTCCTGCATTAGACATGATGAAAACTGATAAAGATTTTCATTTTGGCATGGAGCAAACGCTAAATCTAAAAGAGTTTATTGAAGATTTTCCGGATCGTAAGAAAGAAGTAATACAACGGGCAAACGAAGGTCGATTTTCTTGGGGAGCAACCTACAATCAACCTTATGAAGGTATGCAAACAGGAGAGCAACTTATCCGCGAAATGTATTTTGGTAGACTATGGCTTAAGAATAATTTTGAAGGAAACGATGTCCTTACCGCTTTCAATACTGATGTGCCAGGCAGAACACTCCAACTTCCGCAAATTTTAGCTAAATCTGGGGTTGAGAATCTTTTTGTTTCTCGTATGAAAGAAGGGTTTTTTGATTGGTATTCTCCAGACGGATCATCAATACCAACATACAGTCCAGGAAATTATGGATGGGCCGCTATTTTCTATAAGCTTTTTGAAGAAGATGCAATCGAATCAATGCATTTATTACATTCTAGAGTAAAAATGTGGAGTGAGTATTATAAAGAGCATAATTTACCTCCTCATTTTGCTATTGTAATTAGTAATGATGGTGTCGGACCTGCTAACTATTCCGAAATAGTTAAACAATGGAATATAATTATTGCAACAACTGGAGCAAAAATACCTGCCTTAAAACACTCTACAGTTACCTCATTCATGAACGAGGTTAAAAAACCAAATGCTAAATTCGATAAGGTTGAAGGTGAACGGCCAAACATTTGGTCTTATATACATGGGCCAGGACACCACAAAGCAATCACTGCTTCCCGAAAATCTGGACGTATGCTTCCTTCTGCTGAAATTTTCAGTACTATAGATGCCTTACTAAAAGGATCTTTTGCAGATTATCCAAAGGAAGATCTTGATAATGCTTTTGAAGAATCAATTTATCCTGATCATGGTTGGGGAGGAAAAAATGGAGATGTAACAGATAGCATCTTTAGGGCCAAATTGGAGTTTGCTGCTGACGAGTCAGATAGGTTAATCAATCTATCTTTAAATTCAATCTCTAAAAACGTACAAACCAAACATGATAATGCAATAATTGTCTATAATGATCTATCCTGGGAGAGAAACGGTACTGCCTCAATAGAAGTTAAAAACAATGGGTTACATTATTATGTTGTCGATGAAGAAGGAAAAGTAGTGCCTTCTCAGATGAGCATTAATAAAAGTAAAAAAATTCTTGAATTTGAAGCAGGTAATGTGCCTTCAATAGGCTACCAAACGTACTACTTAAAGCAAGGGAATAAGAAGCAAATGGTTGAAAAGACAGTTTCTCCTAACTCTTTAGAGAACAACTTTTATTCTCTTCGTTTAGGTAATGGTGGTATCACTTACTTATATGACCGAAGTCTTAGTAAAGAAGTTATAAAAAGCACTAGATTTTCTGGTGGAGATGTTTTAACAATGGGCTACCACGGAAATGGTGCTGGGGAGTTTACACAAATGACAAAACCAACCATGGATGGTTATGATAAAACCAGCTCTCACACGTCACAATGGAAAATAGTAAGCGATGGCGCGTTATTTACACAATTTAAAAATGAAATGGCCTTCGAACATGCCCAAATAATTCAGTATATAAAGGTGTACCACCATATTAAAAAAATAGATTTTTCTATTGATATATTAAACTGGGACGGCACCCATAATCGTGAATTCAGATTTGCACTTCCTTTAAATATGGAAAACGCTACTATAAAATATGAGGTTCCTTTAGCTATTGCAGAAGTAGGTAAATCGGAAATGAAAAAAGCTCCAAAAGGATGGGCTTGGGGAGGTACTTATGATCAAATGCCTTCTGAAATTCACCCAAGAGAAGTAATGAATTTTATAGCTTCTGAAAATGAAGATTTTGCGGTGACCATGGCTACCGATGTTGCCTTAGCAGATTGGATAGACCCCACTAGGGAAGCGGCAGAATACACAGTGCTTCAAGGGCTATTAATGGCATCTCACAAAAGTTGCCATGGTGAAGGTAATTGGTACCACCAAACAGGTGATCATCATTTTTCTTTTTCAATGACCTCACATACTCCGAGTGATAATACCTCATATAAGTTCGGGAATACTTCAAATCATGCCTTACGGACAGTTGTAAAGAAAGAAAAAGATGCTGATGCTTCGCTTCCTTCTAAAATGAGCTTTTTTGCTGTTTCGGATCCAATGGTTCGTATCAGCACTATTAAAAAGAGTGAAGCTGACGATGCAGTTATAATTCGATTGGTTGAAATGGGAGGAAATAATAGTACACCAACCATAAGCCTACCCAAAGCAGTTAAAGCAGTATATAAAACCAACTTAATAGAAGAAGAACCAGAAAATTTAAAATTGCAAGGCTCCAACATTAAATTAGATATGGGTCATAATGCTATTGAAACCTTTAAGATAATTATCAAGTAGCGCTGTTTATTTTAATTAAATAATTAAACGAAAACGATCAAAATGGAAGCACATTGGAAAAACGATAAAGAATTATTTGAAATTGCTAAAAAAGAGCTTTTTGTGGCACTTGTAGGAGATATTTTGGATAAAATGGGGTACTTACATCAATTTCTTCCACCGAATATAAAACCGTTGAATGATGATTTTACCGTAATTGGCAGAGCTATGCCTGTTTTGGAGGCTGATGTTTTTGAAGAAGTTGTAGATAACACCAATAATCCGTTGATGGAAAAACCATTTGGGATTATGTTTGAAGCATTGGACAGCTTAAAAGATGATGAGGTTTATATCTGTTCAGGGTCGTCTCCAAAATATGCCCTTTGGGGTGGATTGATGAGTACAAGAGCTATTAATTTGGGAGGTGCCGGCGCTGTTGTAAACGGGTGGTCTAGAGATACAAAAGAAATACTTAGCCTTGATTTCCCTACTTTTTCGTTTGGTGGTTATGCACAAGATCAAGGGCCTAGAGGCAAGGTGATCGATTATAGAGTACCTATAGAAATAGCGGGAATACGTATAAATCCTGGAGATATGGTTTATGGTGATGTTGATGGCGTTTTAATTGTGCCAAAAGAGGCCGTAAATGAGGCTTTTACAGGCGCTATTGAAAAAGCCAGAGGCGAGGAATTGGTTAAGAAAGCATTGGAGGCTGGCATGAGTACGGTTGAAGCTTTTAATAAATTTGGGATCATGTAAAATGAGTGTTTCATTAAACCACATAAAATGAATAAAAAATCTTCTTTATACCTTCTTACCATAAGTTTTGTTTCGACTATTGGCGGTTTTCTATTCGGTTACGATACTGCAATTATAGCCGGTTGTAATTCTTTCTTAGAGAGCCAATACAACTTAACAGCCAGTATGTTAGGTTGGGTTGTTTCATCAGCATTATTAGGTACGATATTAGGTTGTATTATTTCGGGAAAGGTCACCGATCTGTATGGACGTAAAAAAACCTTGATTTTGGCGGCTATCTGTCTGACCATTTCGGCCTTCGGTTCAATGTTACCACCACAATTTTTAGGGAATTTGGACTCAACTTATTGGATAACCTCCAGTTTAGATTCGTCGTTTTTGACGTTGATTGTGGTTCGAATAGTCGGAGGAATTGGCGTAGGTATAACTTCAGTTGTGGCACCTATTTATATTTCTGAATTAACATCACCTGAAAAAAGGGGTAAAATGGTTTCGCTATACCAATTATCCATAACCTTGGGTATCCTACTTGCTTTTCTTGTGGATTGGATAGTTCTTAATCAAGCCGGAAATAAAGCGGGAATAATCAGTGGTACAGAAGTAAGTTTTTGGGAATGGTTGTTTGTTGAAGAACTTTGGAGGGGAATGTTCGGTACTGAGATTCCAATAGCCATACTATTTTTGGTGTTGCTATTATTTGTGCCGGAAAGCCCTAGATGGCAGGTAGTCAATGGGAAAGAAGATGAGGCCTTCACAACCATGGTTAAATTGGGAGGTAAGGCGCAGGCAGAAATACAATTGGCGGAGATGAAGGAAGCTTCAAAGGAAGAAACACAAGGGATAAGGGAATTGTTCAAGCCCTATTTGCGAAGACCCTTTTTAATAGGGATATTGCTCCCAATGTTTTCCCATTTAAGTGGAATAGCTGCCATTATGTATTTTGCTCCTAATATTTTAAATGAATCAATTAAGAGCGTAGAAAGCTCCTTTTTAGGAGCCGTCTTGGTAGGTTTGGTTAATTCAATTTTTACTTTTATAGCCATTATGAATATAGAGCGCTATGGAAGAAGAAAACTATTGTTGATAGGCGTTGTTGGTGCCGCGATATCGCTTATGGGTGTTGGAGTGCTATTCGCAATTGGATCCAACTTAGTGATAATTCCACTATTGATGTACGTAGCTTGTTTCGCATTTTCTTACGGACCGATTGTTTGGGTTATCATCAGCGAGATATTTCCAACCAAAATTAGAGGCCTTGCTGTGAGTATAGGTAGCCTTTCATTAATGGTTACAGGTTTTTTTATTACGTTGACTAATCCTATTTTCATAGAAACTATTAAGCCTGCAGGGACATTCTTTCTATATGGAACTTTAACGATTCCAGCTATTTGGTTCATTTGGAAATATGTTCCTGAAACAAAGGGAAAAACTTTGGAAGAGATTGAATTGTCTTGGAAAAAAATGAATGACAAAAGAGAAAATAAAAGAGAAAACAGAAGCTAAAATGAAACTAATAGAACAATATCAAATTAATGGTAATGGATATCATCCTTTCTTGATTAGGAATGGGTGGCAGGTTGCACAATTAAACTATATGCCAGAACAAGAAATTGGCAATATAGAAAAGCTGGACATCCATCATTTAACAGATGAGGTTTTTATACTGCTGAAGGGAAAGGCGGTATTGATTGGTGCCAAAATAAATGAGAATAATGTTGATTTTGAGGTTCAATTATTGAAGCCGAATATTACCTATAACATTCCTGTAGATACTTGGCATAATATTGCGATGAACAAGGATTGCGAGATTATCATAATTGAAAAGTCGAATACCCATGAGGGAGATTTTGAGTTTTTTCGGCTAAATGAAGAAAAAAAGAAGGAAATGGAAACATTGGTCAGGAATGCATTTGACCAACAGTAAACCAAGTATTTGGTATTGAAATTATAAAAAATGAAAGATATGGTTAAGATAGATTTAACAGGAAAAAGGGTTTTGGTTACTGGCGGTAGCCAAGGGATTGGTGCAGAAATTTGTAGAAAAATGGCAGCTTGTGGCGCAGATGTTTTTGTTAATTACAATAGCAATAGACAAAGCGCTGAAGATTTAGCTAAAGAGATAAGTTCTTCTTTTGGAGTAAAAACAGGAGTTGCAGGTGCAGATGTATCCAAATCAAAGGAGGTTAAGGAAATGTTTTTGAAGTTGGATAAAGATTTTGGCGGGATTGACATATTGGTGAATAATGCAGGTACAGAATCTGTTCATCATATTCTTGATATGGATGAAAATGAATGGGATCGCGTAATGAATGTGAATCTAAAAGGCCCATTTTTATGCTCACAAGAGGCCGGTAGAAGAATGGAAGTAAATGGTGGTGGCGTAATCATAAATATTTCTTCAATACATGATGTGGTGCCAAGAAAAGGTTTAACACATTATTGTTCTGCAAAAGCAGGGTTGAAAATGCTCTCAAAATGCCTATCGCTTGAATTGGCTGAAAATAATATTAGAGTTGTGTCAATAGCCCCAGGTGCTATTACTACAGAAATGAACCGGGAAGAAATTGCAAAGTTCGGCAAAGAAAAATTTGAAAATTGGATTCCTCAAGGTAGAATAGGTAATGTAGGTGATGTTGCCCATACGGTGGCTTTTATGGCAAGTGAATTGGGTGATTATATCAATGGCTCTGACATCTATATTGACGGGGCGTATATGAACAGTACAATACAATATGATCCGCGGCCACCTCGAAAAAAATAAGAATATTTAAAATTTAAAACTGTGTTATTATGAAGTTAAAATCGTTAATCGGCTGTTTAGTAATTATTCTTTCTGTTTATGGAACCTATGCTCAAAGGAACCTTAGCGGAAAGGAAACATTTGTTTCAGGCTATGCTCAAAAAGTAGCAGGAAATGAAATAAAATACACCTCTGGAGTTGAAGGAGTTGATGAAGCCCTGATAACTAGGGCTAGCAACGGAAATCAGGTTAACGCTTGGAAAACCTCACCAGTTAGTTTTGAGAAAGGAACCTCATATATAACGTTTATGTTGTATATCGGATACGATTCCAAAAGTCCGGGAACCTTATTTAATTTCTTTGTGGATGACGTAAAGCAAGGTGAAATCGGATTGCCGGCTAACAAACTTGACGAATGGTCAATACCTTTAAAAAACAATACTGAGCTAAATTTCAAAAGACATTTTATAGATTCAAATAATGATAATTTTGGATTCTTGTATTATAAGGTACCTGTAGAAAATTTAAAAAAGGGCCAAACGCTGCAATTAGAAATAACCGGCAGCAACGCTAAAGAATTGACTTGGTTTATGGTTTTTAAAAAGAACCTTGAAGAGTCTTTAAACCTTGTAGGACTTCCTTCAATAATTAAAAAAGACGGGAAGCAACACCAAACAATTTTAGTCGAAATCAATTATTTGAAGCCAAGTGCAAAAGCAATGCTTAATTTAGACGGTGTGCTTTATAAAGAAGTTGAACTCAAAACAGGTATACAATCTGTTGAAGTGTCCATTCCAAAAATAAATAAAGAAGAAAATGTAGAAATACAATTGGTCAATGAACATATAGATTTGACTTCATCTCTGCTAGTAAAACCCATAAGGCAATGGAACATAAACTTTGTTCAACATTCGCATACCGACATAGGGTATACACGGACGCAAATGGAAATATTGGCAGAGCATTTAAGATATATTGATTATGCCTTAGATTACTGTGATGCCACAGACGATTATCCGGAAGAATCAAAATTTAGATGGACTTGCGAAGCGTCGTGGGCTGTAGACGAATACCTCAACAGCAGACCAGAGTCACAGATTGAAAGGTTAAAACAACGTGTTAAAGAAGGTAGAATTGAAGTCACAGGTATGTATTTCAACTTCAATGAATTACCAGACGAACAGACTTTAGCGGCTTCATTGGCCCCAATTAAAAGTATTACAGAAAAAGGCATTCCGGTAACATCAGCTATGCAAAATGATGTTAATGGTATTGGTTGGTGTATGAATGATTACTTCAACACCTTAGATGTAAAATACCTCAATATGGGTACACATGGTCACAAAGCACTTATTTCGTTTGATACGCCATTAGCCTTTTGGTGGGTCTCTCCATCCGGTAAAAAAATGTTGGCTTTTAGAGCCGAACATTATATGATTGGCAATACTGCTTTCGGTGTCCATTTAAAAGATTTTGAAAATTTTGAGAAATCAATTCTGCGATATTTGATCAAATTAGATGAAAGAGGTTATCCCTACGATAGGGTAGCCATACAACATTCAGGATATCTTACAGATAATTCTCCACCATCAATTATGGCAAGCGACATGATAAAAAAGTGGAATGAAAAATATGAATGGCCGAAAATAGAGACAGCCATTGTAAGTGACTTTTTTGAAGATATCGAAAAAAAGTATGCTGATGATTTGATTGAAATAAAAGCGCATTGGCCTGACTGGTGGACCGATGGCTTTGCGTCTGGTGCAAGAGAGGTTGCTGCAAGCAGAAATGCTCATGTTGAAATAATCGCAAGTCAGGGTGGTTTGGCCATGGCAAAAATATTAGGAGCCAAAATGCCACAGGGTGTTGAGGACAGAATTTTTGAAGCGAATAAAGCCCTTTTATTTTATGGAGAGCATACATTTGGTGCCGCTGAAAGTATCTCAGATCCATATGGTAAGTCTAGTTTAGAACAACGTGAAATTAAGGAGTCTTATGCCTGGGAAGCTTACAGAAGATCCAAAATGTTAAGTGAAGAAGCTCTTGGCCTTTTAAACGATTATATTGGCAAAGAACCTGAACCTTCATTAATTGTTTATAATACATTGAATTGGCAACGAAATGGACTGATTACTTTATTCATTGACCATGAACAAATTCCGGTGGGTATGCAAATGCGGTTAAAAGACCTTGAAGGAAATGCATATCCTGCACAAATACTTAAACCATGGCACGGTGGTTCTTATTGGAGTATTTGGGTCGATGATATACCGGCCTTTGGCTACAAAAAATTTACTTTAGAAGTTTTTGATGAGCAAAGTGGAAATGAACACTCGCATGAAACAGGAAAATCTCATAGCCATGACGACCCCTTATTTTACTCAGAAGAAGGGAATAGTATTTCATTCGATAATAATTGGTATTCCATTTCCATGGATAAAAATAGCGGAACGATCAATCAGATATATGACAAGGAATTAAAGAAAACCTTGATTGATGAAAATGCCAAATACAAGGCAGGAGAATTTATCCTCGAAAAATTAGGAAGTAGGGAACAATTGCAAAATACCATGTTGCCCAATGGGAGCAGATTTGGACATTTAACGGATTTTACAAGACAGTCCTTGGATTCAGTTTGGTTGTCAGAAGTAAAGGAAGGCTCCATTTGGAATACTTTTAAATTTAAAGGAACAACGGAAACAGCTTATGAAGCTGATGATGCATATACGTTTGAAGTAAGGGTATTTAACACTACAAAACGAATTGATTTTTCTTATGCCTTAAAAAAGAAACCAATTCTTGATCCTGAAAGCTTTTATATCGCTTTCCCCTTCCAATTGGATAAAGGTAAAATCCATTTAGAAGTTGCCGGTGGTACTATGGAGGCCGGGGTAGATCAAATACCCGGTTCTGCCAATGACTGGAATACCGTTCAGAATTTTGTTTCTGTAAAAAATGAGCAAGAGCAATTGGTGTTAGTAAGTCATGAAGCCCCTATTATGCAATTTGGCAATATCAATACTGGGAGATTTGAATATGAAGCAACTCCAGAAAGCAACCACTTATTTAGTTGGCCAATGAACAATTATTGGGTAACAAATTTCAACGCAGATCAAAGAGGCATGTATACATGGACGTATAACTTTACATCTATTGCAAGCAATAATAATTCAGAAGCGACAAAATTTAGTTGGGGGAGTCGTGTCCCATTTTTAGCAAGGGTTATCCCTAAAGGAAAAAAAGACACTTCAAAACCTGATGAAAATACAGTGATTAATGGTATTCCAAATCACGTTTTATTAATCAATGCCAAACCATTAGAAAATGAAAATGCTGTTTTATTTCAGTTTAGAGAAGTAGCTAATAAGAAAGCCGATTTCTTACCTGAAACCTTACTTGGCAAAATGGCAAAATGGGAAGAGACCAATGTACTGGGAGAACCAATAAAAAGTGTTGAAAAAATTCAAATTGAAGGTTTGGAAAG
>RCNB010002638.1_pt1 | contig 10944 bp, 9 predicted proteins | sample 2041321 | NCBI WGS metagenome assembly RCNB01 (sample SAMN09708232, study PRJNA481090) | Marine sediment metagenome, whole genome shotgun sequencing project.
ACGGTTAATATGTAATTTTTCATAAGAATAAGGTTGGTTTAAATGTTCTACTATTAACGAACAATTGATAACTTAAGTATAAATTATCTAAAATTTTCTGGCAAAATTTTATCTTTTCTAATGAATCAGTGCAGTAATGCTTTCTATGTAGTCACAAAAAAGAAAAGCCCAAAACGACGTTTTAGGCTTTTAATTATCTGTTAGTAAGTTGTTTAGCTTCTACTTTACTTCTTCTGCTGTTTTGGTGGTGGGTTTATCACCTTTATAAACATCATTTAATTCTTCTAAAATAATATCGGTTATATCTGACTTTGAATCACCATACAACACTGACTTTGTTTGTTCAGAAGTGCCTAAAATATATGAATAGCCGTTTGCTTTTGCATAGTCTTCAACAAAATCTTCAATACTCTCATTTATCACTGCCATTCTATCTTGACCATCTTTCTGCACTTCGGCTTGCGCCTGTTGCTGACGTTGTTTTAATACTTCTTGCTCTTGCATGAGGGCATTCTCTGCTTCTTGTCTTGCTTTCGTTGACATTTTCTCAGCCTTTGCATAATAATCAGCAACTTTTTTCTGATACTGAGCCGCGAATTGGTCTAATTGACCTTTTATTTCTACAGATTTTTGATTCATTTCCTTTTCTGCATCCTTTGTGCCTTTGTACTCCTTTAAAATTTCTTCAATATCAACATAGGCAATCTTTGTTTGTGTACATGAGCTTAGCATCAAAGCAAAAAAGGCAATTCCTATTAGTTTTTTCATTTTTTTTATTTTATAATTTTGGTGGCAAATATATGAAAATAGTCGTGTGCTCTCTCATTAATTATACATATAAGTAAAATCAATTATTTTAAACCAATCCATAGATTTATACTATTTAAATCGATTTGCTTAGCGCTCCTCTCAAGTGACAACGTGTTCTGGCCCGAACTAAGTAATGTTTGACGCTTGAAGACGCGTTAAAAGGGGCTTAAAACAGCTATTCCTCCTTTTTAATAACATAAATTAATGAAGAATACTCTCCTGACTTCTTTGCTTTCATGTTTGAACGCCATCCGACATAAAATGCGTTGATAGGATTCATGCTTCCTCTTTTATATTTTTCCGAAAGTAAGCTCACGTAAAATGCATCAAATCTCATAGGTAGTGTTTTGATAATCTTCATTTTTTCTGAACCGAAAAGCTCTGCTATTGAATGTTGAGAAAAGTGCCATAAATGTCTTGGCACATCATATGCAGCCCAATATTCACCATAATATTTTGCATCAAAGCTTTTATGATTTGGTACCGCAACCAGCAATACCCCATTGTCTTTCAATAATTTTTTCAATTGAACAATATATTCTATTAAGTTAGGCACATGTTCTAACACGTGCCACATCGTGATAACGTCAAACTTTTGTCCTTCAAGTTCTGAAATCTCAATGTTGAGTTTTTGATTAAGTTTTTCCTCTGCAGTTCTTCGAGCCATTTCACTCGGTTCAACACCTATTACATTCCATTCATTCTTTTTAGCTACAAGTAAAAAATCTCCTGTACCAGCACCAATATCCAACAGCGTTTTTTGTGAAATATGAAGCGCACTAATTAGTTTGATTTTTCTTTTTAGCGTGTAATTCCTAACAAGCTGATATATTCGATCAAATACCGATTTTTTGGCATCCGTATGAGAAATATAAGCTTCACTTTCGTAGTATTTAGATAAATCTTTATCATTTGGCCTAGGAGAAGTGACTAATAATTCTGATGCTTCGTCTTTCAGTATAGAAAACGTTTCGTGAGAAACCGTATAGTCTTTGCAAGATATATACGTATGTAGTTCCTTATTATTTACGGGAGATGTTTCTAATTGTTTCACGTGGAACAAAATTTTTTGAGATTATGTTACCGGCCCATATATACCAAAAGCACAGAAACGTCACTAGGGGAAACACCTGAGATCCTACTAGCCTGTGATATTGTTACAGGTTGAATAGAAGTTAACTTTTCACGAGCTTCATATGAAAGTGATTTCACTTTATGGTAATCAAAGTTTATAGGAATAGAAATGCTTTCTAGCCTGTTTAACTTATCAGCGTTATTCTTTTCTTTTTCAATATAACCAGCATACTTCACGTGAATTTCAGTCTGCTCGATAATCTCCTTATCCATTTTATTGTCAATAATAAAATCATTTACTTTAGGAAACTGTCGCACATCATCAAAATCTAACTGTGGTCTAGCAGCAATTTTAAACATCTTCATAGACTGCGAAATTGGTGCCGATTCTTTTGAGGACAATATATCATTTATAGCTCTCGGATCAACACTTGTTTCTTTCAAAAAATTGACAAATAAATCCGTTTTTTCTTGTTTTTCTATCACGCGATTTAAACGTTCCTTCGATGCTAAACCAATATTATAAGACATTGGTGTCAATCTCAAATCTGCGTTATCCTGTCGCAACAAAGTTCTGTATTCTGCCCTAGATGTAAACATTCTGTAAGGCTCCTCAGTTCCTTTTGTAATTAAATCATCAATCAAAACTCCTATATAAGCCTCGTTTCTTTTTAATATAAAAGGTTCTTTTTCTTGCACTTTCAGTGCCGCATTAATACCTGCCATCAACCCTTGCGAGGCTGCCTCTTCATACCCCGTGGTCCCATTAATTTGACCAGCAAAAAATAAATTTTGAACCAGTTTTGTTTCTAAACTATGTGATAATTGTGTTGGTGGAAAATAATCATACTCTATTGCATAACCGAAACGAAAGAACTTCACTTTCTCAAAACCTACGACCTTGCGCAACGCTTTTGCTTGCACATCCTCTGGCAAGGAAGTGGAAAACCCATTCACATATATCTCTACAGTATTCCAGCCCTCCGGCTCTATGAACATTTGATGTCTGTCTTTCGATGCAAAACGATCAATTTTATCTTCAATTGAAGGGCAATAACGAGGTCCTATACTTTTAATTCTCCCATTAAACATTGGTGATCTATCAAACCCTTCGCGCAGTACATCATGTACCTCCAGACTAGTATGTGTCATATAACATGACCGTTGTTCTTTAAGAGGTTGCGTAATATTTGAAAAAGAAAACTTTTCTGGCACTTTATCACCCGGTTGTTCAATCATTTTAGAAAAATCTAATGATCTACCATCAACCCTCGGTGGAGTACCCGTCTTCATTCTTCCCGATTCAAAACCCAGCTTTACCAAATCTTCCGTAATACCTGTTGAAGCCTTTTCTCCCGCTCTACCGCCTCCAAAATTCTTATCTCCAATATGTATCAAGCCATTAAGAAATGTACCAGCTGTAAGCACTACAGACCTTCCATAAATCGATGTCCCCAAGGATGTCTTGACCCCAATAATCTTTCCTTCCTCTATAAGCAAACCATTCACAGACTCCTGATAAAAATCTAAGTTTGGTGTCTGCTCGAGCATCAACCTCCATTCTTCAGCAAAACGCATTCTATCACTCTGCACTCTTGGGCTCCACATTGCAGGACCTTTAGACTTATTTAGCATTTTAAACTGGATTGCCGATCGATCACTTACGATACCACTATAACCTCCTATAGCGTCGATTTCTCTCACTATCTGCCCTTTAGCAATTCCACCCATAGCAGGATTACAGCTCATCTGAGCAATATTCTGCAAACTCATAGTAATTAGCAAGGTAGAGGCTCCTAAATTTGCAGCCGCAGCCGCAGCCTCACTCCCAGCGTGACCTCCGCCAACAACTATCACATCATATGTCGATTCAAATAAGCTCATCAATCTATACGTTTCACGTGGAACATTAACTTTTATTAAAAGCCCGCAAAGATAAGTAATAATCTTCTCTTGCACGCATCAACCCTTTATCGTCTTCAGTCTTATCATTATAGCTGCAAAAATGCAAGACTCCATGAACCATTACTCTATGTAACTCATCTTCAAAAGAGGTTTTAAACGTCTTCGCATTATCCCTGATTCTATCAATCGATATAAATATGTCTCCCGACAATAAGTTTCCCATCGTATAATCAAAGCTGATTATATCCGTTAATGTATTGTGGCTCAAGAATTTAACGTTCAAGTTTAGTAAATAATCATCTGTACAAAAAACATAGTGTATTTCACCTTCCTTTTTCACTTCTGCTGTTATACAATCACCTAACCAATGTCCAACTTTCTCCTCATTTGCCAACACAAATGCAGTTTCATAATTTACCTGAATCATTGACTTCCTTTTTTAAAATACTCCTGAACTTTACTTTTATATGTATTCCGTAAAGGCAATGGTTGCCTGTTTAATATTTCATTCGGATTCCAATATATCTTTTTCAACTTTAATTCCATAATCATTCTCTCTTGGCCGTTTATCGCACTTCTTTCTGACTTTCGTTGTGAATTTTTTCCCTGTTTTAGTGCCGCACTTTTTAACTTTAGCAACTCATGGTCTAATTGTAGCATTTTTTCCAGCACTTGGTTGTCGAAGCCCTTATCTAACAACTCCTCTTCGAGTTCTTTCATTTTCTCTAATGCCTTCTTGCCCTCTTTTGTACCCATACCCTCCTTTTCCATCAAGCCTTCCAAAGCCTTGCGCAGAGCTTGTTGCTCTTGATATATCTGGTACTGTTCACCTGTCATTTGTTCTCCTTGACCCTCTCCCTTTTCTTTTCCGCCTTCTTTTCCCTTGTCCTTCCCCTTTTTAATTCCTTCTTTCATTTGTTCTCCAAGACCTTTTTGCTTTTGAATAATATCTGGTAAACTTTCAGATTTTCCCTTTCCTTTGCCTGAACCCATACTAGGGTTCTGCATACTGTTGAGCATATCACTCAAAAGATCGGCTAAATTATTAGCAGCGGTCATTGCATATTGTTGATTTGTAATCCCTTCACGCATTCTATTTTCTGCAATATTCTCTAATGATTTGTCAATATTATAATGTGCTTCAGTAATGTCTTTCTGAATTTTTGCTGTCATTCTTTGAAGTCGCAAGGATAACGTGTATAGACTATCATCAATATGTTCGAAGTTTTCTTTCAGTACCTGTTGTTTCTTTAGCTTTATTGGATACGACGGATGCGAACCATCTATACCATCTAAAGACAACATTAATTGCTCCTGATCAAAGGAAAAAGTCACCAAATTCTCCAAAATTGATCGCAGCCCTTCTATGTTTTCTTGCATCGATTCTCCCTGCATTTCTAACATAGCACCCTTCATCGTTTCGCTCATTTCTTTCATCTTCTTAGCTGCAGATTTCTGATTTTTCGAAGCTTTCTTTTTACTCTCGCTTTTTTGTTTTTCTGTGTCACTTTCACCTTGGTCAGTATCTTCCTGCTTTTCTAAGTTGTCAGCAGCTTTTTGCATTTGCTCTTCGATAGATTTTTCTTCTCTCTTGGTCTCAGGAAGATTCATGGGTTGCTTCAAATCTTTATTCTGTTTATTCAATTCCTCAAGATCCTTTTGTATTTCATTAAATTCTTTATTCAATTCCTTTTGCTTTTCGGCCTCATTTACATCATCGTTAGAAAGCTGTTCTTGCTTTTTTGACAATGAGTCTACTTTCTCAATAATATCAGCCGCCTTTTTTTCCACATAAAACCGCTTAGTCATTTCTAACAATCGCTTTAATGTTCTTTTATCTTGTTTATTTTGCTCCGCGAGCTTATCCAATTTCTCGAGCATTCCTTCTTTATCCAACTTTTCAGCCATTTTGCGCAATTCTTCCAGCAACTTATCCTTTTCTTGCATTTCTTTTGTTTCGTCAATACGCTTTTGTAATTCTTCCTTTTTATCTTTTAAGGATTCATTATTTTCATTCTCATTCTGTTCGTCTAAGTTCCTTTTAAGTTCATCAGTCTGCTTTTCGAACATTTCTTGGTACTGCTCTTGACGCTTTAGAAACTGATTGATTTCTTTTTTATCATTCCAATCTAACGCTGTTTTATTTTTTAGTTTCTTAGTAAACTCATCAAAATCCTTACTTAGCTTTTCTGATTGTTTTGTTGTGTTGTTCAAGTCTTCTAAACCTTCTTTTTGCTCATTTAACAAGTCGTAAGCAATCTCTTGCTTGGTTTTATTATGATAACTAAATACCGAGCTCTTCATAGATTTTTTTCCATTAACCGCATCATTGTCATATACTTCAAAATATAACTCATAATTCATACCCGTTTCTAAATTTAAATCCCCCTGTGGATCAAAGACGTAGTAAAATTCTTCAAAAGACGCGTTGCTAATTGGTATATCTCGTTTGTTAATCGCATCTTTATTTAGGATATCATAATACACGACTTTCAGTGTGCTCAACCCATAATCATCGCTTAGCTGCCCCACAAATTGGACCGGACCTCTTGCAACAGAATCAAGGTCAGATTTTACTAGTATTTTCGGATATTCATCTTTGATAGCACGAATACTATAATTTAGTTTTTCATACTCTTTTAAGTTACTGTTGGAAGTAGCTATTTGATATTTCAAATTGTTCCACACTCTTTTCGAAAGCGAAAAATTCGATACTGCTTTTTCTTTGAACTTTTCTAACCCTCCGTCTTGCCGTACTACTCGTAAGGTTACCGTATCTGTTTCTTGCGCACTAATATTCCAAGTAATGGTTGTTCCCTCAGGGATTATAGCATTCCCTGTGTTCTTAATAATTTCATTACGCTTCTTTGTATAACTCGGATAGCGTAAACCCATCTCGAAACTAACAACCGTTGGTGTTTTTAAAACATTTAATTCATAATCTCTTGAGCGAATACCATTTGCTTCTACATAAAAAACAATTGGCTCTTGTAGGTTGGTGAAAGTGTGCGTGAACTTACCAATGCCAACATCTTTTAAGTAGTAATTCTCTTGGTCAAAATAAATCTTAGCATTATCAGGAATCAAGTCACCAATGGCCTCAATTTGAACCTCAAAAGGCTTCCCTTCGATAGTGTTTAAATATTTATTTAAAATTCTAAATGAAAATGGCGCAGGCTGTTCGTATGCTGTTTTGTAATGTACAACACGCTGCAGGCTATCTTTAAAAATAGCATTATTACCACTAATAAACGTGAAAATCCAAATCATCAACGGAATAGATAAATACTTTAAATATTTAGTGTTCTTTTGAAAACGAATTGCCGTCGTAAAGGGAATAGGCTGCAGTTTTTTAGACTTCTGCTCAATGCTAGCCAAGAGCAACTCTGATCGATTATCTGTTTCCCTTAATTGTAAAATATTTAATAGCTTATCATCGACTTCAGGGAAGTGGCTGCCAATAATTTTAGAGGCCATTTCAAGTGAGATTCCCTGTTGTAACCCTACGAGCTTAAAAATTGGTAACAAGATGAACCGAAGTAACAACAGTAACTCTACACCGATAAAAACAAAAAATAAAACACTTCTTGCGCCAGGTCGCAACCATAAAAAATGCTCAACAAACAAGGTAAAAATAAAATATAACAAACCGAAGGCCACAAAAAGTATGAGACCTTTTAAAAGCTCATTCGTATAATACTTTCTAATGAACTGCTGAAGTTTTGTTTGTATGTTACTAAAATTTGTCAAACTTTTCTAGTTAAATTATTTTCAGTTCTGTTACTGTTTTTCGCGTTTATATAATTAATTATGGATCTTATGAGCCAAACAAAAAAGGCTATAAACATCGAGAAAATACCAGAAATAATAAAAGCAAACTGAACACCCGTATCATTTACAACTCTTTTCATTGCAACCTGCTTTTGTTCAATTGTTTCAAAAACCCCAGATTCATAAGTATTCCAATGATAAACGCTAGAGGCCGTAGAAGATGTCATCAATAAAAAATACAATCCAAAAAACACGAGTCCGCTTAACCATAGATCTCTTAATAAGGAAGATCTAGGTATTCTTTCTTTTAGCAATAACAAAATAATAAACCCAGATAGCCCTATTAAAATTGGGAGTATTTGAAAACTAAAACTGACATGTTCCATAAATCGGTCATCAAATGAGTTATTTATAATTTCTAAAAGTACTATTTTCATTGTCATATACTATCTTTGCACCCTAATTTTAACAGAATGATTAACAAGGTGAGAGTACGTTTTGCTCCGAGTCCGACAGGGCCTCTACATATTGGTGGTGTAAGAACTGCGCTTTTTAACTATTTATTTGCTAAAAAACATCAAGGCACTTTTATACTTCGCATTGAAGATACCGATCAAACTCGATATGTAAATGATGCTGAAAAATACATTGTTGATTCTTTAAACTGGCTCAACATTCCATTTGATGAAGGACCAACTATTGGGGGTGATTTTGGACCTTACCGTCAATCTGAGCGCAAAGACATCTACAAACAATATATTCAAGAACTTATTGATTCAGGCAATGCTTATTATGCTTTTGACACTCCTGAGAAACTTGATTTTCATAGAAAAGACCACGAGACAAAAGGCAAAACTTTTATTTATAACTGGCATAATCGTTTAAAATTAGATAATTCTTTGTCGCTTAATGCCGCAGAAACTCAAAAACGAATTGAAACTGGCGAAAAATATGCAGTCCGTTTTAAATCTCCTCAAGATGAATTATTGCTTTTGAATGATCTTATTCGTGGCGAAATAAAGATCCATACGAACGTCTTAGATGATAAGGTTTTATTCAAGTCAGACGGTATGCCTACCTATCATTTAGCCAATATTGTTGATGATCACTTGATGGAGATTTCACATGTAATCCGTGGTGAAGAATGGTTGCCTTCTTTAGCCTTGCATATATTGCTATATAGAGCTTTTGATTGGGAAGCTCCAGAATTTGCACATTTACCCTTAATTTTAAAGCCAGAGGGAAAGGGAAAACTAAGTAAGCGTGATGGTGATAAATTAGGCTTCCCTGTTTTTCCGATAGCATGGAACAATGGTGAGGATATTTCACGTGGGTACAAAGAGGATGGCTATTTTGCTGAAACTGTCGTTAACATGCTCGCCTTATTGGGTTGGAATGAAGGTAGCGGTACCGAACAAGAGCTCTATTCTTTAAAAGAATTAATAAGTGCTTTTACCTTAAAACATGTGAGCAAAGCTGGTGCTAAATTTAACCCCGACAAAACAAAGTGGTTTAATCAGCAGTATTTGCAACAAAAGTCTGATCAAGAGCTAACTGCACTATACATCCCTATACTTGAAAAAGAATTAATCGCTTATCAAGACGCGAGTGAAGAAGCTGCACATCAAATTGCCAACTTTATTAAAAATAACAATGCATACGTTACTAAAGTCGTAAACTTAGTGAAAGAACGAGCAACCTTTGTTACTGATTTTTGGGACTTAGGTCGTTTCTTTTTTGTGACGCCTACTTCATACGATGAAAAAGCTACTAAAAAAGCTTGGAAAGAGGATACAGGCCAGTTAATGAATAATTTGATAAGGCTTTTAGAGTCTATAGAAGAATTTAGCTCTGAAAATATTCAAACCATAGTAAAAACATGGATTACATCGCAAGAAATTAGTTTTGGTAAGGTAATGATGCCTTTGCGTCTTAGTTTGGTTGGTTCATTGCAAGGCCCAGATGTATTTAAAATTATAGCCTTGATTGGAAAGCAAGAAACTGTTTCAAGTATCGAAAGAGCTATAGCTAACTTAGGTTAAGTTCAAACTGTAACATTTTAGAAAAATTGCGTCTTGTAGATAGCTGCTTAAAGCAGTATCTTTACAAGAAAACAATCATTAATTATTAAAATTATAAAATTATGGAAGGACTACTCGGCTATATACCTATTATATTTATTGCGATTTTTTTAGTACCCCTTATCTTTTTTACTGTCAAACAACAAACAGCTGCCATCGTAGAGCGTTTTGGTAAATTTCATAGTATTCGTCAATCTGGTCTTCATTTAAAGATTCCTTTAGTTGATAGAATATCGGGTAGAATGAGCCTTAAAATTCAACAATTAGATGTTATTATTGAAACGAAAACACTCGATGACGTATTTGTAAAACTCAAAGTATCAGTGCAGTATAAGGTTATTAAAGATAAAGTATATGATGCTTTTTATAAATTAGATTATCCTCATGACCAAATTACAAGTTACGTATTTGATGTAGTTCGTGCAGAAGTGCCGAAAATGAAATTAGATGACGTTTTTGTAAAAAAAGATGATATTGCTATTGCTGTTAAAACAGAATTAAATGAAGCAATGTCAGGTTATGGTTTTGACATTATTAAAACCTTAGTTACAGATATTGACCCAGATGCACAGGTAAAAACTTCAATGAACAGAATTAATGCTTCTGAACGTGAAAAAATTGCAGCACAATTTGAAGGAGATGCTGCGCGTATTTTAATTGTTGAAAAAGCAAAAGCTGAAGCAGAAAGCAAGCGTTTACAAGGTCAAGGGATTGCAGATCAGCGTCGTGAAATTGCGCGTGGTTTAGAAGAATCTGTAGAGGTGTTGAATAAAGTGGGTATCAATTCACAAGAAGCATCGGCCCTAATTGTTGTAACTCAACATTATGATACACTGCAATCAATAGGACAAGAAACGAATAGTAATTTAATATTATTACCTAATTCACCTCAGGCAGGTAGTACCATGTTAAATGATATGGTTGCTTCGTTTACTGCAAGTAATCAGATTGGTGAAGCTATGAAGAATCAAAAAAAGAAATAAATTAGATATTACAAACTAAAAAAGGCGCAAAAATTTGCGCCTTTTTTTATACTTAAGTTTTACTAAAAGTTATTCTTCTTTTTTGCCTTTTTCGTCTTTTTCGTCTTTGTCATCTTCATTAGTAGCATTTTTAAATTCCTTAATTCCCGTACCTAACCCTTTCATTAATTCAGGGATTTTACGTCCACCAAATAATAATAAAATTGCTAAAGCTATAAGCACCATAGAACCTGGTCCCGGCATTGCTAAAAATATACTTGCTATCATCATTTTTTTAAAATTTACCTAACAAAGGTAGTAATTTATTCAAAACAAGGTTT
>RCNB010002639.1_pt1 | contig 10944 bp, 8 predicted proteins | sample 2041321 | NCBI WGS metagenome assembly RCNB01 (sample SAMN09708232, study PRJNA481090) | Marine sediment metagenome, whole genome shotgun sequencing project.
TCATATCTGATGATTCTTCAAACAATTGCTTCTCATCTCGAAGCCAATCACCATGAACGACGATTAAGCGGCCTAATTTATTTAAATAATCTTTTTCTCCTTCTAAACTATTGCTTGCATAATCAATCAATTCTTGGAGAGTGTAAAGATCATCACTTTCAAGGAACAGAGTGGTAGCTTGGGTTAATATTTTATCTTGTTCTTCTAAATCAATCAATGAACTAAATTCCATAGCAGAAATGAAAAGATATTTTGCATTGATATTTTCACCAATATTGATTTTCTGTTTTGCTTTTTGTGAACAGAAATCAGCTATAGTCAAAATTGGTTCATGAATCCCTAGACTAAGGTATGTTCCGACTGATTTTCGCAATTGTTCTAGACCATCATCTATGAAATTATAATTAATGAGCATTCTTCCTGCTTGTGAAACTTTTTCTGCGTAATCTTCAGGTGCTTGTTCATTGCTTAGAACTTTGGAGATTTGTGTAAGCATCTCCTTTGCTAATTCATGTTGTTCATTATCAAAGAAATTTTGACTGCCTTCAAGGAGGATTTTAGCTCCTTCATCATTCTTCTCTAAGTTAACTAAAGCCGTGATTGCATTTTCCAAGAATAGCTTTCCTAAAGCATAATTCTTGTCTGTAGTTATTAGTCGATTACCAATTGTTTTAGATTTATTTAGAATACCAACAAGTTCTTCTGGATAATTTCTTCCAAGAATATTTGTTGCTTTAATAATACTTTCTAATGCAACTTCTGGAAAATGATAGCTTATTGCTTGCTCTACAAACTCAAGTAGAATTGTAGATTCTGTTATTGGATCCTTTTGTCTTGCGCATTGAGATACACTATCAATTAATTGTTTGGCGATCTCTAAGTTTCCTGCTGCCAGTTTATTTTTAGCAGCAATAAGTAATGGAGTTAATGTTGGATATATTTCTGCGACATTCTCAGTACTCTTGAAAATTCTTGAAGCCTCAATCAAATGTATTGAAGCATTTTCATATATTTCTATACCAATTAGTGCTTCGCCAATTATTTTGTGAGCTTTTGCGGCACCAATTTCATCATTATCTTTAATGAGGCTTTCAATTATTTTAACGCTATAATGTTCTGCTTCATCTATTTGATTTGCTTTTATTAATTCAACAATTACTTGTGTTAGATTTTGACCAATAATGGCATTTGCTTCCACTTCATCTAATATTTTCACGATACTTTCTAGGTACATTAAAGCATCAGTTAGATTTTGTGTTTTAATTAATTCAATTGCTTGGAGAAAAACTTTAGAAGCAATTTTTGCGAATTTTTCTTCTTCTTTAGCTAAGAGATAAAATTGAGCTGCTTTCCGATAATCTTCTAAAGCTATTTTCACTTGTTTTCTAGTAAACATTTGCTCAGCTTTTTCGTCATATTTTTCCCCTATATATGGAAGATTTATTTTCTCTAGTTGCTCTAATATTGCAAATAATTCTAATGCTTCAGCAAATTTACCTTTAAGATCCAACATCTCATAAACAATTTTTGTTATTGTATCACCAATTTGTACTGATGCTTCTATATCTTGAATTTCGACAATTATTTTTATTGCTTTATCGAAATATTCAGGTGCTTGTGCTGCTTTCTTCTTAGTAATAAGATAATTAGCATAATTAACTAAAGTTTCAGATGCTTGTCGTAAACTTACAATTGAATTAATTATTCTTGCATTTTCAATAGCTTTGTCTAATAATGCTCCACCAGGATCTGTTTCATTCAATGTTTCTTTGGCAACAGCTGCTAATTTTTTCATTCCCCTGACAAGCATTATGTCTTCACAATATGAGATTAATTGTAATAGGATTTTATCTGAGGATTCCGACAATTGCTCTTTTGTAGAAAATTCAAGATAAGTTTCTAATAATTGTAATCCTTCTTGTAGAAAACCTGCATTCATCAATGTCTTGAATGCTTCTATTTGTATCTCAGCGATTTTATTTTTCTCGTCAATTTCAATTAAAATATCGGTAGCTTTTGTGAGCTCATCCATCCCTTCTACTCTATCTTCATCTTTTTTGCTGATGATTTTCTTGAGAGCAGATTGTAATAATTGTTCACATAACTGAATTTGTGTTTCATTAGCTTTTGTCCCAACTTCTATCAAAGAGCTAACTTTCTTTTCCAACAATTCAATTACTAATGAAATTTTCTTCTTTGATTCAGCAAGCTTGATTTCCTCATCTAATATGGGGATAATTTTGGTTAGAATTTTCTTTTTATCACTATCACCAGCAATTTCAGAAAAGCTAAAAGTAATCTCAATCAATAAGCTTGGTAATTCTGCTTTCTCAGCATTTTCTATTGCTTTTAGATAATTCCCATTTGCTTCCTGAGCGTTTCCTTCGGCACGGAACTCTTTTGCAGCAGCAAAATATTCTGTTGCGGCATTCTTCCATTTGCCTTTTTCCTCAGAAGCTTGGGCTTTTGTTACATGTTGGGACATAATTATCTAGCACCTACTAGCTACACAGTTTATTTGTTGAAATGGAATATAGATATATCCATTTTAACATAATCTACACAACATAAAGTAAAAGTTTAACTGATAAATTTTTAGAAAGGGATATTCTGATAAAATTTTACATCATGTCCTCGGGAGGAGGTGGTAAAGGTATAAGCATTCCGTTCTCGAGATATTTTATCAACACTTTAAGAACAGAAGGAAGATCCATATTTCCACCATGTTCATCCAATACAACTTCTAATAATTCTGTTAAGTAAAATACTTCATCATCACGATTTTGTAAGAATTCAGTGTATGCTTTGGCTAATTTCTTTTCATCAGATGTTATTGCTGTAAGTCTCATTCGCTTAGCATCGATTTTAAGTGGATATAAATATTCTAATCGTAAATGTTTTTCCAATAAATCAGCTGCACCGGAGAAGGCAGAGACGAATCCATTGAAATTAATTATTTGCTCATGATATTCTTTTTCAAATTCTTTCATGAAATAAGTAATTCTTTTCTTTAATTCAGGTCCTAGTTTTTCACCAACAAGTAATGCTGCTTTTGCTGATTCAGCTTCATAGATTAGAATCCAAAAGCCTTCTCTTCCTATTTCACTGAAAACCCCTACTCGTTTTTCAGTATCGCCTGACATTTCTTCCGTAAAAGTTCCAACTGCACTTAGGAATCCACTTGTCAATGAAACATCTATTTGTTTGCCGAAACTTTGACTGTAGAGTGGTACACCTGAGTGTGAGTGTATTAAAATAACATGTTTGATTTTTAGAATATCATTGAAAAACTTAGCACCTGTTTCTAAATCAGATTCTAAATCTAATGGAAGGAAATAATTTGCATCTACATCTGGAACTTCTATCTCTTCTTTATTCTCTTTCCATTCAATGTTTTCAGCTTCTTCACCACTTACAGAAATTGCTCCTTCAACTTTTGATTTTACTTTCTCTAGATCAGGTTGTGTTTTAGGGGCATAAGCTCCTTGTGCAGAATATGGATCATAAGGGCTACCATGTGATTGAGCTTCGATCATCGGCCTTATCTTTGGTTTTGCTTCTTGTTTACTAACTGGGGCAATATATTGCCTACAAGAATTACAATACCATCGTCTATATTGTTCAATGAACCTTACTTGTGATTCACAATTTGGACAGAAAACATCAGTTACGTCTGGTATTTGTGCAGTAGCGTTAGCATCTTGAGTTTGTCCTTGTTTACCTGGGAATGGCAACAAGTCAGCATTTGGTTTTTCTTTCATTTTGTCTCGAGTAAAACTAAAGGCTAAAATTCTTCTTTTATCAATTGAAAAGACAAGATCATTTTGTCTGTTACCGTTCAGATCACCAATTTTCAAATCACTGATGTTACTATACCCTTCATAATTTTCAATTGTATTTGATCGTAAGATATGGAAAGATCCTTTATCTGTTCCTACAACAACTTCTAACTGTCTATCGTTGTCTACATCGCCAACTGCACCACAAGTTATAGCGCTATCTAAATTATGGGTAGACATTAATCTATTTTTCTTGAAAATACTTAAACGGCCATTTTGTTCCCCAACCATTACTTCGGAAATACCATCACGATCTATATCGCCACTAAAGCAACATGTTGGTGGGGTTTCGATTCTAAACTCACCAATTAAATCAAACTTCTGTAATTGTGGTCTGAATTCTATTTCTTTAAACAATCCTTCTTGAGAGCCTGCAATAAACCCTGTAGTACCATTACCATTATAGTCGCCAGTTATAATGTGTCTTACTTCTTTTCCAAAGATTTTCCCTAATGAAAATCCTCTAATTTTATCCCATTTCATTTTCTTTCCGGGAATACGTTCCACCATAACTATTTCGCCGTTTTGACAACCAACGATTATCTCGTGTAGTTTATTACCATTCAAATCTCCAGGAGCAATAGTGAAAATACTTGATGGTAATCTTATGCCATCTTTGATGTCTCGAGAGAAGAATGGTTTGCCATTACGAGAATTTATACGAATAACTCCTTTATGATCACCGGTAATTAATTCAAAACTTCTGTCTAGACTTGTTTGAGCAACACTCATTATGTTTATTGGTTCATTTATTCTTACCACTAGGTTAGCTAATTGTTTAGGATGAATAATACTGATATTTGTTCCATTCTTTACTAAGCGAGCCAATAATACTTCGGATATTCCATCGGCGTTGTAATCATGAGTAAGTAATGAATGAAATGATTCAGTAGCTAATTCTAGAGTTTGTTGCAATAATTTCTAACGTCCAGTAAATGATTTTTTATCTTCAATGAATGGTCGAAGAGTCCTATCATAGAATTGTTTGAAATTAATCTATAAATTCCTTTTGATTTATGCCTTTTTGAACCAAGATTTTGATTTTCAATGGTTTTATTTTTTGTCTATGGTTTTTCTTTAGATTATTAACTTTTGAATGATTTAACTTAACATTTTAACAAATAATTAATATAAAAAATGTCGATTATCATAGTGTAAGAACAAAAAAGGAGTTATGTCTCATGCCTGTAATGATAGATGAAAGTGTAAAACAACAAGTTATACAACGATTTGAAGATATGAAAGAACCAGTAACAATTAGAGTCTTTTCTACAAAAGATCATTGTCTTCTTTGTAATGAAATGCTTGATTTAGTTCAAACCGTAGAAGAATTATCAAGTAAGATAACTATTGAACATTGTGAATGTCAAGAAAATGACCCTATAGCTAAGAAATATGATATTACTAAACATCCTGCTCTAGTAATAGAAGGAGATGAGGATTATGGCATTAAGATCTTTGGTGTTCCAGCTGGAAAAGAATTTACTACATTAATTGAAGCCATTATGATGGTATCAAGTAGAGATACTGTTTTATCTCCAGAGGTAAAAGATCTTCTCAAAAAAATCGATAAACCAGTTAATTTGAAAGTCTTTGTTACTTTACAATGCCCTTACTGTCCCGCAATGGTTATTCGAGCTTTTAAATTAGCACTTGTTAGTGATATGATAACTGCAGAAATGATAGAAGCATCACAGTTTCAAGAACTGTCTGCTGAATTTGATATCTTCGGAGTTCCTAATACTGTAATCAATAATGGTAAAGGCAGTGTGGAAGGTTTGGTTACTGAAGATGTTCTAGTGAAACAAATCCTAGAAGCAATAAAAGAATAAAAAAAATGAAAAAAATAAGGTTGAAAAAAAGTGACTGAAAACGAATTAAAACCAAATATCTTTAATGTTGGCGCAAAACATTTTGATCGAAGAATCTTCGATGATTTAATTCCATTACCAGAAGGAACAACATACAATGCTTACTTGGTAATCGGAAGTGAAAAAACAGTTTTAATTGATACTGTTGATGGCTCTAAATTTTACGAGTTAATGACAAATCTGAAAAAAATTAAGTTTAAAACAATTGACTATATTGTTTCAAATCACTCAGAGCAAGATCATTCTGAATCAATAATTGAACTCATCAAACTTTATCCTAAAGCAAAAGTTGTTACAAATGCTAAAGGAAAAGAGCATCTAATGTTTCATTTACAAATACCTGAAGAAAAATTCATCGTAAAAAATGATGGAGAGACTTTATCTTTAGGCGATAAAACATTACAGTTCATAGAAGCACCATGGGTTCATTGGCCTGAAACAATGTTTACTTTAGCAGTTGAAGATAAAATACTCTTCAGTTGTGATCTCTTCGGAACACATCTTGCACAAAGTGAAACTTTTGTAACAGAGAAAGCTAAAACCTATGAATCCGCTAAAAGATACTATGCTGAAATCATGATGCCTTTCAGAAAGCTCATACAAAAACATATAGTAAAATTAGAAGATTATGATTTTGATATGATTGCTCCAAGTCATGGCCCTATTCATAAGGATCCAAATTTCATAATTAGTGCCTATAAAGATTGGATTTCTGATGATGTGAAAAATGAAGTGGTTATTCCATACGTTTCCATGCATCATTCTGTTAAAGAAATGGTAGAATATTTGACTAATGCATTAATAGATAGAGGTATAATTGTTAGACCATTTAATTTGACTGTGACTGATTTAGGTGATTTAGCGATAGCACTTGTTGATGCAGCTACTATAATCATTGGATCACCTACAGTATTAACTGGTGCACATCCATCAGCTGCTTATGCTGCATTTATAGCCAATGCAATAAAACCAAAAGCAAAGTATGCTTCAATTGTTGGATCATATGGTTGGAAAGGCCAAATGAAAGAACAATTAGTAGGTATGCTACCAAGATTAAATAAAATAGAATTACTGGAACCAGTTATTGTTCGAGGAAAAGTTACTGATGAAGGTAAAAAACTACTAGATAAATTAGCAGAGGATATTTATCAGAAACATAAAGAATTAGGCATTGTAAGCTAATTCTTTCTTTTTCTTATTTTTTCGACAATAATGTATTTTTGTATTTTTAAATCAGCTTTCTTAGATAATTATGGAAAAGACATTAATAATACTTCCAATTGAGTTAATTCAACTGGTGATCTCAAAATGGCTAAAAGATATGAGATTTACAAATGTGACATGTGTGGAAACATTGTCGAAGTACTAGATGGCGGAAATGGTCAACTAGTGTGTTGTGGAGAACCAATGGTTCTTCAAGAAGAACAAACTGCTGACTGGAAAAATGAAAAACATGTTCCAGCTGTTGAGAAAGAAGAAAACAAACTCAAAGTAGTTGTTGGTAGCACCCTTCACCCAATGGTAGAAGATCATTGGATAGAATGGATAGAAGTAATTGCTGACGGAAAAGTTCAACGCAAATACTTGAATCCTGGTGATGAGCCAAAAGCAATATTCAAAGTCAAAGACGCAGAGAACATGGTTGTTCGAGAATACTGCAATAAACACGGACTTTGGAAAACATCCTAACGAGTGATTAAATATGGGTAGCATTAAAGGTACTGAAACAGAGAAGAATCTTTTGAAAGCTTTCGCTGGCGAATCACAAGCTAGAGGCAGATATACAATGTATGCTAAAGTTGCCAATAAAGAAGGTTTCAAACAAATCGCTAATTTCTTTACAGAAACTGCTGAAAATGAATTTCAACATGCAAAACAATTCTTCAAATTCTTTGAAGGTGGAGTAGTTGAAATTACAGCAGGATATCCAACTAACATTGGTACAACTGCTGAGAATCTAAAATTCGCAGCCGAAGGTGAAAATGAAGAACACACAATTTTATATCCTCAATTCGCCGACATTGCAGAAAAAGAAGGATTCAAAGAAGTTGCTCGCAAATTCAGAATGATCGCAAAGGTCGAAGTAGAACACGAAAAACGATATCTTGCTTTATTAAAACAAATAGAAGATAAGACTGTTTTCAAGAAATCCAAGAAAGTAAGATGGAAATGTCTAGTTTGCGGATATGTTCACGAAGGTGAAGAACCACCTAGTGTTTGTCCAGCATGTGGGCATTCTCACGAATACTACGAAGTTCATTGCGAAGATTACTAAACGCACAATTAATCACAATGTAGCAGTATTTTTTTACTGCTCATCCAATTTTTTTTTATTTATCTGTAATTTAGAAACGATTATATATCGTAGCGCCTATATAAGCTCATGATTTCTTAAGGGAGTACAATGACAGAAGAAATTAAGTGTGAAGTATGTGGAGAAGCAACAACAAATGGAGATGTCTATTGTAATAAATGTGGAAATTTGCTACCAAAGGAAAATTGGGATAATAGAATTAAGCATGATCGTTTAAGAGATGATATTCCACAAGAATTCACTACGATATTACAAGAAAATGGGGAAAAGAGGAAGAAGAAAAAATGGTACACACCACCAAAAAGAGAGAGACCAGCTTATCATCCAATTGAATGGTTTTTCTGGATAGGTTGGGGTTTATTCGTCTTTTTTGGATTTATCTTCGTAGGAATAAATTGGGTAATGAAAGAGATTCTCAAATATGTTTTATGGTGTTGTTATTGGGGACCACCTAGAGAAATGAGAAAAGATAAATAAAAAAAATGAGAAAGTGTTTAGAATGTTCTTCTAAACAAATTTCAAGTAAATAATACTTTTTCTCGTTCAATTGCTTTTGTTGCCAGGAATACTAATCCTACAAGCAAAGCAACGATTAATCCTATGAATAATCCATCAAGCCATGTAAAGGTCAGATCAATCATTGACATGAATGAATGATAGACCCAATAAAGGGGATTAATTTGCGCGTAGATCGCTGTTGTTGCCGGATCAAATATCACTGCAAAGTAGAACATAAAGCCGACACCAATTATTGTAAATGTTCCAACTCTTTCAGCAACGGTTTTTGAGAATACTGTATCAATTGTCATCAATGCTAACATTGTGAGTAAGAGTGCTATGCCTAAACCTAGAAGGAGTAATACCCCTTTATAGGAAAAGAGATCTGCAGCTGGGAAAGATAAGAATCCTTCAATACCTACTGCTGCTTGACCACCATCACCAGCTACTGCTTGAGCAATTACTGTAGCAAGAGCAGAGCCAGCAAAATATGAAATAATACTTAGTGTCGAAGCTATCATACCAACGATTAATTTCGAAAATACTAGATGTGATCTATTCTTCGTTATAGACAGCATTGTTTCAAAAGTGCCATCTTCTTTCTCTTTTGAAAAACCAATAGTTCGTCCCATGTTACCAATTAATGATACCATGATAAAGAGAGCATAAGAGAATGGACCAGCTAACGCAAGTGTTTCTTGTGACCAAATACCATCGGGATCTGCAGCAGGTGGTACGTATGGAGTAAATTCTAGATTTGGTAAATCAACTTCAAGATTCAGGAATAAGAATGCACCATAAACCATTTGTTGAACTACATTTAGTGCTTGATCGAAATAAGCTCCTTGTATAGAAACTGATGAACCGCCTTTTCTGTACTCGATATACCCAGTTCCATTAAACACTTTTTCTGTGAAGTTTAGAGGAATATAGATACCATTACTCGCGTTCAAAGCTTCAGCTCTTGTAGTCACTAATTCTATCGTTATCCCAACCATTTCGGTATTGGTTAAATTAGAAACAATAGCTGCGCCAATATTTACCGAATAAACTGTACCATTAACATGCATTTGATCAGAATATTGATCTTGATTACAAACATAAATAGTAACATTAGATGTTCCTATGAAAATTGATGGAACACCAATAATGAGGAACATCATTAAGAATGGAACCAAAACAGTAACTAGTAAAGTTTTTACTGTGAAGACTAACTTGAGGTCTTTCTTTAAAATTGCACCAAATTGTCCTTTTTGTTTCATTGAGATGTTTCCTCCAAATTTTCTTCTTGTTTGTGATTAATGTGAATGCTTTTTGTTTTATTTTCAAAGGCATTAATAATTGCAGATTCAAAATCACCATTTTCAGAATACGTTTCAATCACTTGTTGTTTAGTTCCTTCAAAAACTAGCTCGCCGTCTTTCAAGATTCCAGCATGAGTAGCTAAAGCCTCTAAATCAGAAGTGATATGTGAAGACATGAGTACTGTTTTTCCCTCTTTGGTTACTAGATCATGAATAATATCTCTAACTTTTTTAGCTCGAGCAATGTCTAAACCGGTTGTTGGTTCATCCAAAATTATCAGTTCTTTACTTGAGATGATTGTTCTAACCAAACTAATGACCCGTTTTTCTCCACCAGACAATTTCCCAAATTGCAGGTCAAGTTTATCTTCCATATCTAATTTACGCAATAAATCCAGTGTTTTTTTAAGAGATTCTTCAGGATCAACACCTGCAATAGAAGTAAATAAGATGATATTATCTTTAGTTTTGAAATCCTTATAGCCAGCACTAAGCTGAGATAAAACACCTATTTCTCCTCTAATTTGTTCAGGTTCCTTTACTACATCAATACCTTGAACAGTTACTTCCCCTGAGGTTGGTTTTAGAATACCAGTGAGAATTCTAATTGTTGTTGTTTTCCCAGCACCATTGGGTCCTAATAAAGCATAAATGCTTCCTTTAGGGATGTGCAAGGAAATACCTTTGAGAATTTCTTTATCACCGAAGTTTTTTCTTATTTCCTTAGTTTCAATTATTAATTCACCATTCATTTTAATCACATTTTTTGAAAAAATGATTTTCAAAGAAGATAGGAATACTCAAAGAGATGTGGTACTACCATCATTCCTATTTGGCATAATTACCTATAAAAAGCAATTTAAAATTCTACCTTTTCATTTTGGATAGTACATATATCTTGGAGTATCTTTTATTCCACCTTCATTTACATATTCTAGTTTTCTAGTAATTTTTCCTTGTTCTACAAGATTTTTAACAGCTTGAAACAACATCGGAATAAAAGTAAAACCACTTTTTGGGCAGAGATTTTCAAATTCTGTTTTTGACATGTTAATTTTTTCAGGGGTTGCTTCAAGTTCAAGGAAAATTTCCACGGGATTTTTTTTACCCATCTTAAC
>RCNB010002640.1_pt1 | contig 10942 bp, 7 predicted proteins | sample 2041321 | NCBI WGS metagenome assembly RCNB01 (sample SAMN09708232, study PRJNA481090) | Marine sediment metagenome, whole genome shotgun sequencing project.
AGCTGTCCTTTTTACAATAATCCTATGTTTTGTATGCTCTGTTTCTCAAGATTTGACCGGTTTTGGAGCAAGTTCGAGAAAAACAGAAGTAGAACTTAAAGAAATCGAGCCCTTTGTATATGTCAGTTTAAGTCATAAGGGTTCTTTATCGGCTTTGGAAGATGTCATCGCTGACCTCATCAGAACCATAAATAGCCTGAATGTCCCCCCCCAGGGTCCGATGATCGGCATCTTTCACACCGTTCCTGGACCAGACGATCCCGAGGATATGGAATTGGAATGGGAGGTCGGATTTCCGATCGCCGAGCAAACCTACATCCAAGCTCGCGAGGAAATAAAAACAAAACTGGAAAGAAAGGTATGGCAACACTCCCTGGTGGCTTCGGCCATGTACTCAGGCCCCTATCAGGAAATGGGGGAAGCCATAACCGACATTTTCGAGTGGATGGAAGGCAAAGGCTACGACAAAGACGGCCCAGTCCTGGCGACATTCCTGGAAGCAGGGACTCCGGATGCCCCGCCCTCAGAACTAAAGGGTGAAATTTGGATTCCCTGTAAAAAGTAACACCCCATAACAGGAGTAGCCCCATGGGGTGAGCTTTCTCCTCGCCAACGGTGAAAAACCCCCTATCAAAACCCCCCCCTATTTCATCCCCTTAGGCGATTTACTAAATTCCGCCTTTCTTCTATTCTTCCAGGCGGAAAGGCTAAATTTTTAAACAGGGATAAAAAAACATGGCTAGCCACGAGGATTTGCAACACGATCCAGAAACAAAAACATCTACAGATTTTGTGCCAAAGCCTGATCTGAGCGATTTAGAAGAAAATTACCGGACGCTTGTTGAAAATGCACCGGAAATATTTTTCATAGTCGACCTAAAGGGAAAATTTATTCTTCTCAATCAGGCCGTCCGAAGGATCACGGGACATCCTACACCTTCCATTTTGGAAAAAGATCTACAAAGTCTTGTCGCCCCGGAATATCAGGATAAGGTGTATAAAATCCTGAGCGAAGCCCCTCAGGGAATCATGAATCCCTATTTCGAAGTGGAAATTGTCTCATCCAATGGAAACAGGATTCCTATGGAAGTCCATGTCAAAACCGTAAGAGATAGGAAAAAAAGGGTAGCTGCGCTCAGAGGTGTAGCTAGGGATATCACCGAACGGAAAAAGATCGAAGCCGCCTTGAAGGTTTCAGAAGAAAAATTCTCAGAACTCACAGAACGCACAAAGGATGGAGTGGTTATCGTCCAAGACGGCATCTGCAAAAGCGCCAACAAATCCACCTCTCAGATACTGGGCTATTCCGTGGAAGAATTCATGGGCAAACGCTTCTTTGAATGGTTTCCTTCGAAGGGCAAAGAAATATTGGCCCAAAGACACAAACAGCGTGTAGCAGGAGAAGAAGTCCCGGCCTCTCTCAAAACCAAGATCCTTCACAAAAAAGGGAACATAAAGGATATTGAATTCTCCTCCTCTATCGTCCAATTCGACGGCCGCCCGGCTGAAATGGGAATCATCCAGGATATTTCCGACCTCAAAAGCCTCGAAGAAGCATTAAAAAAAGCAGAAGAAAAGTACCAAATTCTTGTCGATAACATAACCGAAATCATTTTTATGATGGACCCCGGAGGAAAATTTACCTTCATAAGCCCTGCTGTCACCCAACAATTCGGATACACTCCTGAAGAACTAGTCGGGACGTCTTTCTCCGATCTGGTCCTGCCAGAGGACTTATCTACATATGAGTCCAACATCAAGAATATTCTGCAAGGAAACAACGAGCCCCACGAACTTCGAATTCTGGATAAAGAGAGCAATGTACGCCACATAAGGATTTCTTCCAGTGTGATGATGGAGAACAATGAACCGGCCGGAATATTGGGAATTTCCATTGATCTCACAGATAGAAAAAACGCGATCGATGAGCTTAACCAGGCGTGTCAAGCAGACAAAAATGCCAAAACCCAGCTCAAGGCCATTATCGACAATGCGCCCAATGTTGCCATTCAGGGATTTAATGAAAAAGGGGAAGTGATCTTCTGGAACCAATATTCAGAGAAACTCTTGGGATTGAAAGAGGAAGAGGTCCTAGGCAAACCCTTCAAAGGCGTATTGGCATCAGAAACTGAAGAAGCAAAATTCCAAGAAATTGTCCAGGAAGTTTTCCGTACCCAAAAACCCTCTTCCCTTCATGAATGGAAAGTTCAAAGGAATTCTGGCGAGGAAAAACATATTTTGGCATCTGTCTTCCCGATCGTACAGCCCGGGCAGGAACCGATAGCCGTTGCAATGGATATGGATGTGACGGATCAGAAGAAAGCGGAAGAAAAAATGCTGGAGGTAAGCGGCCAAATCGAAAGATTCTCCAAGATTTCTGCCGCGATTCTTTCCATAGAAGATGAAAAAGAACTTTTTGAATACATAACAAAAGCTGTGACTGAAATATCTGATTTTAGTCGGGTACTCATATCTTATTTTATCGACAGATCCCCCTTCCGCGAGATCATCGCTCATCAGGGAGTCAAAAAAGCAGATTTAGAGAGAGTGCAAAAGGTCGAGATGCCGAGGGAAAAATACCTCAGCTATTTTGAAAAGGGAACAAAGATCGGAAACCAATCCTGTTATGTTCCCGCTCATCAAAAGGATATTCTAGACCAAGAGGCCCTTATTCCCAGCGAAAAAACATACTCGGAAAAGGAAAACGAATGGCACAAGAATGACAATCTTCTTGTGGCGATGAAAGACACCAAAGGCGAAATCATCGGGATGATATCTGTGGATGACAGCAAAAGCGGAAAAGCCCCCACAGAAGAAACCGTAAGACCTCTAGAGATTTTTGCCAACCTTATATCAGAAATTATCCAGAAAAGCCTGCTGAACAAAAAAATCAAGGATTCCGAAGAAAAGTACCGCGAGTTGCTTTCGAATATAAAGATTGGCATTTTCCGCGGCACACCCAAAGGAGAAATCCTCGAAGCGAATCCGGCAGTATTGGATATGTTCGGATACAAAGAAACCGAAAAATTCCTCAGCCTCAAGACAGCTGACTTTTACCAAAACCCAAATGACAATGGTTTCTTCATGAAGGAAATCGAAGAAAACGGGCTCGTACAGAACAAAGATATTCTTATGAAAAAGGAAGACGGCAAGACGTTCTGGGCGTCTATCACCGCCACTGCGATAAGAAACGATCTGGGGAAAGTCAACTATTTTGACACTGTCGTGGAAGATATCACTGAGCAAAAAAATCTCCAAGAAAAAGTCAAACGCCTGTCAGTGACGGACGAATTGACAGGCCTTTACAACAGACGTTATTTCAATGAAAAGTTACCGATGGTTATCAAAGCGACCGAGAGCTTCCGGAGCTCTCTTGCGCTTATCATGGTAGACGTCGATGATTTCAAACCTTACAATGACACTTATCATCATCTGGAAGGTGACGAGGTCCTCAAAGAAATCGCCCGGGTATGCTACCAGAATATCCGGAATTACAAAGCTGACGAATGGATTTCGAAGTTCGGGAGGGAAGAATTTGCATTCAATGACTGGGCCGCGCGCTTCGGTGGCGATGAATTCATCATCATGCTCCCGGGCCAGAACGCAGAAGACGCCACTATCGTGGCTGAGAGGGTACGAAAAGCATTCGAAAATATCTCTTTCATGCCGAAGGGAAAAACCATCCACAAAACAGTGAGCATGGGAATAGCCTCCTGTTGCTTCGCAGACGGGAAAGCCAAAAAAGGAAAGAGCAAAAGGATTTTTCCATCGGATTACGAAAAAGTCGCGACCGAGCTGACGAACCTGGCTGACGCGGCTCTGTTCGAAGCCAAAAACAGCGGAAAAAACAAAACAGTCGTCTCTAAAACATCCATTGAACTTGTGAGAGCAGCGGCAAAATCTGAAAAATTAAAAAAATAGAAAAACTCGTGGGGGGGGGATTATTTCGGCCCTTTACAGGCCTTGACACAAACGCCACAGATGTGTTGCCCCACAACTCCCTGCCGGCGGAATTCTTTAAGCTTGTCAAAACACCCCCAATGGTCGAAATCTTCTTTGTTCTCTTTTATGGCCTGAGCCGGACATGTTTCCAAGCATGCCAAACACGCTCCACAATCTCTATCCAGCACTTCATCCGGCTCGAGCGGCATATCCGTCAAAATAGTAACCAGCCTGTGTCTTGAACCCAACTGAGGATTGACAAGGAGATTGTTCCGACCGATCCAACCAAGGCCAGCCAAGCGCCCAATTATTTTATGGGAAACATGGCTTCTCTGTTTGTCCCAGTCGATCATCTGTGAGGCCGGAATCGGCAGGGCTTGAAATCCTCGATCTTGAATGCGGGATGAAAGAAGGATTGCGCCGCGATCGAGGAAAAAATTAAGCTGACGGTAGTGGTGCAAATAAAGAAGAGTGGGTCTGTCTTTTATGTCCTCGATAACAGGATCCAGCAGCCGCTTTGCCAGGGATATCGCTCTGTCGAACCGCGAGACAAAATCAAGGTCGAGATGGAATTCCTTCCGGACATCTGTGATATCCGCCACCCCGCACAAAGAAAATTCCATCTCAGCGGCAATGGCCTTGATGCTCTCCTTGTTTTTCTCTGCTGACATGAGAAATCATTGTACTGACCTCTCAAGATCGAGTCAATCATCGTTCCAATTTGTTGACTTGTTTTTTTCCCTCTGTTATAAGATTTTTAACTGATTGGTTAAAAACAATGACACCCTTCAAAGATTGGCTCGAAGAAACAAATGAAAAGATCGCCAAACACAAAAAATCCTTCACCAAAGCAGAATCACGGAAATACAGGCTGGATTTTTTAAAACGGGGAACCAAGAGAGTAGATGAATTTTCGTCCGTGTGTGGGGAATGCTACCAATACAAAGGAGAAATAACCAATCTCCTTAATAACCTGGAAGGCCTGATCCAGCTCTCCCCTATGGCAATAAAGGATTACCGCAATAAAATCAAAAAAATCGTGGGCCATCTCCGAAAAAAACACAAGCTTATCCCAGCCGGCACGTACACAGCTATCGGGAATGGCGCAGGAGTGGCTCTGGGTACCTCGCTCGGCGCTGCCATGGACAATATCGGCGCAGGAGTCGGAATAGGAGCGGGCATCGGTTTTGCCATCGGAGCCGCCTTGGAGGCAAAGGCAAAAAAAGACGGTAAGATTATATAACCTGGATAATTCAGGAAAAGGAGAAATCGTGTTAGAAAAGACTCTAGCCATCATCAAACCCGACGCAGTCAAGAAAAAAGCTGTGGGAAAGATCATCCAGAGGATCGAAGAGGAAGGCTTTGAAATCTCAGGGATAAAGCAGCTTCATCTCACCAAAGAGGAGGCCGAGGGATTCTACATCGTTCATAAAGAAAAACCTTTTTACGGAAGCCTGACCGACTTCATGTCTTCTGGAGATGTCATCGTCATGGCGCTGGAAAGAGAAGATGCCATCCATCACTGGCGAAAAACCATGGGTGTTACAGATCCTGCCCTAGCAGAACCAGGAACGCTGCGCCACAGTTTCGGTTTCTCTGTGGAACGAAATGCCTGTCACGGCTCAGATGCTCCGGAGACTGCCGAATGGGAGATCAATTACTTTTATAAATAACCTTGTGCCGGCCTTTTTTATCTCTATTTTTCTTACGATTATCGTAAGCCTTATAACATCGGCTCCGCCTTAAGCTGAAGCTGAACTCGAATCTCTTAGAAAAAAATACAGACGATAACAAGGAAAAACCTGCATTTTTTGTAAATAATATTCCCCGCTAGATATACAACCATATAAAATAAACACCACTAAATAATGTGGTTTTTCCCTAAAATATTTCTTTTTAATAAGTTACAAAAAATATTTTTTTCATAAAACCCTTGACATTCAATTTTCAATTCCTTACATTTAATATGACGCCTTGGATGAGATGAGAGATAGCTTTCTATTTTAAAGTCTATTTCTTAACATCCCTTCTTTTTTGATGCATCTCCAAGCAAGGCGCCTCATTTTAAGGAGGTTGCTATGCGCAAAAGATCTTACTCAAAAGCAGTTGCAATCGTGTCTATCGTTGCCATTCTGTCCTTAACAGCTCCTGGTCTTTTTGCCGGAGAAACCTACAGGAACTTTTTCCGTTTCGAAAGATTACTGGAAAGACCAATTCATTTTCTTTATTCTTTCTTGTATTTCACCCCGATCTATGACGTCGGAAAAGTCCTCGGCCCCCCTGCTATCGAAAATAACAACACTAGACAGATCAAGATTTCCGGCGTATTAGATGTAGATAGAGTATCACGAGACGATTAAAAAGTAAAAAGTACTAAAACGAATCATAGTTTAAAGATTATATCTAAATAGAACCTCCAGAAATTCCTTCCTAATATCACCCCCCTAATCATCCCTATGGGCGATTGATAAAACCCAATTGCCCTGTCACAATCCTAAGTGCATTTTGCCGGAAGGATTGGATGAAAAACTTAGTACCTAGACTGAGAGAGGCTAAAAGGCTATATGTCTGTACCGTTTTATTACTGCTTTTTTTAGCTCCCCAAATTTATGCTCGGGCAAAAAACTCGCCAGATAATTCTTCAGCAATCTTGTCCGATCGATACTCTCAAATATCGCAAGAAGCGGAGGAATCGCAAAAAAAAGGTAAATTCGAAAAGGCTATTGAAGAGTTCAATAAATCAAGGAAAATCGCAATTAAAATTTCTGATAAAGAAAAAGAATGTGATACTCTAATCAAGCTAGGGCTTTTATACTGGAACACCGGAAATCTCAATATATCATCACAATTTTATTCAGATGCACAATCTATCGCCCAAGAAAATGGACTAAAAACTCTCGAAGAAAAATGTCAGAATGCACTTAAAATTCATTCACTATACAATCAAGGAAAAAAATATCGTTCATCCGGGGACACTAAAAAATCTATTGAAAGTTTTGAGAATGCAATTAGACTATCACAATCGATAAAAAGTAGAGAACATGAAGTGAAGTGTTTGCGTCTATTAAGTTCTGTATATTGGAAATTAAATGATCTTCAAATTTTTTATACTTTAAATAAAGAAGCTCTTAAGATCGCCCAGGTATTAAACCATAGAAAGGAACAAGGAAGATGTCTAAACAATATCGGTATTTTCCATAAAAACTTAAACAATTTTTCTGAGTCTTTAAATAATTTTGGGGAAGCTTTAAGAATAGCCAACGAACTAAATAATTTGAATGATGAGTCTGATATTTTAAATAATATCGGTAACATATATCAAAATGTAGGAAATTATGAAAAGGCTTTTAATTTCTTGAAAATGGCATTAGAAATAGACAGAGAATCAGGCAATACAATTTATATTGCAATCGACTTAATTAATCTTGGTGACACATTCAGAAATAAAGGGTTAATTTCTGATAGTAAAGAAGATTTGCACATGGCCTTAGCTTACTTCGAGGATTGCCTAAAATTAACTAGACTCTCAAGGCAACAAGAAAGTGAATTAGACATATTAAATATAATTGAAGTTAGAGTATTAAACAACTTAGGAAGTGTTAATACAGATTTAGGGAATTATTATCAAGCTTTAGAATACTTTCAGAATGGATATCAAAAAGCAGAAGAGATCCAAGATTTAGAATCAATCGGAATGATCCTGAATAATATAGGGATTGTCCATTTCAATCAAGGAAATTATGAAGAATCAACTAAGTACTACCAAAAAGCGATAGATTTAGCCCAGGAATTAGAAGGGGGACAGATTCTTTGGGAGGCTTTTTTTGAGATTGGTAACGCTTATGCAAAACAAAACAAAATTTTCGAGGCATTAAAAAATTATAAAAAATCTATTCGTATTATCGAAAACATTCGTTCACAGATCAAATTGGAAGAACTGAAGGCAAGCTACTTAGGAACTGATAAAAGAATTGAAGCCTATCAAAACCTCATCCACATGTTGGTTACTCTTCACAACAGTGATAATGGAGTGGGATATGATACAGAGGCATTCAACTACCTAGAAAGAGCAAAGGCACGATCTTTTCTCGACAGCTTAGAGGTGGCTCAGGTTGACATCTCATTGGGAATAAACTTCAAGCTGAAAAATCGGGAAAAAGAGATCATGAAGGATATTTCAAATATCTATAATAATTTGTTAGTAGCCGAACTTTCCTCTGAAGAAAAAGAAAAGCTTCATCAAGAACTTACGGATAAAGAAAATGAATTAGAAACTCTCAAAAGAGAAATCCGATCTAAAAGCCCAGACTATGCAGATCTAAAATATCCAGAAATTATTTCTTTAAAGGAAACACAAAAACAATTGCTTAATTCAAAAACTGTATTTTTCGCATATATTGTGGGAAATCAAAATTCCTATGGCTTTGCAATCAGAAAAAACGACATTAAGATTTTTCCCATCCCGGTGAAATCAGAACTGCAGGATCTTGTTACAGCCCACTTGCAAATCATTACTGACAAAGATTCCAATAATTTCGAGCAAGGAAAAGAATTATTCGAAATTCTAGTCCTTCCCGGGCTGGACAAAAAAATTAAAAAAATTATATTCATCCCTGATGACATCCTCCACTTTCTTCCGTTTGAGACCCTAATAACTCAGCAAAATACACCACACTGGCTTATCGAAGATTATAAAATTGCCTATGTGCCATCTATTTCGTCATATCGAGAAATTATCCACCGCAAAGACAAAAATGCATCACGACAACGATCCGATATACTCGCCTTTGGAGACCCTGACTTTGGACCGATGGAATCCGAAACAAACGGAGAGGATATTTTTCAAAACTTTTATTCATCAAACGCTTTCAATTTTTACAGACTACAATACAGCGGAACAGAAATAGATAGGATTAGCTCACTTTTTAAACAAAAAAGAACAGATGTTTTTGTCAGAGAAGAAGCGACAGAAGAACAGCTTAAAAATCTTGAACTTGACAACTACAAAATCATCCATTTTGCCACACACAGTTTCATTGACGACAAAAAACCTGCGCGCTCATCCATCGTTCTGTCCTTAAATGAAAATACGGCAGAAGATGGCTTCGTTCAGATGAGGGAAATCTACAATCTAAAACTCAATGCGGATCTGGTCACGCTTTCGGCCTGTCAAACAGGGCTGGGACAGTATATCCGAGGAGAAGGAATCGAGGGTTTGAACAGAGCTTTCTTTTTTGCCGGCAGCTCTTCGGTCCTCATGAGTCTATGGGCAGTAAACGATCAAGCCACATATCAACTGATGGAAAGATTTTATACTCACCTTCGCTCTTCAAAACAGATCGCGTCCTCATTGCGAAAAGCTAAGCTTGAAATGATTGATTCAGCGGCGGTCTCACATCCATATTATTGGGCAGGATTTATCGTTACAGGGAAGTCTGATCATGTTTTGTTTTCTCACAGTTTTTGGAAGTGGATTATCTATGGAGGCTCTTGTCTCGTTTTGGGGGGCTTGTTTTTGTTCACAGTAAGAAGGAATGGATACCTAACGCGTCATCCATGATTGGCTTTTCATTGTAAAAGCAGCAAACGGGACTATCCACCAAAGACAGAATGCCGTAATAAATGCATACGGTATCCCATACAGAAATGCAAGGCTTTTTTTTGTCCTTAGATAATAGAGGGATAGTAAAAAAGAAAATATCACAAGCACTGCAAAATGCTTTAATATGAAAATGGGATTCACGTAAAAAGAATAAAGGACAAATCCTAAAGATAAGATATGAAAGGGATGGAGAAAATTTAAAAAGAAAAAGTCCAATATTGGCAAAAGCCGTTGTTTTTTTCGATAATTGGAAAACATAAACTTTGCAAAAAGTATAGATTCCCGAATATAGCTCCTCGTCCACCGCAGATACATTCTGTTCATCTGCATAAATGTAGAAGGAACTTTTGTCAAAACAACGGCATTAGATTGAAATCGTGTTAGGAATCCTGCTTTGAGAATTTCAGTGGTAAGAGATCTATCTTCTCCGTAAGTACAGGGAGTATTTAAAAATCTCTGATTTACCCATTTGTGAATGAATTTTAGTAAAACCTCTTTTCTGTATGCAGTTAAAGCACCTGGGCAACAAAACACCGCTCCATATACGCTTTGATATGCTCGGCCAAAATTGAAGGAAATGGAATAGCGGATGGCAAGCATCCTGGTCAGAAAATTGTCCTTCTCATTCAAAACTTCTACCCTGCCAGCAACAGCACCAGTCCTTTGATCTTTGATTAATGGCAACACCAAGTTCTTGATTGCACTCTTCTCGATCCTGCTATCGGTATCGGCTGTTATTATGATCTCACCCTTTGATTGTTTTATCCCGGACTGAAGGGCCCTTCGTTTTCCCTGATTAGTCCGAAAATTTATAACTTTAAGCTTTTCACCATACCTTAGCCCTGCATTCATCATATGGAAAAGAGTTGAATCCGTAGAACCATCATTGATACAGATCACCTCGAATCTATTAAACGGATAGTCTGAACAAAAGATGGAATCAATGGATTCTTTAATAAGCTCCTCTTCATTTAAAGCTGGCATAATAACAGAGACAAATGGCCAGTTGACCTTCTCCCCTACCTTTAATGTTATTGGGCTATAACGAATCCAGATAATAGTCCTAAAAATTATGCCCGCGATAATAAACACAAGTGAAAGGATAAGAGGGTAAAAGACAGCTCTCAGAAAAGGATTACTCTGCAAAAACTCTAGCCATAAATGAAAGATTCGGAATTTCAAAGATAAAATTATTACCGAAGCGCTGGCTGAAATGATCAGAATGATTAAAAAAGTATCCGCTTTTTCTTTGAAATAGGGGATGTTGAAATCAAGGCTTTTTTGCTGACTTTCTAAGTCAGCTTTTACTAAAGTATCTTCCCACATTGGGGGTTTCTTAGTTTAATTCTTACTTAGATAGGAATGGTATTAGAAGCTGTAGAAGATGTCAAGCAAAGG
>RCNB010002642.1_pt1 | contig 10938 bp, 9 predicted proteins | sample 2041321 | NCBI WGS metagenome assembly RCNB01 (sample SAMN09708232, study PRJNA481090) | Marine sediment metagenome, whole genome shotgun sequencing project.
CTGGCAGAAGTTGGCTACATAACACCTGCGACCTATGACAGTGTTTCTGCCATACCGCTTCAATTAGATCCATCTTCAGAACAATTTAAGATTGCTCCCTACTTTACTGAATATGTCCGTCAACATTTAAATCGTTTGCAAGATTCTCTTGATGTCAATGTGTATGAAGATGGTTTAAGGGTTTATACGACGTTGAACGTAAAAATACAGGAATATATGAATGAGGCAATAGCCAAAGAAATGCCAGTTTTACAGGCACGTGTACGACGAAAACCGGAGATCGCTAAGTTCAAAGAACAGTTCAAAGACTCTCTTTATGCTGATTCTCTCTTCAAGGAAAAGACGACGGTTCAGATAGCCTTCCTATGTGTTGATCCCTCTAATGGACACATTCTGGGAATGGTTGGTGGACGCGACTTTAATAAGTATAAATATAATCGGGCCGTTCAGGCACCCCGGCAACCAGGTTCAGCATTTAAACCTTTTGTCTATACCGCGGCCATTGATAACGGGTACAGTCCGGCCGATGAGTTTCTAAATCAGCCTTTTGTTGAAATTAATGATGATGGTACACGCTGGACGCCTCATAATTATGACAATACGGTTTCCGGCTATATGTCACTTCGGGAAGCACTGCGTAGATCAAAAAACCTCGTTTCTATACGATTAATTCGGGAAATTACACCCAAGCTGGTTACCGGATATGCGAAACGAATGGGCATCAATTCAAGAATTCGTCCAGTTTCCTCACTGGCTTTGGGAACTTCAGAAGTCCGGCCACTTGAACTGGTCGCGGCTTTTGGGGTATATAGTAATAATGGTGTCTATGTCAAACCGATTGCGATTACAAAGATTGAGGATAAAACGGGAAATGTGATTTACAAAAACCGGTCGATCGGACAAGAAGCACTAAGTCCTGAAACGACACAAATTATGAATGATATGCTGCAGGATGTCATAAACCATGGGACCGGTTATGCTGCCCGTCGGGATTATGAATTTTATATACCGGCAGGGGGTAAAACAGGCACAACCAATAATTATACCGATGCCTGGTTTGTTGGTTTTACACCTCATTTGGCAACCGGTGTATGGGTTGGATTTGATGATCCTGGATTATCTTTGGGTAAGGGAGAAACAGGTGCCAGAGCTGCCCTTCCCTTATGGGCACATTTTATGAAGACTATTTATGACTCCTTGAATTTTCCTCCGAAGAAATTTTCCGAGTCACCGAATGTTGTAAGAATCGCAATATGTAAAGATACAAAAAAACGCATAACATCTTACTGTCCGGAATCAATAGAAGAGTTATATAATCTTAAATTCGCACCAACGGAAGAGTGTGATAAGCACAGCGGACAGCGTTCTGTGAAGAGGGAAAGAAAGAAACGTTTTTAGTTATAAGTGGGAAACTATCGAAGCCACGATTGTGGATTTTCGGTTTTTTGATTTGCGAAAACCGCAAAATGCAATTTAGCCCCCTCCAGCGATCCAGAATCTCCCACCAAACCTATAACCTGTCCCGATTCTACCGGATCATCCGGGTCAACAAAAAATTCGTCTAAATGAGAATATACGGTATAATAACCTGCTCCATGGTCAAGGATGACTGTGTTCCCGTAACCGGAAAGATAGGTGATCATACTAACCAATCCGGTAAATACAGAACGAACCTCAGCCCCGGTTTTTGCTTTGATATCAATCCCGGTATTATTAATTGTCGTTTTGAGTTTTATATTGTGTTGTTTTCCGTATTTATGAATGATCTGTCCTTTCACCGGCCAGGGGAGTTTTCCTTTATATTTCTTAAAGTCCCGTAAATTAAGGGTGAAATCTCCGCGGGTATCTCCTTGACGTTCACGTATTTTTTTCTGTCTTTCTAAAGTAACTATCAGTTCATATAACTTTTGGTATTCAGTTTTAGCAGACTTTAGCTGTTGTGTTAAATATTGATTATTCTGTTTGAGTTGTTGGATCAGTTTTTTCTTTTCTCTTTTTCGATCAGAAAATTTTATTTCTTGTCGTTTTTTTTCATGTAATGATAACCGTTGATTTTGAAAATCCAGACTCAGCTGCTGTTCGAGATCTTGAATCTCGCTAATCTTCAACTTAATTTTTCGGATAATCTGCTTCTCCCGGTCATTGAAAAATTTAAGATATTTATAACGTACCAATGCCTGATTAATTGATCCGGCATTCAGGAGAAGTTCAAGGTTTTGAATTTTGCCATATTTGTAAAGATGAACAACCCGGTTAAGATACTGATCTTTTAATAATTTTATCTTTCTTTTGCTCTCCTCCAGCACATCTTGGGTTAAAGATATTTTTTGTGACAATAAATTATTTTCTTTCTCAAGCAACCGTTTTGATTTACTCACAAGCGAAAGTTCTTTGTCTATTATCTTCACTTGTTCCAGAGTGGAACTGGTTTTAATGTTTGTTTTAATGACGGCTTTTCGCAGGGTATTGATTTCTGCCTTGACCCGACCCAGCTCTTGTCGATTGTCATCGAGTTGACCTTCCAGACCGTTTTGTGAGAAAGCCGGACTTGTGAAAGCAATAAAAACGATGTAAATCATTGTTTTCATAATGTCATCATTATAGAAATTAGATGAGAATATCCCAGTACCTGGTGAATACGCAGTGCATAATCAAAACCGAACCATTCTGCTTGAATACCAAGTCCAAAACTATATGTATCCGTTTTATCTTCAAGACCGGCGCGGAAATCAAGGGAGCCGGTGATTTTGTATAAAATGCCAGCGCGATATTCCTGCTCAAAACGAATATCGCGAAACAATTCAACCATAACGGTTAGTGCCTCAAGCAGGTAGTAACTGCAACCCAAACTCATAGTTTGGGGCAATTTTTCTTTAACTTGAGCAATTCTGGGTTGATTAACATTTGTTACCATAGCACCGACTGAAAATTCGGGTAAAACCTTGAAAAATATTGAAAGATTTATACCCCCAGTTATCTTCTGGCCATAATTTCGGATGGTGAGAATGTATAACTGGGCACTGGCACCAACCGCACAATTGGGGGTAATGTTATATTTGCTGCCTGCAGTGACCTGAATCTCCTGATAATACTGATTGCCCAATCGATCAATCGCCATAGCAAACGGATATCTCCCAATCTGGAAATTTGAAAGTGCATTCACCTGATTTAAATCACTAAAGCCATATAGATTATGATACGTAAAGACAACCTGGAAATTCCCTGATACCGGGAGTGCTGCGGGATTATAATACAATGCAAAAGGAAACTGCTCCAAAGCCACCAAGGCATTACCCATTGCCATCGAGGCAGCTCCTGATTCTATCTTCTCAAAAGCTCCAAAAGAAGGAATCGGGGAGTGGGCTACGAATATTATCATGAGAAGAATACAAACTCTGATGTATCGATTCCCGCGTTGAAATTTACAAAAAATCATCGAAAATAGGAATACTTTTGCACTTTTTGTCTTTAATACTTTGCCGGGCATTATTTGCTTCTCAAAGTTACCGCTGCCAAAAACGGTTCTATCATTATGATTAATTATATTTAAATATAGTTGCAATTTCCGTTCCAAATTCTACCGTTTTACGATTAATATTTAATTGTTAGGGTTATACGAAACCCACTGAAATAATCTATTGCATTTTAGTTCAATCTAATATATATTTAGTACTATCTAATTATGAAAGAAAAAGTAGAATTATCACTGACCCAGCAAGATTATATCAAATCTATTTGGAATCTTGAACAGGATGGAACTCGGGCCAAAGTGACAGTAGTCGCCGAGCAGCTCTTTGTAAAGCCCCCAACTGTATTGGCCATGTACAGGCAATTATTACGTTTGGGCTTAATCATTTATGATAAACGGATTGGGGCTAATCTTACGGATCTGGGACGGGATGAAGCGCAACAGTTGATACGAAAACATCGCTTAATCGAGACTTTTCTAAATCAAGTCCTAAATGTTGAAGAACCACTATTACATAATGAGGCAGAAAAGTTGGAACATGTTATTTCTGATCAACTTATTATGAAAATAGATGAATATTTAAATTACCCGCGAACGGATCCGAATGGAGCGATCATCCCATTATATCGGACCGATGATCTTCAATATCTGTTGAAAGAAATTGAAGAAGATATCCCTTTTAAAATTCTACATGTACCTATGTCGGGTAAGGAAAAAAATTATTGTTCGGAAAATGATTTTTTACCAGGCAGCCAATGGCAAATAAAGAAAATAAGTCCCCGGGGGGAATCATTTTTAGTAACAGATGGCACTAACTATTTAGCGATTTCTGATCATTTAGCTGAGAAAATAAAGGTTTCTGTTATAAGGAATCAATAGAATAGACATTGTCAGCATATGAAACAAAAATCGACATCAATAATATAATAGTAAAAAATATACAGACAGAGGAATATTATATATGGATAATCCAGTCACGGTACTGCTCATTTCCGGTACGGTTTTATTTTTGATTGCCCTGCTATGGTGGCCGAAAACAGGAATAATAGCCAGGCAACGAAAATCAAGAGAAGCAACAAAAAAAGAACGTATGGAAGATGCGTTGAAATATATTTATGATAGCGTCAAAGAAAATCGTTCCTTTACATTTGATAATCTTGTTGAATCTCTCTCCGTTGATCACACAGAAGTTCAGTCGATCGTAAACCGTCTGCAAGAATTAAAATTATTAAAATCAGAAGGGGAACTTCTAAATCTTACCTCTGAAGGAAAAGATTATGCCCTTAGAATTATCCGTATTCATCGGTTATGGGAAAGATATTTGTCAGAAGAAACCAGTATTCCGGAAACAGCCTGGCATGCAAATGCTGAGATTCAGGAACATAAGCTTTCCGAAGAAGAGGCCAATAAGCTCAGTCATCAAATGGGTCACCCGCGCTATGATCCCCATGGCGATCCGATTCCAACCCGTTCCGGTGATCTACCCCCACAAAAAGGTCGGGCATTAATAGAGTTCTCCGAGGGGGATATTGTTCAGGTGATTCACATCGAGGATGAACCAGTGTCAATATATGCTGAGATTATCGATAAAGGGATTCATTTGGATAATCAAGTAGAAATTCTGAAAAAATTTAAATCAAGACTTCATATCTTAACCGATGGGCATGTATACACGCTCTCATTCAATGTTGCAAAAAATATCACAGTTGTACATTCGGCCAAAGAGGAAGCAGTTGAAGAACCATTTGTAACGCTCTCATCCCTACAGAGGGGAGAGCGAGCAACGGTTATAAAAATCTCAAGGGCCTGTCGGGGGATTCAACGGCGACGTCTTATGGATTTGGGTATTGTACCGGGTACTGTCATCTCGATGGCGATGGTAAGTGCCGGCGGTGATCCGAAAGCTTACAATATACGTGGCGCCGTGATTGCTTTAAGAAAAGACCAGGCAGCGTATGTAAATGTTAAACCATTAAGTGAGGTGGCTTAAAATGTCTGTCAAAGTAAGTCCGGCTTGTGAAACCTGTCCGGTGCATCAATCGGGTTATTTAGAAAAATTGGGTGTTCATATGGAAAGTTGGGATTATGTTCTTGCCCTGGCCGGCAATCCCAATACAGGAAAAAGTACGGTTTTTAACGCATTAACCGGGTTGAAACAACACACTGGAAACTGGCCCGGAAAAACCGTAATGCGTGCAGAAGGTGGTTTTGTTTATGAGGAGAAAAGATACAAAATTGTCGATTTACCCGGCACTTATTCCCTTCTGTCAACTAGCACAGATGAAGAAGTTGCCCGTGATTTTATTCTTTTTGGAAAACCCGATGTAACTGTTATTGTAATGGATGCCACCCGGATAGAACGTAATTTAAATTTGACTTTGCAAATACTTGAAATAACCGACCGGGCGGTTGTTTGTTTAAATCTAATGGATGAAGCAGAAAGACATCAGCTGAATATAGATGATCGAAAATTATCCAAAGAATTAGGTGTACCGGTCATCCCGACCAGCGCCCGAAAGGGAGAGGGTATTAATGCTCTGCTGAGGGCCATTCATGAAGTGGCAAATGGTTTGTACCGATGTAAACCGCATCGAATAAAAAGCGGGTCAAAACCGCTTAAAAGTGCGGTTACCCAGCTGGTAGAAAAAATTGAAGCAAGATTTAGCGGAATTTCTAATGCTCGCTGGGTTGCACTTCGCTTATTAGAGGGCGATCCAAGGATCATGGACGCAGTAAAAGAGGGGGAACTCGAAGATCTAAATCAAACCCCAGTAGATAGGGAGATTCTATAGGTGAATAAGAATTCAGGTAAAAAGATATTGACGTCAGGAAAATCCTCATCGGAGGACATTCTAAAGACAGCCAGTGTGCTCCGTTGGGAACTGGGTGAAAATTTACATGATGCTTTAATGGAATCCATTTACCAGGATGCAGCAAATATATCAGAAATAGTGGTAACGAAGAAAGACGAAAAACCAAGATTCGACTGGGATAAAGTATTAGATCAATTACTAACCAGCCGGTGGACTGGATTTCCTATTATGTTGCTGGTGCTGGCGGCGGTTTTTTGGCTAACAATTTCCGGTGCTAATGTCCCATCGGCTTTACTGGCTTCCTTGCTCATAGATTCCCTTTATCCTGTTTTGAAAGATGGAGCAATAGGTCTGGGGATCCCCTTTTGGATAAGTGGTTTGTTTATTGACGGTATGTATTTGGCCATGGCCTGGGTTATTAGTGTGATGCTCCCGCCAATGGCAATTTTTTTCCCAATATTTACCTTACTGGAAGATTTTGGATATCTACCCAGAGTTGCCTTCAATTTAGATAGTTTCTTTAATAAAGCAGGGGCCCATGGAAAGCAATCTTTGACGATGGCCATGGGGTTTGGCTGCAACGCTGCCGGTGTGATTGCCACCAGAATTATTGATAGTCCACGTGAACGACTGATCGCCATTATTACAAACAATTTTGCCTTGTGTAATGGACGATGGCCAACACAAATATTGATCGCCTCCTTGTTCATTGGTGCTCTAGTTCCACCCGCTTTGGGAGGGCTGGTTTCGGCATCGGCTGTGGTCGCAATTGCCCTACTGGGTGTTGCCTTAACATTTATAACTTCCTGGATGTTGTCCAGAACGATATTAAAGGGTGAGGCCTCGGCCTTTAGTCTGGAATTACCTCCCTATCGTCCACCAAAAATTTTGCAAACCCTGTATAGATCACTCATTGATAGAACTTTAAATGTCCTATGGCGGGCGATTATTTTTGCCGTACCGGCAGGAGCTGTTATATGGTTAAGTGCTAATCTGTTTATAGGAGAATATAGTATTGGTGAACATCTGATCAATTTCATGGACCCTTTTGGTTTTTTTATTGGATTAAACGGCGTAATACTATTGGCCTACATTATAGCAATTCCGGCAAATGAGATTGTCATACCAACGATTTTAATGCTTACTGTTCTCAGCCTAAAATTAACCGGTTTTGGTGAGGGATCCGGCGTAATGTTTGAACTGGACGATTATAATACATACAGCGCGCTTTTTAAAGCAGGGGGATGGACATTATTAACCGCAATTAATTTGATGTTGTTCAGTCTAGTGCATAATCCATGTTCCACAACTATTTATACAATTTATAAAGAGACCAATAGCGTGAAGTGGACTATTATTTCCACTCTGCTGCCGGTTGGAATGGGTATTGTCATTTGCTTTTTTGTCGCACAAATTTGGCGGCTTTTTTTCAGCGCAGGTTAATGAATGTATATAACTGATTGGGCTCACTGCTTAAATTTCTTTTCTACATTAAAGACTTATTTTTCGGGTGCGTGGGGTTGTCAATTTTAAGAAAAAGGAAAATTTGATCGGACAAACATTTCTGTGTAAATTTTGTTAAATTAACTTAACAAATGTTATATGGGTATAATAATGAAAGATGTTTGGAAAAAATTTGATAAGACGGCCTTAACTCATAGTAGTATTCATCATTTACTTGCCATTAATAGTCTGTTGAAAGAAAACGGTTATTCGCGGGCGGTAGATATCTCCAACCACCTTAATATTAGCCGGGCCAGTGTCTCAATAACGATTAATAAGTTAAAAGAGAAGGGTTTTGTAAATGAAGATAAAAACCGTTTTCTAAATCTCTCTGATAAAGGAAAAATTCTGGTTAATTCTGTAATGTCGAAAAGACGTGTTATTGAGCAATTTTTTAAAGAAGTGCTTGATTTACCGACCGAAACTGCTGAAGTGGAATCTTGTAAAATTGAGCACCTTCTTACTGAATCGACAGGGAAAAAATTAATCAGTTTTATGGGATATTTTTTATCGGGGCAACCAGAAGTGCTTAACTTCCGCAAAGGACTAAAAGGATTTAATTATATTTGTGCCCAGACAGAGACCTGTGATGTCTGTGAAGTGGATTGCTTTTTCAAACCAGGTAACGAAGCAATGAGGAAAGTGGAAAGATCGTTAGCTTAGCCTCCTGTCAGGGATTAATTATTTGAGAAAATTTAGTGTAAAAGGATGAAATATATGAAATATAAAGATCTGACTCAGATTAGAAAAGGAAAAGATGTAAAAGTCGTGGACATTAAAGATGGAAATACTTTTCGTGAAAAAGTTGATTCGATGGGATTAAGAATTGGTGTTAGGGTCAGAAAACTATCAGGACAAGTATTAAACGGACCGATAACGATTAAGATAGGAAACACAAAAGTTGCGCTCGGCCACGGAATGGCCAAGAAAATACTGGTTACCAGCGAACAGGAATGAAAAAAATCCTTCTTATTGGAAACCCTAATGTGGGAAAAAGTGTCATATTTTCCCGCCTAACCAATGTTCATGTTATTGCTTCCAACTACCCAGGGACAACGGTCGAATACAGCAAAGGTTACATGCGCCTCAATGGTACAAAAGCAGAGGTTATTGATGTTCCTGGTACTTATTCCCTGAAGTCAAGTTCGAAAGCAGAAAAAGTAGCTACACAAATGTTGGCTAAAACTATTCAGGAAGATGATAGTATTTTGGTTAATATTATAGATGCCACAAATCTGGAACGAAACCTTAATCTGACCCTGCAACTGTTGAAAAAAAAAGTACCCATGGTAGTTGTTCTGAATTTTTGGGATGAGACAAGGCATGTTGGCGTTCATATCAATGTCGAAAAATTGGAGCAACTGCTCATGGTGCCGGTTATTGCCACCAGCGGTATCAGCGGTGAAGGAATAAAGCATCTTGTTTCTCGTCTCAGTGAAGCAAGAAATAGTACTTATGAGTATAAAGATGATGACCGTTGGGGGGAGATAGGAACGATTGTTTCACAGTCGCAGGTACTTTCCCACCGTCATCATACATTTTTTGATAGAATTGAAGATGTTTCTATTCACCCTCTGGCTGGAATTCCGCTTGCCGTCCTGGTACTATTATGTTCTTTTGCACTGATCCGTTTTATTGGTGAATCATTGATCTCTTATGTTTTCGAGCCTTTATTTGATCAGCTGTGGGCACCACTGGTGATGCAAATTTCTCAATTGCTTGAAAATAGCGGATTTTTGCATGGATTATTGATTGGTACATTGGTGGAAGGACAAATTGATTTTGTTGAATCCTTAGGACTATTAACCACCGGATTGTTCGTGCCCATAGGAATGGTTTTACCTTATGTTGTAGCATTTTATTTTGTATTGAGTTTTTTGGAAGATTCGGGATATCTTCCCCGCTTGGGAGTTCTGGTCGATAATCTAATGCATAAATTAGGAATTCACGGATTGGCAATCATACCCATGTTACTCGGTGTTGGATGTAATGTGCCGGGAGCGATGGCAACTAGAATGTTGGAAACAAGGCGTGAAAAATTTATTGCAGCCACTTTGATGGCGATTGCTGTTCCCTGCATGGCACAAACAGCAATGATTTTTGGACTGGTCGGACCATTTGGTACAAAAGCACTGGCAGCAGTATTCGGGACACTTTTTTTGGTGTGGGTATTGTTGGGTCTGCTATTAAACCGGACAATTAAAGGTGAAAGCCCTGAAATTTTTGTAGAAATACCACCTTATCGTATGCCCTATTTTAACGCTCTGTTTAAAAAATTATGGATGCGTATCCGCTGGTTTCTTAGAGAAGCCGTACCTTTTGTACTGCTGGGCGTTTTATTTGTTAATATTCTGTATTCACTGGGAATCATTGAATTTGTCGGGAGATTGACTGAACCTCTTATTACCGGTATTCTGGGTTTACCGCAGGAAGCCATTGGAGCTCTTATTGTTGGATTCCTGCGCAAGGATGTTGCTGTTGGCATGCTTGTACCATTAGGATTGACGATGAAAGAGATGATCATCGCCTCGGTTGTTTTAACCATGTACTTCCCTTGTATTGCCACTTTTACTGTTTTAATAAAAGAATTAGATATGAGGGATATGGTAAAAGCAAGTCTTATTATGTTACTGTCTACCTTTACTGTTGGCGGATTCCTGAATTTGGTTTTGTAGGGATCATGTCGACTATTAAAAATTCTACCTTAGTCCTGAAAATTTTTACAAATATCCCAAAATCCCCCCCAAAATATAGATTCCACTGAAAATCCACACAATTTTTACGGAGTTAAGGACATAGTCAGTAAATTTTAACTAAATATTTTATTCGGACTAACAAGAGAATTGGAGGGTTAAAGATTTTTCTGTTTTAAATTTATATTTTAAGTAAGCCGGACGATAATTGAGATATAAGCACGGGGGTCGAATGAAGCACTTTAAATATTATATATTCCTGGCGGGATGTCTTTTAGTTATACAATGTGGTGTGGATGTTGTAGAAGAAGGCAAAAAAGCCTATGCAGATGGTGATTATTCCCAAGCTATTAAACGACTAACGGAGGCACGTGAAAAGGATTCCACAGATGCAATCATCAATGAAATGATTTTCTTATCATATCTATACCGGGGGGAAGAATTATTTAAAAACAACAAA
>RCNB010004854.1_pt1 | contig 10938 bp, 11 predicted proteins | sample 2041321 | NCBI WGS metagenome assembly RCNB01 (sample SAMN09708232, study PRJNA481090) | Marine sediment metagenome, whole genome shotgun sequencing project.
GGTTCGCTACCTGAATCAGTGGTCGGCTTATCTCGGATCAGCGAAGTATGTGATTTTCGGTCGTCTGGCCAGTCGGATGCATCAGTTCGTTCTGGGTAAATATTATGAGACTCTGGCCTCCGGGGCGATTCCCATATTTCCAGAAGTACCTGACCTGAAGCTGCTGGGAATCGCTCCATTTGAACACTACATTCCGCTATCTGAGGTCGAGGGGAGGAACGATCGGCTGGTCCATTTTCTCGATCACTACGAGGATTACCGGTACATCGCACAGAATGCGGTCGAATGGTCCACTGCCAACATGGATCGCATGCTGTTCGATGATTTTGAATCCCTGATCCACGAGATCACCGGACGGCGCTTTCCGAAACGATTGATCGATTGAGTTTTTCAAACTAACAAGAGGCAATTTTTATGATCTGATTGTATGGCTTATACATACGAGACTCATCAAAACCTCCATAAACTGGCCAAAAAACAACGAGGATACACAATGAAAAACGGTTCTGACAAGTGGATAGCATATTACTCTGAGAGGATCGATAAGAGCAAAAAATATCCTGCAGAATGGATCGTGAGAACTTTGAAAGGGACTAACACCCCCAATTTGAAGCTGGATAAAATGGGTTACATTGGAGCGAAAATCTTAGACCTGAGCTGTGGAGACGGGCGCAACCTTGGCTTGCTTCAGGATCTGGGTTTTTCAGTGCATGCAACGGAAATCTCGGATGAGATCGTAGATTTGCTCAAAGACATTAAATCGGACATGGGGTGGGACGTCACGTTTAAACGTGGACTTAATACGGATCTCCCTTATGAGGATTCGTTCTTTAACTATGTCCTTTCATGCTGGAGTTTCTATTACATGCAGGAGGTCACCGATTTTAATGATATTCTGCGGGAGATAGCCAGAGTGCTTTGTAAACGAGGTTTTTTTATTGCTGCAATTCCAGACAGTGATAACCACATTCTTAGGGGTGCAAGGCGTCTTCAGGACGGCTCCATGATCATTCAGAATGATCCCCTTTGTCTTCGCAATGGAGCTCGTTGGATGGTCGCAAATAGCGCTGATGAAGTACGCAAGCTCCTTAATCCATACTTCGAGGACATTTGCATCGGGCATCTGTTTGAGAACTACTTTGGGCTTTTGGTTTCCGGATTTATCTTTGTATGTCACAAGAGATAGCAATAAATACAAACCATGGTTTTCAAGAAAGGCAATATGTACCGTAATAAGGCAAAAGTTAAGCTTATCTACCCTACCCAATCCTTTGCCAAGGATGAGGGTGTGCGTCCTGACAGTTCTTTAGGATTACTGTATATTGCTGGCATGCTTAGAGATCATGGAATTTCCGTGTCTCTTCTGGACATGCTTGTGGGCGAAAAGGACGATGACCTGAAGGATACGTTTTTTAGAAGAAAGACTGAAGGTGATGGATACATTCGCGTGGGCATGTCCGAGGAGACCCTGAGAGAACGATTACACGGTTACGATATTGTTGGGATATCGTCCAATTACACATCGCAGACAACCAATGCGCTTGATGTTGCACGTATTTGCAAAGAACTCGATCCTGATATCCTGACGGTGGCAGGCGGATGGAATGCTACCGCCTTGTACTCCTTATTCCTTGAAAAATGTTTTGACCTGGTCGTTCTGGGAGAGGGAGAAGAAACCATGCTTGAGATTGTGAAACATTTCGAGCATGGTGAGGGATATCATACCATCTCGAATGTAGCGTATAAAGATCAATGCGGCACCATCCAGGTAAATCCCAAACGCCCGGCTTTAACGAACTTAGATCTGCTTCCTGTTCCGGCATGGGACTTGTTGCCGTTAAGCACATACTGGGAAGTGGCCAAGCCGCAGACCCAAACCTTTTTTGAAGAAAAAAAAATGCGATTTCTACCGATGCAAACCTCACGCGGATGTCCGTTCCGATGCACCTACTGCCATAATTCCAAAGCGGCCGATGCAGCGACCTTAAGAGTTAAAAGTCATGATCGTGTGATGTTCGAACTGGATATGATACAAAGACTCGGAGCGGAATATGTTTTTTTTAATGATGACAGTCTTCTGGCACGACGTGATAGAGTGCATCTTTGTAGCAGTCTCAATAATAAAAAACTCAAATTCTGCGCTCTTAACGGGATCAATGTATGCAATCTCTTTTGCTCCAGCTCAAAGAGAGACCTCGATATTGACTATGAATTGTTGAAACTCATGAAAGAAAGCGGTTTCTTAGAAGTCGGAATCGGGTTTGAATCCGGGTCCCAGCGGATTATAGATAAATATGCAAACAAAAAATGGAATCACGGACGTCATGATGTACTGAGATTAGTAAACGCGATGAGCAAGCACGATATAAAGACACTCGGTTTCTTCACAATTGGATATCCGGATGAAACATTGCATGAATTGTCTGAAACTTTTATTTTCGCCCGGGATCTGGTGCAAGCTGGACTGAGTGACATAGCATTTAATATCGTAAGCCCGCTCCCTGGAACCGCATTATATGATATGGCTGCTGAGAACGGAAACCTCCCGACAAAAATGCATTTCGAGCGTTTAAAGCAGTCCGTTCCACAAATGGTTCATACCCTGATTCCACCCGAAGTATTGCAGTACACGCGCAGACTCATATATTCATTGCTAACATCATGGAATAAAGGACGATAGCATACTATGCATGCCAGAAATTCAGGGGACACGTTATCGATTTCAAAACAAATCGGTACATGTCCCCAATTTCTGGCAATATGCCCCTGATTTCAATACATATAGCATTAAATCCCGTTAAAAAAGAATCATGTTTACGAATAATTCAGGTTAAAAGCTTATGAAACAAATCTGGGAAAACCTTGGAAAGATTCTTGAACCCCATCCCGAATCGAATTGGATGACAACTCATACAGGTGCTTCATTTGCAGTACAGGTCAAGGAATCCGTTTTCGATCTCTATGTGACCGGCAGAGATGTGATGAATCGTTCCCATATCGGTCGCGTGAGGATTGACCTCAAGAATCCCAAACGCATCCTTGGGATGACAAACAAGCCTGTACTTCCATTGGGAAATCTCGGCGCATTTGATGAAAACGGGATCTCCTATCCTTGGATAGTACGCAGCCAAAATAAACTCTGGATGTATTATGTAGGATGGATGCCAACTATTTTAACCCCTTTTAAGGTACATATAGGTTTGGGCATTCAAAAATCAAAAGATCGATTTGAACGTTATTCAAAAGCACCTATCTTAAAAAGAACCGATAAAGATTATTTGGGCATGGGATCGATATGTGTTCTAAACGAAAACGATACATGGAAAATGTGGTACACATCGTTCACGAAATGGGAAAACACCAAGCAGCTTCGGCATCGGTATCTGATTAAGTACGCAGAGTCTGTCGACGGTATTCATTGGCAGCGATACAATCAGGTTTGTATTCATTTTAAAAATAACGAGGAATATGCTATTGGTCGTCCCAGTGTGTTAAGGCTCAATAACACATACCATATGTGGTATTGTTATAGGGGATACCAGTATAAAATTGGATATGCCACCTCTACAGATGGAATTCACTGGGAACGGAAAGACAATCAGTTTAAGTTAAATTTATCCGATGCAAGTTGGGATTCAAAAAGTCAGGCGTACCCCCATGTTTTTAGCTTCAAGAATTATCTGTATCTCATTTACTGTGGAAATGAATATGGTAAAGAAGGACTTGGCCTTGCCCGGACTTCCATAGAATATTTTTAGCCGATGAGTGATTATCTAATTTTACATCATAATTCCCAAGAATATGAAACTGTTGGATTTGAAAATGATGATCGGTGCTGGATATCATCTGGGACTATGATTGAAGTTGACACAGAGGAAAACATAGTTCTGCATAAAGAGGCTTTATCCTCAAGCCCTCTTTTTTATGCCAACACTCCAGAAATTTTCGTTGCCTCCTCATGCTGGCAGGTTGTCTGTAGCTTATTAAAAGAATACAGGATTACCCTTCGGATCAACCTGAACTATGTATACAATTATCTTAAATTCCAGTGCCCTTTCACCGATGAAACCTTTTGTCGAGACATTTTTTATCTGCGTAATGGTGAAAGAGTCTGCTTCCAGCCAGATGGCAAGCGCAGTGCCCATCTTCAACCCTCTGTATCAGAGGCAAATGAATCTCCTCCCGATCTTAACAGTTACTTGCGGAAGCAGCTTACGAATATAGATTTCACCAATACTTTTTTCCATCTAAGCTCAGGGTTGGATTCCTCAATTCTAGCTATTTTGGCGTCTAAGACTCATTCAAAAACACCTGTGAAGGTGGCGACGTTTCGAACACGCGGCAGAGGCGCTAGCAATGAGTTGGAAACAGTGTATAGACTAGCCAGAGATTTTAAATTTCAGCTTCATGTATTCGATTTCATAACCACCGATATTTTTTCAGCCGGCCGCGAGCTAATAGAGGATGTGCTGGGATATCCTATTGGACACCCCAGCCATTTAACGAGATTCCTACTGGATAGGCAGATCAGCCACCAGGCAAAGACAATCGTTGCAGGAAGAGGGCCGGATGAATGTCTGGCCGGTTATGCATGGCATACTTCTGAATACGCTGATACAGAAAAACATCTTCAACGGCTGACAGTCACCGACGATGATCTTTTGAAGCGTCTTTTCCGTCAAGAATTGAACACATTTTTGGAACGTCGCGTTCAATACAGCCATATATTTTGGCAACCTGGAATAACACTTACTCTGCGCCAAAGGCTGCAATACGACCTGCTTTCACTTTTTGAGGCTTGGAACATTATAGAGGAAGCCCTGGCCTTTGCGCTGGGAGTATATATTTCTAATCCATTCCTGGAACCAGGTCTTATGAAAGCCTTGTTATCTCTTCCGGATCGATTTCGTATAAGAAATAATGAGCAAAAATGGTTCTTACGGGAAACATTCAAGAACCAATATCCCATTTATCTACTAAACAATCCAAAACGTGCACTCACTCTTGATGTGCAGTCATATCTTGCTGATTTATCGTTTGATAATTTAATGAAAATAATCTACTACGATTCGATTTTTGCACAAAAATACCTCACCCGAGAGGGGTGCGAATATTTGATTCGAAACACATTGGAAGATACCCGAAATTTTGGCTGGCAGATCTGGAGTATCTATCTGTGTTCTGTGGCGTATGATCTCTTAGACTGATCCTGAAAGGAAATGTTATGACTGTTTTAGCAAGTATTCAACCGAGCTATTTACCCTGGCGTGGGTATTTTCATATCATTCATAAAAGCGACATTTTTATTTTTGCGGATAATCTGCAATATAACAAGCAAAATTGGCGCAACCGAAATCAGATTAAAACAGGAAATGGCTGTAGATGGATAGTTGTCCCTGTTCAGAGAGAAAGCACAAGGGGCAGAGCCAATATAAATGAGGTTCTTATCGATAATAGCTGGCAGTGGGGGTTAAAACACTGGCAAATGATTTATCAGACATACTACAATGCGCCATTCTTTGGAAAATACAGTGCCTTTTTCGAACATGTATATAAAAATAGATGGGAAAAACTAGTCGATTTGGATATTTATTTAACCAAACATATCTGCAGTTTTTTAAATATCAGAACAAAATTTTTGCGCTCCTCAGATCTAAATATCCAAGGAAAAAAGACGGATTATTTGATAAATTTGTGCCAAAAGCTTAATGCAACACATTACTTGACTGGACCATCTGCAGAATCATACATTGAAGAAAATAAATTTAAACATCTTGGTGTTACACTAAAATATCAGCGTTATAATTATCCTGAGTATCCTCAACTTCATGGAAAATTTGCATCCCATATGTCTGTTATTGACTTATTGTTCAATTGTGGTGATAAAGCACCATATTATATATGGGATTTAGGAGATGGAAAAAACATTAGAGCATTCCAATTGTAATCGGAATGACGGGATTCAGAATGCTAAGGAATAACTTTTTAATATTTGGTAGCCCCCTGATCGAACAAGCGGAAATCGATGAGGTTGTCGCTTCGCTCCGGTCGGGTTGGCTGAGCACTGGCCCCAAAGTCCAAAAATTCGAGCACATGTTCAAAGACTATAAAAAGAGCACTTTTGCCATAGCTCTAAACTCATGCACCGCCGGTTTGCATCTTTCATTGTTGGCAATCGGCATACAGCCGGGAGACGAGGTTATCGTACCAGCCATGACGTTTGCCTCTACAGCCAACTCGATCATTCACGCAGGCGGCGTGCCGGTGCTGGCGGACTGTGAACGAAAGTCCATGAATATCGACCCCACCGATGTGGAAAGAAAGATTACAGCCAAAACCAGAGCGGTGGTTCCCGTTCACTTCGCAGGTCGTCCGTGCAATATGGATGCTCTTATGGAAATTGCAGGGCAACATAGCCTGAAAGTAGTGGAAGATTGTGCTCACGCTATAGAAACCGAATATAACCAAAAGAAAGCAGGGACATTTGGCGATCTGGGATGTTTCAGTTTTTACGTGACCAAAAATATCGTCACCGGCGAAGGCGGCATGGTCATAACCGATAACAAAGATTACGCCGATCAAATCAAGATATTGGCCTTACATGGAATGAGCAGAGATGCCTGGAAGAGATTTGGCGATAAAGGAAATAGACATTATCAAATCGTTTATCCAGGTTTTAAATATAACATGATGGATCTGCAGGCTGCTCTGGGTATCCACCAGTTGCCACGGGTAGAAAAGTACTGGAACCGAAGAAAACAAATATGGAAAAGATATAATGAATCGTTTCAAGATTTGCCTGTGTTCACACCTGCATCCGTGAAACCTGGCACCCGGCACGCCTATCATTTGTATACCCTGTTGCTCGATATTGACAATCTGACAATTACGAGAGACCAGTTCCTGGAAGCAATGACCGGGCATAACATTGGTGTCGGCGTGCATCATATCGCTTTGCATCTGCACCCTTATTATCAAGAAACTTTTGGCTACAAAAGAGGAGATTTCCCCAACGCCAAATGGATTTCGGACCGAACCGTATCGCTGCCTTTATCTGCTAAACTAACGGATAATGATGTGGAAGATGTAATCAAGGCTGTAAATGACATTGTAGAGGATAAAAGGAAATAAAGCCCTGAGAGCGGCCGTTAAGGACATGGTTGCTCCTTACGTTTCTGAACATGCTGGACCGGTTTGGGGTGTACTTCACGAATCCCAGCTCTCGTATCCCAGTATCATTGAAGAACCAAGTTATGTATCCTCAAAGGGCTGACTTGAAGTTCAATTAAATTCCTATAATTATTTGGGTTGGTATACTTATGTGGGTACCTCTAGCTAAAAACCTGGCTATGAATTCCAGATAGTCCATCGTCTCCTCTTGTGAGCCATGCTTATCATACTGAAAGCGAACCTTCTCCTTTGTCTTATCGAAGAAAGAATCGCTGTTTGGATTTATAATCAGTATTTTCATTGTGCGGGAGAAGCCTTTCACCACTTTCGCTACAAGGGTTGATTTATGTTTTGGAAAAAAAGCGGAGTCAGGCAGACTGCACCGCTTTTCTGGAAAAAGAATTACCAATTCAGCCCAGGATTAATGCTCGGATGAACCCGCCTCGGCGTGGGCTTTCCACCAGATGAATGTCTGATCTACTGCCGACAGCTTGACTTCAATTTTTTTGCCGGGCGCTAAGTCGACAGGTTCGGTGGGACCCAATTCCGTCCCATTTGAAAGGTGAACTTCAACGCCTCGTTCTCAGTCCGAATCTCTGTAACTTCTTCCGAGCCTGCTTCCCTGACTGTATCTCCAGTCAAACGCTGTTTGCCGGCTTCAAGAAAGGCTTTGCTCCATTTGTAGTAGATGCCAGGATGGATTCCTTCTTTGCGGCAAAGATCCGTGATGCTCTCCTCACCCCTCAGCCCTTCCAGCACAATCCGGATCTTCTCTTCGGCTGAATACTTGCGGCGGGTCTTTCCCCTTACAATGGATTCAGGCGATGACTTTTTCTTGGTACTCATGCGTTTCTCCTCTAATGGTTTCATTATATGCAAACCATCGCTTAAGAAAAATCATGAGTGGTCCGAATTTAGCTGAACCGAAACAATGCACATCTTCAGGTCCACGTTCACGATAGTCATAAGCTTGGCAGAAAAGACTATAATCAAATGTGTCTAAATCCTGCCTAACATAAGATTCCATAATCATTGTTATAAAAAGATTTTTAGAAATAATTGGACTGAACTCAACCAATTCCCGTTTTATCCAATTAATATATTTATTTAGCTCCTTTTTACTGAAATCACTCTCTAATATTGTCTGCTCGAAATCGATTTTTACATTTCCTAACTTGGTATTATTGATAATGACTGGAATTTCTACCGGAAACTTCTGTTTTTTCTGTATATGTTTATGGACAAGTTTCATAAGCTCGTTAATCACCGATTTGTCTTTTATCATCTGGATTTCCCCCAATAAATATAACTCTAATTAATCACTACAAAATTGCCCATATAATAATCAAGCAAACCCATTGAATTATATATAATGTAAAACAAAATATTTTTGTCAAATGTTTTGAGTGTTTTTCCTTTACTTCCAGGTGATTACCCCCCCCAGCCCTCTAGTAATTATTTATAATTTAAGGGTGGTGTTTTTGTAACATGATTTGGATTACCCATGCCTATGTATCTACCCCCGCGAATTTTGGGGTATCGAGCCTCTCTATGAGGCTCTCGGGATTTTCAGAGGGTATTTTTGGGCAAGGTTAGCTAGTCTGTGATCTCTGGGATATACTCTGGAATGCCTGTTTTTCGCAATTGAAGGTGCTGTATACGGCGATCTACAGAAAAACTCACAAAATGAATACTATGACATGGGTAGAGGGGTAAGGGTTTAGGTACTACCCCGCCGTATTAATCTACTTCTCCCCCTCCTTCGGCTTCAGCTCCATGCCGAGTTGCTGTATCATACCTAACTAATTCGCTTCTTCCCTTTCGAGGGTTTAGACCGCTTCCAATATATGAGATAGAGAATGCCGCTCAGCAGGAATGGAAGGCTAAATATTAAAGAAGTCCAGTAATCATGGGGAGCCAAAAAAATGAATATGGCCGACAGCATTCCGAGACCAGCTATTACTAAAATCGTTCCGCCTATATTCTCACGCCACCAACCAAGGCTGCTTCCCAATGCAATGAGGATAATATAGACTGCCATTCCTGTGGTTGAAAGCCTCCACTCTTGCATCAATCTTCCAGCAGACAGTTCCTGAATCCACTGGCCAACTGCAAAGAGAAGAATAAATCCTGCCACAACCGAACTGATACCTCGGGCAACATTACGTATTGCCTTTCGTTCATAATCTCTGGTAATTTCTTCATTTTCCATGATATCCCCCTTGAAAATGTCTTATATGTAAAAAGATTGAGTGAGCAATGAGTCAAATGTTGCTCATTCTGGTTATTACTCACTCAACCCAGCTAGTCTCTTGCTCTTCCTTGCTCAATGAATTGGTTATTCTTTCTCCTTTGGCTTTAGCTCAAAGCCGAGTTGCTGCCAGAAACCCAACTGGTCAAAATCTTCCCTTTCCTCCACAACTTTTCCATTCTCAATACGGACTATAAACGTTGAGCTTATTTCAAACTTTTTCCCAGTAGCAGGGATACCTCGATATTCTCCTTTGTGAGTACCTCTGAGGATATATCTGACTATAACCCTGTCCTCTACAGCATATAATTCTTCAATACTGAAATTTAAATCAGGAAATGCTTGGAAAAATCCCTTAACAAATTCTTGTGATTCTTCTCGGGACAGGGGTTTGGGATTATTGGATGGAAAGTAGTAAAGAGAGTCAGGAGAATAAAATTCATTAAAGTATTCAGAGTTACCTTTGTTTATCTCTTCAATGATTCCTCTATAAAGGGCTTCATTCTGCTTTTCAATCTCTGCTTGTGCTCTGAACTCCTCGAGTTCTGCCATGGCTTCCTTGTCCTGACAGCCGACCATAAAGCATAGAATCAGAGCCAAAGGTAGAATCATGTAAAGTTTTTTCATTAGACTCCTCCCCAAGGTGTTTCAATCAAAAAATAGAGACAGATTCAATTAGTCTTTGACAGTCACCTCATAGCCTTCTTGGACAGGCGGTGCTGTGAAGTATTCTTTAAACTTGGCTACTTGTTCTTGATAATAGCCGCTCTTTTCGTTGGCAATAGCATCCTCTTCACTATCCCAGAAGGAAATAGATATGCCTTTGCCCGTTTCTCGGTTGCTCAGGAGTAAGATACCACGATAACCTTTCTGTGATTTTGCTGCTGGGATAACACTCTCAGCATAGAGCTTTACCACTTCATCATAACTTTCGATTTTCGACTGGGTTATGGTCACACGTGCAAACGCAGTATTATCCTCCTTGTTTGCCAGGGCACCTGCAATACAGAAACCTACAATTAGGACAACCATTAGAAAGATTGAAATTTTCCCTCTCATAAAATCCCTCCTTTACTTGACTTGATTTATAGATATGGGGATAGAACTATACCTTTATGATGAAGACAAAAGTTCTTCCCTCTTGCATTGTACATAATGTTTCCCAGCGGTGACTCTTTGACTTATATCACAAAGGAAGGGGTGATTCAATTTTTAAAGAAAAAATCGCAGTCATGCCACAATATCCGAAACGAAAGAGCTTACTTTATCCGAGTGGTAAATCCACCATTTATTCTCCAAAAAGAAAAAAACGGGCAGAGCGAATCATACCCGTTAAAAAATCCGTATAAAAACAATACCGATATTATCTCGGCTTACTGATTAATAATCTATTTCTCCCCCTCCTTCGGCTTAAGCTCCATGCCGAGTTGTTGAAAGACCCTTAAAAGATTTACTTCATACCAGCTCTCAGCAATCTTTCCATTTTCAAATCGTATTATTTCAATACCACTCACTTC
>RCNB010002643.1_pt1 | contig 10937 bp, 12 predicted proteins | sample 2041321 | NCBI WGS metagenome assembly RCNB01 (sample SAMN09708232, study PRJNA481090) | Marine sediment metagenome, whole genome shotgun sequencing project.
GTTTATAATCCACGCCTTGTTTTCGAGCTATAAAAAAGCTTACAAAAAACATTATGATAAAATAGAGTATTAAAGGAATTGCAATTCTAACAACATCCCAAGGTAATTCCATAATCATATCGCCTTTTAAACTAAACATTAAAACAATAGTTGCCAAAAGGGCTATGAGTGTTATAGGAGAAATAAATGGAATAAATTTTCTATTATACCAATTGATACCTTTTAATTTGACCAAATACTTTCTTGATAAGAAACCCGCGGCAAAAGGAATACCTAAATAAATCAATACACTTTGTGAAACTTCCCAAATAGAAATATTAACATCATAACCCTGTATTCCAAAGTATGGTGGTAAAACGGTTATAAATAGCCAAGCATAAAAACTATAAGTGAACACTTGAAAAATACTATTCAAGGCAATTAAAGTGGCGCCGTACTCTCTGCTGCCTCCTGCAAGATCATTCCAAACAATCACCATAGCAATGCAACGTGCCAAGCCTATTAAAATAAGGCCCGTCATATACCCAGGATGGTCTTTTAAGAATATTATGGCAAGAATAAACATTAGAATTGGGCCCACAATCCAATTCAAAAAAAGCGAAAGACGCATAAGTTTAACATCTTTTAAAATTGCCGGAAGCAATTCATAATCAACTTTAGCCAAGGGCGGATACATCATTAATATCAATCCGATTGCCAAGGGGATATTAGTGGTCCCAACTGATAATTCTTGGTTAATTGATGCCATATTAGGAAATATCACTCCAAGAAACACCCCAAGGGCCATGGCCAAAAAAATCCAAAGAGTTAAATACCTATCGAGTAGCTTCAGCCTTGTTTTCATGTGTAAAAATTTTCGCTAAAATAGCATAATTATTATCAATCCTAATACTGGTTAACAGCAATTAGAAGTTGCACAACATCCTTCTTTCTCCTCTATTTCCAACGGAATATTACAAACATCATTTGCCTTACACCTTGTATCCTCTGCAAACAAATTAACATATACTCTCTTCTCATCAGTTTCTATTTGTTTTACCGGCATAACAGAAGTTGCAAAGGTTTCATTTCCATATTCCATTTTCAGGTCTGTATTAACTTTAATGGCTTTAATACTATTTACTCTATTTACGATTGATAAGATCTTGTCAGTTGTCATGTAATCTCTTTTTCCCAATTCAGATGGGCTTTCCCATAACTGAAAATGAGTTTCCTCCCAAAAGTTCGTTTTTCCTCCGCAGTCAGTAGTATCAAATTGTACATTTTTGACCTCAGTCAAATGATAATTGGCACCCACCAATTTATCTTGAGCATATGTAAACAATAATTCCTTGTTCTTATGTTGCTCCAATACTTGAATAAATTCACTTACTTTCATAATCTTAAAATTTTATAATTTGTTTTGAATTAAATATTGTGGCTAAATTTTTTTTTGTCTCAATATTATAAGCCTTTTTTAATACTCCTTTTTTCCATTAATATATTATCCTTCCAAACTCCTTTTAGTTGCCCTATCCTTTCTCTGTAACCAATTTTTCGAAACCCTAATTTCTCATGGAGCTTAATGCTGGCCAAGTTCTCAGGAAATATGCCCGATTGTAAAGTCCAAAACCCCTGATCCTCACTTTCAATAATTAATTGACTTAACAAGTGCTCTCCTATCTTATTGCCTCTCGCCTCGGTTGCTACATAGACACTGACTTCAGCTACTCCTCCATAGACACATCTTGAAGAGACCGCAGATAGCGCTGCCCAACCATTAATCTTGCCACCAATTTTGGCTACAAATCGGCAAGAATCAATATGATTTTGATGCCACTCTTCCCATTGTGGAACTTCTGTTTCAAAGGTTGCCATTTCTGTTTTTATGCCTTGCTTATAGATTTCGGAAACAGCTAACCAATCGGAGGATTTCATTTGTTCAATTTCTATCATTTTCAATACTTAAATTAACAGCAACTTATATTTGAAAAATCTTCTCTGAACAAGGTTTGAAATAATTCACGTGCCAGCTTCCAATTTGATTCATTGATACAATACTTTACCTTGGGTGGATTTACTTCACCATCAATTAGACCTGCATCTTTCAATTCTTTCAAATGCTGTGATATTGTTGACTGAGCTAATGGCAGGACTTCAAGTAAATCACCAGTAAAACAACAACTCTGGTTACTCAAATGCTTTAGTATTATAATACGGGCAGGATGTGCGAGTGCCTTTGCAAACTTAGATAGCATTAACGTATCCTCGGAATATTCAAAATCTTTGGCTGATCTTTTCATCTCAATTATTAATTGTTCATCGCAAATATACGATGAATAAAGATATAAAAAAAATATAGGTTATTTATTTTGCAACCTCACCCCGATGTGGCACCAAGGCATCGCGATATGTGAGCATATCCTCCTCTTTAACAGTAATGTACGCTATACTATACATATCGTTAACAGGTTCAACATTAGATTCAAAAAAGTGAAGTTTTTCCTTGATTGCAAATTCCTCAAGGTGGACAACATGGTGTTTTGCAATTTCCTTAGCCTCTGGGCCTCTAAAATCCCAGATCAATTTAATCTTTCTTTTCAAGGTGATAATTTTTTACAAAGATATTCATTCTGATCTCAAAATGAATATCTTTTATAATTACACTTTCCTCTTGATTAGTCCTTCTTTATCCAAGTCAGGATTATAATACCCAACCTTCCTACAAGAAAAGCAAACATCCCAAAAACCGGAGCAAGAAAAGCAATCTTTAATCCACTCGCCAACATTGCAGGAGATACATCTCCATAAGCTTCAATAGCATCAAAGGCTCCGATCAAACCAATGATCTGACCCAAAAAACCCCAAACAATTGCAAATAAAGAAATTGAGCTTATCAAACTCATGGTTTTCTCAACCGATCCTTTTTGCAAAAATGCTTTTACAATAAGAATTATAAGTAAAATTAGGATAAAAAACAGAGGATACATAAAAAAAGGCCCTCCTTCGTTCAAACGGTCAAATAACATAATAATATAGTTTTAAGATTAATTACTTCAAATTTAAAGCATATCAACGCTCCAACTAATTAAATGCGATGGATGGTTAATATGGAGCATGATTCGACTAAATTAAGGTGATTTTTACATATTCATTTCTTAAACTGGTCGAATCCATCTCAAATCCGGTAATTCACCTATTTAAAAAATTCAATTAAAATAAAATATGCAACTTGCAGCATCGATCTTGCGAAACTCATAAACTCAAAATTCATTTTATTTCACCTGCTATTCTGGACAGGTGTATGGTTCTTTTATGTATACTTTTTTAGTTATAACTCGACGGACCCTAATTTTGTAACCTGGTTTTCAACATTTCTTATTCCGGTCACAATGGTGACAACATACTTTGCCGTCTATTATCTGATTCCTAAATATCTGCTTGTTAAAAAATATTTTCTTTTTGCATTATACAGCGTATACACACTAATTATTTCTACATGGCTCATTTTAATGACCATATTTGCGAGCTTACTCTTTCTATCCAACTTGAATATAGATAAAATGCCTCCAATGAGTCGGAATTACATTTTTGTTCTTATTCTGGTATACCTCATAGTTCTCCTTGTCAGTTTTGTTAATCTTCTGAGCCACAACTTCAAAACGGAATCAAAGAACAAGGAGTTACAGAATAAAATACTTGAAACCCAATTACAAATCAAAGATCAGGAATTACAATACCTTAAAAAGCAAATTCACCCGCATTTCCTTTTTAACACATTAAATACAATCTATGGATTTGCACTTAAGCAGTCAAAAAATACTCCTGATATTATTCTAAAACTTTCTAATTTATTAGACTATATACTTTATCAGGTAAATAAACCCACCGTAAGTTTAAATGAAGAAATCATGCATCTCCAAGAATATATTGCTTTGGAGCGAATCCGATTTCAGGATACACTAAAGATCGAATTTTCATCTGAAACTTCTTATGAAGAAAAACTAATACCTCCAATGCTTTTGATACCATTTGTTGAAAATGCATTTAAACACGGTAACTTAATTGATGGATTTTTACAAGTGTATATCAATATTGAAATTGAAGATAATTCTCTTAGGTTTTTAATAAAAAACACCGTGAAGCATGATATTGATGATAAAAGTAAATCCGGAATTGGTCTTGAAAATATTAAAAAAAGATTAGATTTAATCTATCCTGACAACTACAATTTAGATATTAATTTAATCGAAGGTTGGTATATAGTAAAGTTACACATTGAAAATATAAATAGCATCTGAAATGACAAAAACTATAAGTTGCATCATTGTAGATGACGAGCCTATGGCTCGAGAAATATTAGAAAATCATTTGAAGAGAATTGATTCGATTCAGGTAAAAGGTTCTTGCAAGAATGCTATTGAAGCATTTAACTTATTGAATTCAGAGCCTATAGATTTGATTTTTTTAGATATTAACATGCCTGAAATATCGGGGCTTTCATTTGCCAAGTCAATCAATAAAAAAATAAAAATAATTTTCACAACTGCCTATAGAGAGTATGCATTAGATGGATTTGACCTAAAGGCTGTCGACTATTTACTCAAACCAATTTCTTTTGAAAGATTATTTCAATCCATTCATAAATTCAAAAATGAAAGTTTGGTTTTTAGTCAAGAACATGTTAAAGAATTTCCAAGTGAAAAATCTGATTTTTTCTTTGTGAGATCAGAAAGAAAAATGATTAAGATCAATTTTTCAGAGCTTGATTATATTGAAAGTTTGGCCGATTACGTGAAAATTAATTCAAATGACAAGGTGATCATTACACGAGAAACCATCTCAAGTATAGAGGTAAAACTACCCAAAAAAGACTTTCTTAGAGTCCACCGTTCCTTTATTGTTTCAATAAAGAAAATTGAATCATTTACACAAGAATTTATTGAGATTCGCAATAAGGCTATTCCAATTAGTCGAAGTTATAAAAATGATGTTAAACATAGATTAGATAATGTTTAGCTAAAGATTTATCTTTGCCAAAACCAAAAGAATTTTGATCGAAAAGAAATATATTTTTGAGTCTAAGCACAAGGAATCTCTCTTGAAGGGCAAGGTAACATGGCAGAGTCCAAGTAATATTGCCTTAGTTAAATATTGGGGGAAAACGGATCCTCAGATCCCTAAAAATGCCTCCATCAGTTTTACCTTAGCGAATTGCCATACCACAACTACATTAAATTATATTCCTAAGAAAGAAGCATCAGATTCATTTGATTTTAAGGTGTTTCTTGAAGGGAAAGAAAAGCAAGAATTTGCTCCGAAGATTGAAGAGTATTTTAAACGCATTGAGTTGTACTTGCCATTTATAAAGCACTTTATCTTTGAAATTCACACAAATAATTCATTTCCACATAGCAGTGGAATTGCCTCTAGCGCAAGTGGAATGAGCGCACTTTCTTTGTGTTTAATGAGTATTCAGAAAATCATTAATTCTAATATTTCAAAAAGTGATTTTTTTGAAAAAGCTTCCTTTCTTGCCCGTTTGGGATCAGGAAGTGCCGCAAGAAGTATTGAAGGCCCTTTGGTAGTCTGGGGTGAGCATCCAAGTATATTTGGAAGCAGCAATTTGTATGGTATAAAATATCCTGGCCTTGTCCATGAAGTGTTTACAACATTTAATGACACCATTTTACTAGTTGACAAAGGTGTTAAACAAGTATCCTCGACCCTAGGTCATAAATTAATGTTAGGGCATCCTTTTGCCCAAGCTAGATTTGATCAAGCTCAAGATAACATGAGTCGTATCATTCCGATTCTAGAAAAAGGAGATCTTGACGCATTTATAGATCTTGTAGAAAAGGAAGCATTGTCTTTGCATGCTATGATGATGACTTCTGATCCGTATTTTGTTTTAATGAAACCCAATACGCTCAAGATAATTGAAAAAATTTGGGCGTTTAGAAAGACTTCCGGATGCCATATTTGCTTTACACTTGATGCTGGAGCTAATGTACATGTCCTATTTCCTAATAAAGACAAAGAATTAGCTAGTAAGTTTATAGAGGAAGAACTTGTAGGCTTTTGCGAAAAAAATCAGTATATTAGAGACAATGTGGGTGCGGGTGCGATAATCATTTAAATTGCAGTTTTACAATTTTATTTGGTTTAGATAGAAGTTTTAAATCGAACAAACAAAACCATCATAAAATGTGCGACCTTTTTGTTGCCATAGGATGATACTTGTTCAATTTAAAACCAACTTCATCATGAATAAACTACTAGTCTTTAGTTTTTCTTTACTCTTTATATTATCCATTCATTTACAAGCTCAAAATGATACCTTATGGTTTGATTCCAATTGGAAGGAAACGACCAAAAAAGATGCTTCGTTTTTCAGACCTCAAATCAAAAAGAAAGGGAATGGCTTTTGGATAGCAGATTTCTATATCAATGGACAAAAACAAATGGAAGGCCTATCCAAACATCCTAAAAATGAAATGTATGAGGGACAGGTAGTATGGTATTTTGAAAAAGGAAATGTATTTCAAGTTGTGCACTACAAAGAGGGAATTTTAAATGGTAGTCGCAAAGTATATTTTAAATCTGGCTCAATTGAGTCTGAAGCAGCTTATAAGGATGGAAAATTAAATGGAAAATGGAAAGAATACTATGAGGGTGGAAACATTAAAGAAACAGGTGCATACGACGCCGGTCAAAAAGAGGGCAATTGGAAAACTTATTACATAAATGGTAAGATAGACCAAGAGGGAAAATACGTGTTTGATAAAAAAGTTGATGTGTGGAAAACTCATTTTTACGATGGCGCTGAGCAAAATAATTGATTAGAATGTCATAATTTATACAAGTTTTTTATAATTTATTCGTTTATATCACAGGTACATAGAGATGAAAACTAATTTTCAGCTATATTTGTACCGAATTTATATATGGACGAAATGAACGGCCCCCTTTTTTACGCTAAAATTCTATTGTTTGGAGAGTACGGTATCATCAAAGATTCTAAAGGTCTTGCGATTCCTTATAACTCGTATCAAGGAGCCTTAATAATCTCTAATGATTTATCTGAGAAATCTAAAGATTCAAATAGAAAACTTAAAGAGTTCTATTCATTTCTATTACAATTAAAAGATCCTGAAATTCACCTTAGACTTGACGAACTTAAAGTTGATATTGATAGGAATATGCATTTTGATTCAAGTATTCCTCAAGGTTATGGCGTTGGTAGTTCCGGAGCCTTAGTCGCTGCGATCTATGACAAATATGCTGATCATAAAATTACAGTTCTTGAAAATCTTACGAGGGAAAAATTACTCAAATTAAAATCTACTTTTTCCAAAATGGAATCGTTTTTTCATGGAAAGAGTTCAGGGTTAGACCCCTTAAATTCATATTTAAGTCTGCCTATTTTAATTAAATCCAAAAATAATCTTGAAGCTACCGGTATTCCATCCCAGAAGGAAGGAAAAGGAGCTGTTTTCCTTTTAGATTCTGAAATGATAGGAGAAACACAACCCATGGTGAACATCTTTATGAATAAGATGAAAAATGAAGGGTTTAGAAAAATGATAGATCGTGACTTCGCAAGACATACTGACAATTGCATTGATGATTTTTTACATGGAAATGTAAAATCATTATTCGGGAATGTAAAAAAATTATCTAAAGTTGTATTGAAGCATTTTAAACCAATGATTCCGGATTCATTTCATCAATTATGGGAAAATGGTATCGAAACAAATGATTACTATTTGAAACTCTGTGGTTCAGGTGGAGGAGGTTATATTTTAGGTTTCACCGAAGATTATCAGAAGACTAAGAAATTACTGGAAGACTATAAATTAGAATTAGTTTATAGGTTTTAACCATCCGTAACTATGGTTGATTCTACTAATGGGCAGTTAAAAAAACAAAAACCCAAAAAACAATACTCACTTTTCTTTAAATTTTTAAGCTTGCTTTCTGTTGTAAGAGGCTATAATATTGCCATTATTGTACTGGCACAATACCTTGCAGCAATATTCATTTTTTCGCCTGAAGAGTCTTTGGGTGATGTATTATTCAATCTCGACCTATACTTTCTGATACTTGCAACCATTTGTGTTATTGCATCAGGTTACATTATCAACAACTTTTATGACAGTAAAAAAGATCTAATCAACAAGCCTATTAAATCTAAGATTGATAGTATCGTAAGTCAAAAAATAAAACTTAAGATCTATTTCCTTCTAAACTTTATAGGCGTAGGCTTCGGATTCTTAGTTTCATGGCGCGCAGCCTTATTTTTTGCCGTATATATCTTTTTAATATGGCTATACTCCCATAAGCTTAAAAAATACCCTCTAACCGGATTATTTTCAGCATCAATATTGTCAATTCTCCCATTTTTCGCAATATTTATTTATTATAAGAATTTTTCGGAGATCATATTTACACATGCTGCGTTTCTCTTTTTTGTCTTAATGATCAGGGAACTGTTAAAAGACCTTGAAAACATTAAGGGAGATATTGTTCAGGATTATAAAACCATTCCTGTTACTTATGGTGAACATTTTACAAAAATTCTCATCACCCTACTCGTATTACTTACAATGAATCCGGTATATTTTCTTTGGGAATATCCTGAAATTGGTATGATGAAGTATTATTTTTATCTTGTCGGGATTGTCTTTATAATATTCCTGATATTTCTATGGAAAGCAAAGACCAAAAGAGATTATGTCATTCTTCATAATACGATCAAACTCATCATTGTAATTGGTGTCTTAAGTTTAATGCTGATCGATACTTCAGTTATTATTAAACGAATTCTTCAAGTATAGACATTAATTCGTTTGTAAAATACCCTATACAGTTCTTTCCAAATACTTTATATTCAAACCACAACAAGCAGCCCTAAAATAATTAATAATTGCAAAGCACTTCTCCTCCAACCAAATCTATGTTGTATTTTACTTTTTGGTTTGAATGGTTTCATGACAACACTAATTCATAAATAACACATAAATTCTCGAAATTTTAAATTGTGGTTATTCACAGATAATCAACTACTTATTGAAATGATTTTGTACTTTTGCAAAAAATTTATAAATGACCGCAAAAAACAACTCGTCGAGAGGACGACAAGAGCGAGGATCTGGCAGCAGCGCCAAAGGAAGTCAATCAAATTCATCTTCTTCAGGATCTTTCAAGGGAAAATCAAAGGATAAAAATTTCAGACCACATCCGGAAAAGGTTAAATCTTTCAAAAAAGGGCCCTCTAAACCGATTAAAAAAGCCGAATCAGATGAAATACGATTAAACAAGTATATTTCTAATTCCGGAGTTTGTTCCAGAAGAGAAGCTGACACTTATATAAGTGCTGGAAGTGCCTCAGTTAATGGTAAGATCATCACTGAAATGGGCTTCAAGGTCAAGCCAACTGATGAGGTTCGATTTGATGATGTTCTGATTTCTCCAGAGCCTAAAAGATATGTGCTTCTTAACAAGCCTAAGAACTATATCACGACAATGGATGATGAAAGAAACAGAAAGACTGTGATGGAATTAATTCATAGATCTACCAAAGAAAGGATTTACCCGGTAGGCAGACTTGACAGAGAGACTACTGGCCTTTTACTCTTTACTAACGATGGTGACATGGCTAAAAAACTGACCCATCCGAAGCATAATGTAAAGAAACTTTATCATGTTACCCTTGACAAAAAACTTTCGATGGTTGATTTGCATAAGATTGCTGAGAATTTTGTTTTAGATGGTAAAATGGTATTCGTTGATAAGGTCTCTTATATTGAAAATAAACCAAAATTTGAGGTAGGTATTGAAATCCACTCTGGTAGAAATAGAATCGTCCGAAGAATTTTCGAACATTTTGGATACAACGTCCTTAAACTTGATCGTGTTATTTTTGCCGGATTAACGAAAAAAAATCTTGGTAGAGGTGTCTGGCGTCATTTAGCTGAGCAAGAAGTCAATAATTTAAAAATGATCTAAAATTATTTTATATATTTATTAGTAAATATTTGACGAATTGCTAATTATTTAATTCTTCACATAATTAGGACAGGCTTTATAGTTAGTTCTTTTTCGATTTTATTTTGCGGAATTTTGTTTTGGATGGGTCATATTTGAATTTTATTATTCAATTTAGTGCTCTATTAATAATTTCAATTTATCAATTAATAAAATAGATTATGGAAAAAAGACGTCTCGGTTTTTGGGAGATCTGGAACTTAAGCTTTGGATTTCTGGGTATTCAAATGGGTTTTGCCCTGCAAAATGCAAATGCTTCTAGAGTATTGCAAATATTTGGCGCCGATGTTCACGAACTGTCATGGTTTTGGATCGTTGCTCCCCTAACAGGATTGATCGTCCAACCTATTATTGGTTATTACAGTGATAAGACTTGGACAAGACTTGGAAGAAGAAGGCCCTTCTTTTTAACTGGAGCTATTTTAGCTTCCTTTGGTTTGGTACTCATGCCAAACGCTGACATGTTTACAACTTTTATGCCTGCCTTATGGGTTGGTGCTGGAATGCTGATGATCATGGATGCTTCCTTTAATGTTGCGATGGAACCTTTTAGAGCACTTGTAGCAGATGTTTTGCCAAGTGATCAAAGAACCTTAGGATTCAGTGTGCAAACAATTCTTATTGGAATTGGTGCAGTAATTGGATCTTGGTTGCCTTATGTATTGACCAATTGGGTTGGGATTTCTAATACGGCAGCACCGGGCAAAGTTCCACTGAGTTTAATGCTTTCATTTATTATTGGTGCAGCAGTGCTGATTATAAGTATTCTAGTAACTGTCTTTACAACGAAAGAGTATTCACCAGAAGAAATGGAGTTGATAAATGGAGCAGAACCAGAAGAAGAAGTAGTAGAAGAATCAAGTTTACTCAATATTTTTACAGATTTTAAGAATATGCCAACGACCATG
>RCNB010002644.1_pt1 | contig 10936 bp, 10 predicted proteins | sample 2041321 | NCBI WGS metagenome assembly RCNB01 (sample SAMN09708232, study PRJNA481090) | Marine sediment metagenome, whole genome shotgun sequencing project.
CCTTGGCCTTTCCATTTGTTAGGAAATTGCCCCTGGACCCATAACGCTATATCGCCTTGAGTTGAAGCAAAGACAAAATTTTGTGCTGGAGCCACCCAGTTTTTTATAGCATTTAGATAATCGTCGTAATTTTTTCCTTTATTCAAATCTAAAAAGATATAGGAGTTAGCTTTAGCCATATGCCCAACCCATTTCATAGCATAACCTACTTTTTCACCATTCCCCTTATAGGTATGGTCATAGCTTACTGGACCATGATGTGTATAAATTACTGAATCCATATAGGTTTCCTTCCCTTTAATTTTAATCTCTTCTACTCTTACCGATGTGTTTTTCCATTGGTTATTATACTTGTATTTCATTCTGCTTTCATCTTGAAATTCAATTTTATACCAATCTTTTACATCCCTTGTTGCATTAGTTTCGCCCCAAGCTATATGAGAGTTGAATCCTGAAATAACGCCCAAAGCACCTGGCAAAGTAGCTCCCATAGAATTGTGTTTAGGGGTAGCCAGTTGCATAACATACCAAATAGATGGTAAATTGAGCCCTAAATGAGGGTCATTTGCTAAAATAGGATTTCCAGAATAAGATTTTTCCGGACCAACCGCCCAATTATTGCTTCCATTATGAGGGTTTGGTTTTTCCATAGTTTCAACAATAGAATCCAATGGCAATTCACTTAGAGGCGTTTCTGTCCTGCTAATATCTATAAAACTCCAATCGGTTTCTTGAGGGATTACAGGCTCATCAAAATCAAAGAAATCAGGATAAAGTAAGTCAAAACGTTCTTCACCAAACTCCCTTAAAGCATTTGTATATTCCAAATCAGAATCACCACCACAAAGCATATCTGTCATATACATTAATAAAAATGCAGATTTCTTTGACGTCCATGGTTCAGGCTTATAGTCCAGCAATTTATATTCAACAGGAAAGTTATTTGAATTTAGTGAGTTTATATAACTATTAACCCCTTCGGCATATGCATTTATCAAATTTTTGGTTTCGATATTCTCATTCCATTTTTCTAATAAAATATCTGCTCCATAACCCATTCCTTTTCTGCGCTGTGACCTATCATAATTTAACGCTTTTTCACCGATTATTTCAGATAAACGGCCAGCAGCAGCCAACGTTTGAAACTCCATTTGCCAAAGACGATGTTTTGCCGTAATATAACCTTGAGCTTTGTATAAATCTGCATCATTTTGCGCAAATAAATGTGGGATAAGTTGTGCGTCATAATGAACAGAAACTTTATCTATGAGCCCTTCAATTTGAACGTCTCCATCAATAGATTCATCCATTTCGTTCTGCCAAACACCTTGTGAGGGACTTAAAAATTTTCCTATGGGAGGAATTGAACCTAGCTTTGTATTAAAAGCATAAAAAAGGGACATAGTAACTAAAAAAGATACTATTAACTTAAAGTATTTCATGTGTTTGCTTTAATGTAAAAAATAAAGATAATAAAATTATAAATCACGAAATGGTAAAATGACTAGAGAACTAATATGACAAGCCTATTTAGAACAAAGATTGTTGCTTATAAGGGCTTTCGTGTTCCAACAGCCATTGTTTACGGTGTAACCCGCCTGCATATCCGGTTAAACTACCATCACTACCAATAACACGATGACAAGGCACGATAATCCAGAGCGGATTTTTACCATTAGCATTTGCAACGGCTCTTATCGCTTTTACATCTCCAAATTGTTTAGATAATTCAAGATAAGACATAGTTTTACCAAAAGGAATTGCTTGCAAAAGCCGCCATATGTTTTTTTGAAAATCAGTGCCTTGAGGGTTTAACTTTAAGTTAAAACTATTACGCGCGCGTTGAAAATATTCTTGAAGTTGGTAAACACAATCTTGTAGTTCTTCGGGAATGATATCTGAAATAACTTCGTTAGAATTTAAAACGGCTACTGATATAATGCCTTCTTCATCGCCATGTATTTTGGCAACACCCAATGGAGTATTTATAATGCAGGTTGCCATTAGTCTTCAGGAGTTTTTCCTTCAATGATACCCAAACGTTTTGCTCTTGCTTCCCAGCTTTTTCGTGCCAGCATTTGTAAATCTGCAACGTTATCACTCTCATCCATAATTTCAATCCCCAGAAGTGTTTCTATAACATCTTCCATAGTTACTAAACCACTTACCGATCCATACTCATCAACAACCAATGCCATATGATTTTTATTTTCGACCAATTGATCTAATAATTGAGGAATGGGGAGATTTCTGCTGGTTACTAAAATGGTTCGTTTTATGTCAGCCAGCGTTTTGTTGTTGTTCTTGTTTGCTACTTCTTTTAAAACATCATCTTTAAGAACTAATCCCGTAATATTGTCTAGGTCGTCTTTAAATATGGGAATTCTAGAAAAACGCAAATTTTGATTATCATTAAAAAAAGATTCAACAGTTGTCATCTCGTCCGCAACTTTCATTACTGTTCTTGGCGTCATAATATCTTTTGCCTGTACGTCCTTAAACGCCAACATATTTTTTATAACTTTTCCTTCAGATTCGTGGAACAAACCTTCATCTTCTGCAATTTGTGTCATGGTATGAAAATCTTCTCTACTTAATACACTACCGTGAGCTCCTTTTCCGAAGAGTTTTGTAAAAAGTCTAAGAACCCAGATAATACCAGTCCAAGTAAAGAAAAATATTAATCCATTTAAGACAACGGTGGACAATTTTGCCAATTGTTTCCAGTATGTAGCGCCAATCGTCTTTGGAATAATTTCTGAAGCCACTAAAATAAAAATAGTCATTATGGCTGATACTATAAATACGCCATTACCATCATCATTAAACAATTTTTTTGCCTCAGCACCAACCATAATAGCTCCAACGGTATGTGCTACTGTATTTAAAGTTAAAATAGCAATTAGAGGCTTGTCTACATCTTTTTTTAAAGCTTCTAATGATAACGCAAACCCTTTCCCTTCAGCTTTCTTAATGTTGATAAAAGTTGGTGTTACACTTAGTAATACGGCTTCAAGAATAGAACATAAAAAAGAAAAAAATATGGAAATTACGCCATAAAAGATAAGTAAGCTCATGTATGTTTATTTCTTGAGACTAAATTACGAAATCAATTTTACAATATCTTTAGCAAAATAGCTGGCAATAATATCAGCTCCTGCTCTTTTAAAAGCGATTGTGCTTTCCATCATAATTTGGTCGTGATTAAGCCATCCTTTTTCTGCTGCAGCCTTAATCATGGCATATTCTCCGCTAACTTGATAAACTGCAACAGGAACATCAAATTCATTTTTGATGTCTCTTAAAATATCCAAATAAGACATTCCTGGTTTTACCATAACAATGTCTGCGCCTTCGTCTATATCCATTTCGGTTTCACGTAAGGCTTCATATCTGTTGGCAAAATCCATTTGATAGGTTTTTTTGTCTTTTGGGATATCGGCTAAATCAACAGGAGCAGAATCTAAAGCATCTCTAAAAGGGCCGTAAAATGCCGAGGCATATTTAGCAGAATAACTCATGATTCCTGTATCTGTAAACCCTTCATCTTCTAAAGCTTCACGAATAGACAAAACACGACCGTCCATCATATCACTTGGCGCCACGAAATCGGCTCCAGCTCGAGCATGAGAAATACTCATTTCTGCTAAGAACTCAGCAGTATCGTCATTAACAATTACTCCATTTTCAATAATGCCATCGTGTCCGTAAATTGAATATGGATCCAAAGCCACATCAGTCATAACCAACATCTCTGGACATGCGTTTTTTACGGTTTTAATAGCGCGTTGCATGAGTCCGTTTGGATTTAAAGCTTCTGCGCCTTTATTGTCTTTTAAATTATCGGGAACTTTTACAAATAGAAGTACAGACTTTAATCCAAGACTCCAAAGGTCTTTAACTTCTTGATCTAATAGATCTAAACTATATCGAAAATAGTTTGGCATTGAGGCAATTTCCTCTTTAATACCTTTGCCTTCAACCACAAAAAGCGGCACTAAAAAATCGTTTGGTGTAATTGTGATTTCACGAACTAATGAGCGAATAGCTTCATTGGCTCTTAATCGTCTGTTTCGTCTTAGTGGATACATTTTAAAAATGTTTATTTGTTGATATATTTATGCGTTTATCCAATCTATAGGATTCTTTAAAATTTCAATTAATTTTTCTTCTTGACTTCCCTTCTCTGGATGATGGTCGTAAACCCATTGTACATGTGGAGGCAAGCTCATTAAAATACTTTCAATACGTCCGTTCGTTTTAAGTCCGAAAAGCGTGCCTTTATCATGTACTAAATTAAATTCTACATAACGACCTCGACGAATTTCCTGCCAATTACGTTGCGCGTTAGTATAACCTAAACCTTTTCTTTTTTTCACTATAGGCACATAGGCTTCTAGAAAACTATCGCCAACTTCAGCTACAAAGTTATACCAATTCTCCATAGACATTGATTCTGATGCTTTACAATAGTCAAAAAATAGGCCTCCTACACCACGCCCTTCATTCCGGTGCATATTGTAGAAATATTCATCGCAACGTGCTTTATATTTTGGATAAAATTCGGAGCTATGTTTGTCGCAAGCTGTTTTACAGGTTTGATGAAAATGCGTTACATCCTCCTCAAACAAGTAGTATGGTGTTAGGTCTTGTCCGCCTCCAAACCAACTGTCCACAATATCCCCTTGCTCATTATACATTTCAAAATAACGCCAATTGGCGTGAACTGTTGGCACCATTGGGTTCTTGGGATGTAAAACCAAACTAAGGCCACAGGCAAAGAAATTAGCATCTGTAACCTCAAAATGCTTTTGCATGGTTTCAGGAAACTTCCCATGAACGGCCGAAATATTAACTCCACCTTTCTCAAAAACCAATCCGTTTTCTATAATTCGGGTTCTACCACCACCACCTTCAGCACGCTCCCAAATATCTTCTTGAAATTTGGCTTTACAATCAACAGCTTCTAATGTGGAAGTGATAGTATCTTGCAAGGTTTGTATATATTGATAGAATTTATCCCTCATATTCTTTAAACCATCGATTTATTGCAATAAGTAGCTTTTTCAAAGTCCCGAATATTTATTGCAATAAAGGGAACTTCTGGAAATATTGCTTTTAAACTTTTCACAATTTTATTAGAAAGATTAGCTTTTTGCTCTGTTGTCCTGCCTTCCATAATATTTGCAAAAACATGTATAAAATCCTCTTGTTTACCACCAACTAAAAAATGTTCTTTAAAAGGGTTTAAGCGCACCTTAATATCTGCTTCGTCAAACAATCCAGTTTCATTCGCCGTAAGATGAATTTCTTGGGTAATTTTTTCTGGTTCTTTTAAGTCTAATATATGTTGTGAACAATCTACTACAAAATGCGGCATAATTTAATGTTTATATAATTCATATAATTCCATATCTAACGGTTGCCCGGTGGTAGGGGTAAATTCTTTTACCAATGTTTTTTGCCAAATAAAATTACATTTTTCAGCAACTCTTATACTGGCTGTGTTACTTTTATGCACAATAATCTGAAGGGTTTCTAAATTGAGTGTTTTGAAAGCGTATTCGGAAAGCAAATTTATAGCTCTACTTATCAGCCCTTTCCCTTCATATTCATAACCGATACAATACGCAAATTCGCCTTGTTTTTTATTCCAATCCATCGCTTTTAAATAAACTAATCCAGCTAATGCTTGTGATTCTTTTTCCTTTAGAGTAAACAGGAATTCTTCTTTAGAAGCAAACTGATTGGTCTTTTTTGCTGTAAAGTGTTTAGATAAATCTGGAGTTAAATTTTGTGCTAATGTGCCTGGGAAGAACTCTTTTAATCTGTCTTCGTTGGCAATTGCAAAATTGCACAGAGGCCAAGCGTCATTTTCTTTAATAGATGAAATTACAAATGCATCAAAATCTAACATTGCTATGTTTTGTTTTCTAATTTAAGAGCACCTATTGTTTTAACTGAAGCTGCCGTAACGGATAACGGTAAAACTAAGATGACTCCAATAACAGGAACTAGTAGAAACAGCATAAACACAATGCCATTGCCAATTGCAATACCTCTATGTTTTCTCACAAAAGAAATACTCTCCTTATATTTGTAATGACGTTCCAATGTATAATCCATATTCCCGAAACCTGCATAATAAGCTTGTACAACAAACAACAATATTGATGTTATCCATCCAATAATTGGAATAAAGCTAATTATTAATATGAGCACAGTTAAACAAAGCTCCATGAATAGGTTTCTCACATTAAGACGAATACCTCTCCATAATTGTTGCTGAAAAGACGTGTTCCTGTGTTGGTGTTTTGCGCCAAGCAAATGAAGTTCTATTTTTTCGGAAACCGGACTCATAAAAGGAGCAGACAGCGCCATGATTATATGTTTGTATAAAACTAAACCGATTACAATTATTAAGACACCTCCGAAAATTTGACTAATTGTTGTAAAAGTTTCTTTGCCCCATTCCCATACCCAAATTTTGGAAATGAATAGGCCAATATTGTCTGAAAAGCTATAAGCCAGGACGCCAATACTAATGGCTGTTACTAGACTAATCGCTATAGGAATTATAAAATAACGCCACAACTTGAGTTTTGAAATTAAATCAAAAGCACCTGTGTAAGCTTTTATTCCACTAGTAATATGTTTAAGCATTATATTCTTTTACAGCATCGATAAACGCCTTGGCATTATCTAAAGGAATATTAGGTAAAATACCATGGCCTAGGTTAACTATATATTTGTCTTTCCCAAAATCATTTATCATTTGAGTTACCATTTTCTTAATTTCAGAAGGAGGTGATAGTAACCGTGAAGGGTCAAAATTCCCTTGTAACGTAATATTTCCACCTGTTAGATATCTTGCATTTTTTGCAGAGCACGTCCAATCTATACCTAAAGCACTTGCATTACTTTGCGCCATATCCCCTAAAGCAAACCAGCATCCTTTCCCAAAAGCAATCACAGGAGCGTCGTCTTTAAGCGCTTCAATAATTTGATTTATATATTGCCATGAAAATTCTTGATAGTCAGTTGGCGATAGCATACCTCCCCAAGAATCAAATATTTGCACAGCGTTGACACCGGCATTTATCTTAGCCTTTAAATAAGCAATTGTTGTATCTGTAATTTTTTGTAGTAATTGATGCGCGGCTATCGGGTTTGTAAAACAAAACTCTTTGGCTTTGTCAAAGGTTTTACTGCCTTGACCTTGCACAACGTAACATAGGATGGTCCAAGGAGACCCAGCAAAACCTATTAGCGGTATATCATCGTTTAATAACTCTTTTGTAGCTTTTATGGCTTGATAGACATAATCCAGTTCAACGTTTACATCAGGAACAATAACATTATCAACGCCCTTTTGGTCACGAACGGGATTTGGTATGTATGGACCAAAATTAGGTTTCATTTGCACCTCAATGTTCATAGCTTGAGGAATAACCAAAATATCACTAAACAATATAGCAGCATCCATACCGTAACGACGGATAGGCTGTACTGTAATTTCACTCGCTAGTTCTGGAGTCCTACAACGGGTAAAAAAATCATATTTTTCACGAATGGCAATAAACTCAGGTAAGTAACGCCCAGCTTGACGCATCATCCACACTGGAGGCCGATTAACGGTTTCTCCTTTTAATGCTCTTAAAAATAAATCGTTTTTTATCATACTTTTTTGTCATTCTCGCGAAGGCGAAACATTTTAAATATAATTCTCATTCACCAACTCAATAACACTTTCTACAGTCGGGACTTTAGCAACTCTAACATCTTTAAATCGTTTTTTTGCCTCGGTTGCAGTTGTTTCTCCAATGCAGAAAGCGATTTTATCAGCGTCATTTTCTTTCAAAAAGCTTTTTACAGTTGATGGACTATAAAACATAGCACCTTCGGCATTTTCGTCAATTTTATTGGAAGCAAATTTAGTGCTATAAGCCTCAACTTCGTTTACTTTAATGTTATTCTCTGTTAGGATATTTGGTAAATCATCTAACCTTAAATCACTACAAAAATAAGTAACTTCAGTGCCTTCAATAAAGCCCACCAAATATTCGGCTAATTTCCTGGCATTTTTTTCAGAATGAGTCACTTTTCCAATTTTTTGTTCAACTAATCGTTTGGTTCGTCGACCAACACAGTAAATATTTTCGAATTGTAATTCTTGGGCTGAAATATTTGTAATTATAGATTCTACTGCATTTTTGCTGGTAATTATTGCATTCTTAATTTTAGATTTTAGGATAAATGGTTTTATCCTATTTTGTGCAATTTGAATAAAATCTGAACTATCTACTTTAATACCTTCATGAAACAAGTTTTGTTGCGCCTCTGTTAAGGCTTTTGTAGAAAAAACATTTACATTTTTTGGTGTTTTCTTAATATCATCCATTAGACGTTTCCCCCCTCTTTCGATAATATAATCGGCACAATAACCGGCTATGTCATTATGTTCACCAAGCTTTTCAACTCTCTTAACTTCTATTTTTTTAGTCCCATCTTTACTCAGTAAAATACCGTGAAACGATACTTGTTCATTTTTGATATATGCTATGGCACCAATTGGAGCAGTACAGCCGCCTTCTAAACGATTTAAAAAATCGCGTTCAATGGACGTGCAAATTTCAGTTTCTTCATGATTGAGTTCTGCACATATGGTTCTGGTTTCTTCATCTTCTTCAAGTGCCGTAATCATGATAGCCCCTTGTGCAGGGGCTGGGACCATCCATTCTAAATTAATTGCATTTTCTGGTCTGATGCCTATACGCCCAATACCAGCTGCAGCAAAAATGGCACCATTCCAGTCATTATCTTCTACCTTTTGTAAACGAGAATTGACATTACCGCGTAAGTCTACAATCGTATGGGTCGGAAACCGACTAAGCCATTGTGCTTTGCGTCTCAAACTACCAGTAGCAATTACTGCATCACGTTGAGATAAGAATTCTTCGTTGTTTTTAAAAACAAGGGTGTCCCTTACATTACCCCGCTTAATAACCGCAGCTTGTACTATGCCTTTTGGCAAAACGGTTGGTACATCTTTTAAAGAGTGTACAGCGATGTCAATATCATTATTGAGCATTGCTATATCTAAAGTTCTAGTAAAAATACCAGTGATACCCAATTCGTATAATGGTTTGTTTAAAACTAAATCTCCTGTGGATTTTACGGGGACCAATTGGGTCTTATGGCCAAGTTTTTCCAATATTTGCTGTATAGCATTTGCCTGCCATAGTGCTAATTCACTATCGCGAGTGCCAATTCTAATGGTTTTAGACATGTTTTGTTGATTCTAGCTGAAACACTTTTTTAATAAGCTCAAGACTTTCGTTTGTAGGAACACCATCATCTTTTAAGTGGTGTGCAAAATGATTTGTAATTTTTTGAATAATATTATTACTTATGGTTTCAGCTTGTGCTTCATTGAAGTCTGGCATTTTTTTGCGTTGGTGATCTATTTCAGTTATTGCAAAATCACTCAATTTGTGTTTTAATGCTTTTATTGTTGGAGCAAATTTTCGAGTTTCTAACCAGTTATTAAATTCTAATTTAACCTCTTCAATAATTTGTTCGGCAAATGGGATATATGTTTTTCTTTTCTCTAAAGTATCATCAGTGATTTGAGACAAATGGTCTAGATGAACAAGAGACACATTTTTTAAATCTTCTACATTTTCATTCACATTTTTAGGAATCGATAAATCCAGGATTAAATGCTTCTTTGTAGATTGAATAAGATGCTTATCTATTGTTGGATTTTGTGCGCCAGTAGCGACAATAATTATATCAGATTTGCTTATTTCTTCTTGCAGTTGAGAGTAATCTTTAACTATTAAGTTAAATTTACCAGCAACCTTTTCGGCCTTGTCTTTAGTTCTATTGATTAAAGTAATCTTATCGTTTTTGGTATGCTTCACCAAATTTTCACAAGTGTTTCTTCCAATTTTGCCCGTTCCGAAAAGAAGAATATTCTTATTTGAAATATCTTGAAAAGTATTAAATATATATTGTACTGAGGCAAAAGCCACAGAAGTTGCTCCCGATGAAATTTGTGTTTCAGTCTTGATCCGTTTACTCGCCTGAATCACAGAATTAACCAAGCGCTCAAGGAATGGATTTAGCAATTCAAGTTTTTTTGAATTAATGGCAGCGTTTTTTAACTGCCCAATGATTTCAAAATCACCAAGAATTTGACTGTCTAGGCCAGATCCAACACGAAACATATGCGAAATAGCTTCAGCATTTTTATATACGTAAGCCACTTTCTGAAATTCGTCTACGGAGCCTTTGGTATTATCACATAACAATTTAATAAGTTGAAATGGATGTTCAGCGAAACCATATATTTCTGTTCTGTTGCAAGTAGAGGTAACAATGAGACTTTCTAGACCATTTTGATTACCTTGACTTAGAACATTAACTTTGGCTTGAGTATCTAAACTAAAAAGGCCACGCACCTTGGCATCAGCTTTTTTATAACTCAACCCTATGGCATAAAAGTAAGTTCCTCTCGAAATATTATATTGCTCCATTACCTAACTTAGTATTTCTTAAACAAATGTAGATTGTCATTTGTTAAAAAAACAACGCTGAAAGAACTTTAAGTATCGTTTCTGGTTTTAAATCGATAATTATTAAAATTCTATGATAATTATCATATTTTTGTACTAATAACAGAGGTTTAATAGCAGCTAAATTAGAATGAATCTAAATAACAATCAAAATGATACTTCAAAAAACATCGCTCGAGGGTCATTTAACGAAACCGAAGTTGAAGACGGATTTTTAGTGTTAACGCGCCAGAATGAAAGCGATGAGATTCAGCAAGTTATCAAAGATGTTGACCAAGATTTTATTCAGTTTCACTTCTGTTTGAAGGGGTCATGCAAGTTTAATTTTAATGAAGGACAATATGCTTTAGATATCA
>RCNB010002645.1_pt1 | contig 10936 bp, 11 predicted proteins | sample 2041321 | NCBI WGS metagenome assembly RCNB01 (sample SAMN09708232, study PRJNA481090) | Marine sediment metagenome, whole genome shotgun sequencing project.
TTTTAATGCCTAGAATCGAACTATATTAAATTGCAGGGGGATGAGATTTGAACACCAGTTTACCGGTAAAAAATATAAATTGAGAGCACTAGTAATACGATACCAAATAGGATTTGCATTCCAATAACTAATTTAAAGGTATTAGGATTCTCTTCACGTTTAATTTTTCTCAATCTTAATTTACCAAATAGAACAATACCATATCTATATTCTATTGTTGTAATTAGAAAAATAATGATACTTACCGAAAGCGTAAGAGCATATTGAGCTGCCATATTATATCCGTAAATGATTTTTATCAACTATTTTCTCAGCGACAGACAAACAGGCTAGATAATCATCAAGTGTATGAAGAAGCGAGGAAACAGACTTGCTTTTTATTGTCGCCTCAAGACTTTTATTATGTACTTTGGATGTGACAAAGTCAAAATCATCTACTTTTATTGAACGAAGAATTTTTTCAGCTTTTTTTGAATCAGCGTACTCGATATTTAAATTACATGATATCTTCATATGTTATCCCTTCATTTGTGAAGCAAGAATATTTTCTACTTTTTCTAAAAACTCTTTTTCTTTATCTATTGCAATGGTTGCACCTGCAGCAATCTTATGTCCTCCGCCAAATCCACCAATTTCAGAAGAAACTTTTTTCATGGCACCACCAAGGTCCAACCCTTCTTCCACAAGTTTTCGATTTCCTCTACATGAAACATGGATTTCATCTTTTATTCGTGCAAGGGAAAGTAATGGTTTTTTCTCATCAAAAATGTAATTGATTGCACTTCCTGCAACAACACCACCAAGCGAGCTACTTTCACTAAAAAAATATCTAAAAGATGGTGTTTCCTTAATACCTCCATTTTCTAACTCAGTTAGAGTGGTAAGGATTTTTTGTTTGTAGTCCTTTTCAATCTTTTCTGCCTCCAAAAAAGTATTTTTATCGCCAAGGCAGAGCGAAAGTCCGACACCGCGATGACCAAATTTTCCACAGGAGTCAAGAAGATCAGCAAACCGTTCCAGTTCACAACCTAATATTTCTGAGAAAAATCTTTTTCTAATGGCTATATCTAAAATATTTTTTTGGCAGCCAGCTTTAATTAATTTAAAGAAAAGAAAAGACTGCAACTGTTTCATTTTATCATTATCAATATCTGCAAGTTTTGTATCTTTATCAAGTTTTAACTTTTCAAGAAATTGTTCGATTTCATCTTTATTTCCCGAAAATCCAGCATAATATGGATCAATTGAGAAATACAATGCATCAAATATCGATTCGCCATACAGCTTGATACTTGTATGTTCTGTTAAAAATCCATCTCGCAACGCATTTTCTAAAATTTGTTTGTTAAAACCTTTCATTCCACCAATATGTTGTTTATCACCAATTGCACCAGCCAGGGCAAGAGATGCAAGATCTTTGTTATTTTCATTTAACGTTTGTGCAAATGAAAAAGAAAGTGTTGCACCACAAGCCTCATAGTTACCGTCAATTCCACAGAGATTTGCATTTATCTGAAGAACGTTTTTTTTAGATTTTGTCGCAAGATACTGATGATGATCAAAAATAATGGCTTGACATCCCATTTTTTCTATTGTCTTGATCTGTGCACTTCCCATATCTGAAAAAATAATAAGCTCATTTTTTTCTTTTGCAAGTCTTTCAAGACTTTTGTTAAAGGGATTTCTCATGAGTGTTGCATGAAAATCAAAGCCTTCTCGATACAGAGCAGTACAAAGTATTCCCGCAGCAGAAATTCCATCGGCATCATAATGTGAGACAACTCGTATCCTTGTTGATTTTGGATATGATAAAACAAGCTCTGTAGCAACTTTGTTTAGTTCTGAAATATCCTCTGACATGGGTAAAAGTAAAAACGTTTACTATCCTAAAAAGATAGCGATTAATCAAACATCAACTTTGCCTGCTTAGGGCTATATTTCCATCCGGTAGGAAGTTTTTTCTCTGAATGATAGTATTTTGTGATACGTCTGATTTTTGATTCGGTAAGTTGGAGATTTCGTTTATTCTTCAAATCTTTTTTATTTGTTTCAAGATGCTTTCTCAGTGTCAATGCGGTTCGAATAAGGTTCGTTAATTCCTCAGGGATTTCTGATTTGATGCCATTGTTTTCAAGTATCCGGGTGACCTTTTTTCCTGTCGCTATTTTAACATCTGGAACTGCATATTGATCTCTGAGAATGAGTCCGATCTCACTTGTTGATTTCCCTGTTTTTGCAAGCTCCAGTATTCTTGTTTCTACCTCTCTAGGGTTAAGTGAGCTCCACTCGGGATGTTTTTTTCTAGTTAGACGGGTGGATCCTGATTTTCCTTTTCTTCTTGCATGCATTCGTGCCATTATTTATTACTCCAGATGTTTATAAGGTAAGTCCTGAATAAAGTTATAATATATAAAATTAAAGGTAGGGGAGAATTATTGCATTTTCTTTAATCTGGTCCCCAGTTTTTTCATCACTTTTGGTAGCGTTGTATATTCCATATCTGCCATCGGAAGACGATGTGGCTCAAACGGCCCGTGTCTTCTCATGTAATCTGTGATATGTTGTACTTCTCTTCGTGTACTATCAAATGCAGGATCATCAAACATGTCCACAGGTTCAGTGAGCATCGCGTTTTTCAACTGAAAACCAAGAGAAATCACTCGGGGTGGACCATCAAATCGTGTACATTTTGCATCTTTTACAGACACTGGCATCAATGGACCATTGTGTGATCCTCGCATCCAACCAGAGACAAGATGACCAAGAGAAAAACCTTCAAGAATTTCACCAACGGCTGGAAGACCAGATTGTCCTCGTACTACTGCAACAGGATCATCCTTGCCAACATATTCTCCTGCGATTTGATAGAGTTTTTCTGTTGATATAACAGCTGCTGGTTCATCAGAACGAAGTTTAGAGCTTTTCTTTGGAAACACTCTTTTAATGACAAATCGTGATTTCGCACCAACAAGTGCGAGAATATCATACGTTTCTTCAGGTGCCTTCATCATGACATTTTTATGTTCCTGAATGTCCCATACTTCAAAGACAAATCCGTCGTGTATTGAAGGATCGATGATGAGACCTGCTGTGTTAAATGGATCAGCAAATATCTTATAAATTGGGAAATTAAATGCTCCTGGTTCTGTTTTATCCATCATAAACGCAATGATTGGTTCGGCTTTTCTTTCTGTAAATTCCATTTCTGCAACACCAGGCCCCATTCCTTTGATGTTTCCTGAAAATGCATCAGCAAGAAGGTCCTGTCCTGCGCCGTAAAGTCCAAGTTTTTCAGCTTTTTCTGTCGCTTCACAAAACGTATCCCAACACATGCTATGGATCTCTTTTGCATCTATACCATTGGTATGTGTCATAATAAGCTCTAAGTCATCGCCACAGTTTGTAACATGAAAATCTTTTATTAACCCTGACACCTGTGCGTCTCTAAGTTTTATATTTGCAATATCTTTGAGGTCTGGATGTACCCATGCATGACCTGGCCAGCCTCCTACATCTGCTTTTATAATACTAAATGTTGTTTTCATTATAAGCCTCCAAGTCAGGGTATAAGAAAACTATATTTAAAGGATTTGGCAATATTAGTAGTAAAGTATATATTTTTACACTTATTTGGGATAAGATGTGGAGCTTACTCTATGGCATTGAGAATCTATAATTCATTATCAAGAACAAAAGAAATCTTTAACCCTGTTGAAAAAGATAATGTGAAAATGTATGTTTGTGGTATGACTGTGTATAGTGATGCACATATTGGTCATGCTCGTACCTATCTTGCCTTTGATTTGATTCGTCGGTATTTTGAATATAAAAATTATGAAGTAACCTATGTTCAAAATATCACTGATGTAGATGATAAGATAATTCTTGCAGCAAATAAAGAAGGCGTTGATGCCCTTGAATATTCAAAACGTTTTGCAGATCGATGTCTCAGCGATCTTGATGATCTTGGAATCCAAAGAGCCACTCTGTACCCAAAAGCAAGCGAGACCATTTCTGATATGATTACTATGATAGAACAAATCATAGACAAAGGATATGGGTATGTTGCTGAGGGGGATGTCTATTTTTCGGTTGAAAAATTTAAGGATTATGGAAAGCTTTCTGGTCAAAAACTGGATGAAATGAAAGCGAGTTCTTGTGCGTTAACTGGAGAAAAAAAACTTAACTCGTTTGATTTTGCACTATGGAAAGCGGTGAAACCAAATGAGCCTAATTGGGATAGTCCCTGGGGTAAAGGACGACCAGGTTGGCATATCGAATGCTCGGCAATGAGTAGTAAATATCTGGGGCTTCCATTTGATATTCATGGCGGTGGGATGGATCTTCGTTTTCCCCATCATGAAAATGAAATTGCACAAGCTGAGGCTGCAACAGGGAAACAGTTTGCTAAATATTGGATGCATATTGGTCTTCTCACGGTTGATGGTGAGAAGATGTCTAAATCCATTGGTAACATCATAAACATTCAGGATTTATTGAAACGATGGGATGCAGAGGTGATTCGTATGTTTTTTGCACAGGCACACTATCGAAGCCCTCCTGATTTTTCAGAAAAAGCACTTTCTGATGTAAAAAAAGGTTTAGATCGAATATATCGACTAAAAGAAAAATTGGAGAAACTCACCGAAAATAGTAATGATGTAACAATTGATGAAAATACACTTACTGCAGAAGAAAAGAAATATCTTATCGTACTTGATGATTTTAAGGCAGAGTTTGAATTAGCTATGGATGATGATTTTAACACACCAAAAGCATTCGCAGCATTTTTTGAGTTTATCAATGCAAGTAACAGGTTTTTAGAAACAAATGATTCAGTAGATCCCACTCTTTATCATCATGCGCTTGAAATATTTCTAAAAATAGGTAATGTTTTAACATTATTTCAACCTAAAAAGAATCAAGCAGATGATGATTCTCTATTCAAAGAACTGCAGACACTTCTTTCTAAATATTCTCCGTCAACAGATATTAATGATTGTGATGAAGTTGTAAAAACTCTTTTAAATATTCGTGAAAATGCAAGAAAACAAAAGGATTGGAAGGCAGCAGATGAGATACGAAAGAAACTCGAAGAGATTGGATATGAAATTCAGGATACTGAGACGGGAGCTGTTTGGAGGAGGAAATAAGAGATGGAAAAAATACTTCTCTGCTTTGACGGTTCTGAAGGATCAGAAAATGCATTGAACAAAGCAATGATGCTTATAAATGAAAATGGTGAACTTATCATCCTTGCCGTAGTACCTCTCCCTTCTGAAAAAAATCTTGTGGATCAAAAAACCTATGAACTCATGAAACAAAAAGCAAAAAACCTCATTGATACTGTTATACGGGATATCGGAAGCCATGATTATACTGTTACTGGAATGGTTGAAGAAGGCGATATCGCAGCAAAAATTATTGATATTGCTAGTAGTTTGAATTGTGATATTATTGTTTTAGGTAGTAAAGGAGCTAGTGAACTTGGGACATATCCTATCGGTAGTATTGCAAATAAAGTAGTACAATATGCCCATAAACCTGTTATGATAGTACGCTAAAAAAAAGAATTACTTTCCTCTACCTTGATTAGCACGTATACTGGGTCGAATTTTTTCTGCACCTTTTCCTTTGTGACGCAACCCTCTTCCTTTTTGACCAGCACTTGTTTTTCCTCTGAGAACTCTTCTTCTATTTGGAAAAGCAGAAATCCAGTTAATCTTTGGATCATTAACAATAACGGGATGAGCGGGATCAACTAAAATAACTTCATAGTAGTGGTATCTTCCATCTTCTCCAACCCAATATGAGTTTAACACTTCCATGTTTGGATATCGCTTTGCAGTACGTTCTTCAGATATTCTCTGAGTACTTTTTCCCGCAGTGATTTTATTAATCCCTTTTTTCGACGCGACCCTTCCACCTTTAATCTGGTGTTTTCGCAAGCCACCTCTTCGCACTCGTGATCGTACAACGATATACCCTTGTTTTGCTTTATATCCTAATGATCGTGCCCTGTCAATTCTTGTTGGTTTTTCAACTCTTGTGAAGTTTTCTTCTCTTCTCCACTGAATAAGACGATTCTTCATTGGTGATTGATATGACGTATCAGGTTTTTTCCATAGATCGCCAACATAATCATACATGCTTTTTACCATATTGTACACCTGTTCTTGATACTGATGGGGGCTAAGGAATGAAATTCTTTATTTAAAACTTTTGCCACCGTATTTCCCCATCATTTTCTCCTTTATTTAGCCTTGTATGAACAACAGTATCCATGGATTCATAGAAAAATACATAAACATTTAACATATGGTAGCGGAAGATTCCCATGAAGAGAATAACAAGTTTGATACTTATAGGTTTAATAGCATTTTCTTTAGCATATCCTCTAGTTATCGCATCTGATATTGGTATTACAACAGAGCAACAAATCATTACGATATCCATTTCTAATAATGGTCTTATTGTTGAAGAAAACCTGAAGGTAACAAATGCTGCACCACATATAAATATGACATCGATTAGGTTTTGGATACAACAAGATGCTACAAATGTTGAAATCCTTGCTGTCGAATCAAGGATGCCCCTTTCATCTAATATCAGTGGCAACATCCGGGAATGTAGCCTTGCAAAGCACAATCTCTCCCTTAACCCTGAAGATACATTGGATATCAGACTCACCTATACATTACCAACCAACACAAAATATTTTGAAAAAGCAATACTTTACGATACGGAATCTCTTCAGATAACATACGAAGAGGATGAGTTATACCAAGGAGAACATTTAGTATACACCACAGAAGAATCCAATTCAGTACGAATTCTTCTTCATCGACCAACCGAATCTCCTGTAAACATTATCTATATTGTTATTATATTTCTCTTAGTTGTATTTCTTGTTGCTTTGACACTTCTTCTGATGAGAAAACAAAGAAGAAAAGTCAAAAAATCAATAGTTGAATCAGATGAGACACTTGCGACAAAAAAAACACTTCTCTTGTCACTTCTTAAAGATGTTGAAAAAAAACATAGAGCAAAAGATATTTCAGACGAAACCTACAACAAATTAAAAGAAGAATATAAACATCAAGCAGTTAAAACAATGAAAAAACTAGAAGACATCAAAAAATAAAAACCTAAAAATCAAAAAGACTTGGTTGTCTCACTTCTTGTTTTATCTCTTTCCTTTCTTCTTTTTCGAAATCTTTTGAGGTGATAACTTTTATTTCAACTTGTTTTTCATCTGCTTTTTCAGTAGATTGCAAGATAACATCAAGTTTATGCAGATATTTTTTACCGAGGATATATTTTATTTCAATCTCTGAAAGATCCAATCTTTTTTTCATTTTACGAGCAAAAGCCATATCGTTTTGAAACAAATATTTAAAATGAGGTAGTAGAAACTCTCTACTTTTTCTATCTGAGTTATGACACAGCATCCCTATTTTTTTAACGACAGAATCCCTTAGTATCCTTGTTGGTTTACTCCGACTCATTTCCTTTATCCATGTTGGAGCATAATAGTTAGAATTGCTGTAATTATGTGTTTTTGCAGTTGATACACCTCCATTCATCAAATCACATGCATATGACCAAAACCCATAGTATTGCCTTCGAAAAACCCTTCCAAAAAATAGATCTGCCTTTGATAACGATTCATACCCTTTCACAAGATCATTAGTATCAATGTATTCTCTTGGGAGGTTTTCAGCAACCCATAATAAAAACGTTTCAGGAGGAACATCAACATTTGATGTGCTTTCATTAATTTTTTTAATGTTTCGTGTTTTAAACACATCTCGTAACGCATCAAAAATTATTTTCTCACGATTTCTATACCCTAAAACATCCAATGCCTGGATATCTACCTGTTTTCGGTTCAGACATATTGATTGTAAATCATTTACTGCAGATCGAACGTCTCCTTTGCATCTATCAGCAATTGTCTGTAAAAGCTTAAGATCAGCAAGAATATTTTCTTTTCTACAGATGTTTTTTAACAATTCAAAAATTTGAAAGGAGTTAACGTCATAATATTTAATCAATGTGCATATCTGCTTTAAAACAGCACCGCTTCCTTTTATAAGGTTGTAATAGTCATTTACGATAAGGACGATGGGTTGATTTGTGATTTTTATGGTTTCTATAATTGCTTTTTTACCTCCTTTATCGCTAAAATCATTTCCTTTTTCAGTTTTTTCAATTCTCTCATAAAGATTGTCAGCTTCGTCTAAAACAATAAGCTTTCGTCCACCACTTCTTGATGGGATGAATCTGCCAAAATCATCAAATGTTTCGTTAACAGCACCTGATGTCGCAATTTTCTTGATCGTTACAGCATTTCTTGCATCAGATGCATTAAGTTCTATTATAATCCACCCAAAATCATTAGCAAGAGCTAGAGCACTGCTTGTCTTCCCAGTTCCTGGTTTACCTGATAATATTACTGCTCGTCTCTTTGGAATTTCACCTTTTTTCCACATACTTGCCCAGTTTCTAAGAGCAGATATGGCACGTTCGTTTCCAACGATTTCACCAAGGTTTTTCGGCCGATATTTTTCTGTCCAATCCTCCATCTGTTAAAGAGAAGGAGAGACCTCTATTATAAATTTTGTCTTGACATAAACTTTTTATCAAGTTGTTTAATATCTCTTCGTTCAAGCGGGGATGGCCCAGCCTGGCTACGGCGAAGGATTGCTAATCCTTTGATCTTACGATCACGGGAGTTCAAATCTCCCTTCCCGCGCTTTTATTAATCAAAGTTTCTACCAATATTTAAATACAACAGCATGCATATTATCATTCAAGGGGGTATAATGTTGAATAAAAAAATAAAACCTGTAATTTTAATAATATTTTGTATGCTATTGACTTCTCTCTTTCTAGCTGGATGTATATTACCCACTGAATATCTGGTGGAAATGCGAGATGGTGTTCATCTTGCAACAGATGTTTTTCTTCCAAAAGGAAATAATGATCCTCATGGTGCAATTCTTATGAGAACTCCGTATAATAAAGATCCAATGGGAATTGTTGGTATGACCTGGGCTGGACAAGGTTGGCCCACAATAATTCAAGACATGAGAGGTAGATTTGGTTCAGAGGGAATAGATACTGTTTTTAGAAATGCACATACTGATGGTCCTGATACTCTTGATTGGATTGCAGATCAGAGTTGGTCAAATGGAAAAATTGCTACATATGGTGGTTCAGCCCTTGGGATTAATCAGTATTATATGGCTGGTGCAAATCCTCCAAATCTTGCTTGTCAATTTATTCAAGTTGCCACGCCAAATATGTACAAACATGTTGCTTATCAAGGTGGTCAATTTAGAGAGGCAATGACTGAACGTTGGCTGGCAGGACAAGGTAGCTTACATGTTTTACCTGAACTCTATGAGCATGAGAATTACAGTCTAGAATTTTGGACAAATGTGTCTCTTGAGGACAATTGGTCTGATGTAAATGTTCCTGCTATTCATATTGGTGGCTGGTATGATTGTATGGCCCAAGGAACAGTGGATGGTTTTATGGGTTATCAATATCTTGGAGGATCTGGTGCTCAAGGTAATTCAAAACTTATCATGGGTCCATGGACACATGGAGGTGATACTGGAGAGCTTGTTTATCCTGAAAATTCTAAAGATACTTTTTCATCAGATATGTTTTGGGATATGGTAGAGCAATTTACAATGGATGGACCAGATGATTATGATTCATGGCCAACTGTTTCATATTATGTTCTTGGTGATGTTGATGATATTAATGCACCTGGAAAAGAATGGCGGTATGCTGATGATTGGCCAATATCATATACTGAAGCAGAATGGTATTTCCATGAGAATGGTGCTTTATCAACAAATACCCCAGTCGCGTATGATCCAATTACTTATACATATGATCCAATAGATCCTGTTCCAACTGTTGGTGGACAAAATCTAAACATAGCTAGAGGGGCATATGATCAAACATCTGTGGAGGGTAGAGATGATGTTTTATTATTTACTAGTCCTGTATTAAATGATCCATATGAGGCAACAGGCCCAATAAAAGCTAGATTGTATGTATCATCTGATTGTATTGATACAGATTTCACAGTAAAATTATGTGATGTTTATCCAGATGGTAGATCTATTATCATCACTGATAGTATACTACGAATGCGAAATCGTAATGGTTTTGATCATTGGGAGTTTATGAACCCTGGAGAAATCTATGAGATAGAAGTTGAAATATGGGACACATCATATGTTTGGAATGCAGGTCATCAAATTCGTGTTGCAGTATCCTCATCAAACTATCCAAGATTTAAAGCAAATCCAAACACAGGCGAGCCCATGGGAATAAATACAACATACAATGTTGCAGAAAACACGTTGTATTTTGATTCATCTCATCAATCATGTCTTATACTTCCCGAAATTGCACAACCATTACCAAATAATCCACCTCAAACTCCTGAAAAGATCTCTGGATTAAAATTGGGGAGAGCAGGTTCTAAAAATAGTTTTATAGTAAAAACAAGCGATGTTGAAAAAGATATGATTTATTATCTATTTGACTGGGATGACAGTACATCAAGTGGCTGGGTTGGACCTTTTGAATCAGATGAAACAGCAAAAGTAAGTCATATTTGGAATGAGAAAGGAACATACAACATTCGGGTGAAAGCTAGAGATAGCAGTGGCGCTATGAGTGACTGGTCAGATTCAGTTACAATGCGTTTGCCGCTGGAAAAGAAGTTGTCAAAAACTAGACTTACTAGCTATATTGAAAAACAGATTGAACGTTTTCCAAACTCAGAAAAAATATTTTCTCTCTCTGTTTTTGCCGATTTATTTGACATTGAACTGAAGAATCTTGATTATTTAAACACCCAAATTAACCTTGTTTACCTATGGTGATTAATATATGTGGACTGCCC
>RCNB010002740.1_pt1 | contig 10932 bp, 12 predicted proteins | sample 2041321 | NCBI WGS metagenome assembly RCNB01 (sample SAMN09708232, study PRJNA481090) | Marine sediment metagenome, whole genome shotgun sequencing project.
TGAAGTGCACCCCAATCGGTGGACACGTAATAAAAAGAGCCTCGTGAGTTAGATGAACAGACTCCTTAGTTGATAAGGGGTCTGTTTTGTTTTCAATTGTATCCGTTCATGATTGAAAAAGTAAATATATTCATCAATAATCTGTTTGGTCTCCTTGAAAGATAAAATAGGATATTGGCGAAGGGCTTCTTCTTTGAGATGGCCGAAAAAGCTTTCAATGGGTGCATTGTCCCAGCAATTTGCTTTCCTTGACATAGAAGGGATCAGCTTGTACGATTTAGTCAGGACATAATAGCTCTGGGAGCAATATTGATGTCCTTGGTCACTGTGTCCGGCAGTGACCATTTCTTTTTGATGGGCTTGTTTGAGAGTAGTCGTGACCAGCGAGACATCATTCCTGGAGCTGAAGCGGTGGCTCACAACATAGCCGTCGTATAAGTCCTTGATCACAGACAAATAGGCCCACCCTGAAAGCGTTCGAACAAAGGTGATATCCGTACACCATTTCTGATTAGGTCTTTCCGCCTTGAAATCGCGCTGTAGCAGATGAGGGTAGTGAAAGGATCTCATTTGTCCAGGTTTGGGGCGATACGGGTTCCGTCTCCGGGCCACAGAGCGAATACCCAGCTTTCTCATCAACCTCAGGACTGCTTTGTGATTGATTTTGCCCCCAGTTTCCCTCTCGATCCAGATCTGGACCCGCCGGTAGCCATAGGTGCGGCGGCTTGCCAGGTAAGCTTCCTGGACCAATTTCAGACGAGGGAGGTCCAGATCAGGCTTGTTAGACCTTTTCCGCCAGGCATAGTAGGCTGCTCGCGAGATGTCGAAGAATCTACACATCGCTTTCACTTCGTATTTTCCCCGGTTGTTTTCGATGACCCGATATCGCGTTTCGCGAGCGAATCCTGACGCAACTCGGTATGGAATTTTTTTAGCAGGTCAAGCTCCATCTCCAACCTGGCAACATAAGCCGCCGTGTTTTCCTTCTTGGGCTTCCTCCCACTTCGGCTCCGCTTGTTTGCAAACATCGCTTCTCCTTCTTTTTCGTACTGCCTTGCCCAGGAACTGATCCGATTGGGATCGATGATGGAGAACCGCTGCAGTATTTCACCAGCTGGCACTCCTTCTTCCAGGTATAACCTGAGTGCCTCTCTTTTGGTCTCCTTTGGATAGTCTTTGCTTCCTTTTCTTCTGGTCATATGAAAAAACCTCCTGTTTAGATTTTCTCACAGGAGGTCTCTTTTTATTTCGTGTCTTGTTTTAGGGGGTCAGTTCACTTAGCCAACCTCTTTTCATTTATCACACTCTTAGCTATAACCCGGCGATAACTACTGTAATATCCTTTCCAACGTCGCCAATGGATTGATCGCCATTGACCTCCCTGAGGAATCCGCGCGTGCGATAAAACTCTATCAATGGACTGGTTTGAGCTTTGTAGACCGCCAGTCGTTGGCGGACGGTGTCGGGTTTATCATCTTCCCGCTGATACAACTCTCCCCCATCCAGATCACAAACGCCCTCTTTTTGAGGTGGGTTGAACGCCAGATTATAGGAATGCCCGCAAGAACGGCAGATCCGCCGGCCACTGGCCCGTTCCACAAGCGAGTCATCCGGTACATCTACATAGATCACTACACAAAGGGATGCCCCTAATAACGCCAGGATCCCATCAAGAGCCTCAGCCTGGATAATTGTTCGGGGAAAACCATCCAACAGTGCGCCAGCAGCGCAGTCTTCGTTATTTAACCGATCCTCCACCATTCCGATCGTCACTTGATCGGGCACCAGGTCGCCCCGGTCAATAAACGTTTTTGCTTTCAGACCAAGGCTAGTCTGATTCTTGATGTTAAGCCTGAACAAATCACCAGAAGATACATGGGGGATGCCAAACTGCTTGGTCAAACGTTTTGCCTGGGTTCCTTTGCCGGACATGGGAGGGCCCAAGAAAATAATATAGGCTGGTTCTTTGGGCATACAGCGTTCTCCTGCTTTCTTGATAGTTATGGAAAAAGTATAGCACGTTTCAGGGAGCATTTCGTTCGATTCATGACCTGAATCCATCCTGGCATGGGGTTGTGATACCATAATGAAGAGCTGTTCAGGATAAGTCCATGTTCCCAAATTCAAGGCTAATAAATCTTGCCAGAAAGAGTCTACCCTGGTTGATCTTAACCATCAGTCTGGGTTTCTTCTCTGGTCTACTTACCATTATCCAGGCCCGATCTGTCAGCCAGATCATCAGCCGGGTTTTCCTTGATTCACAAGGTCTCACCAACGTGATGGGACTGCTTCAACTTACATTGGCTATGTTTACCCTGCGCGCAATTCTGGCCTGGGGAAGCAGCATCAGCGCCAAAACGATCGCGGTCCAGGTCAAGAGTCGAGTACGGAAGATGCTGCTGGACAAATTGGAAGAATTAGGTCCAGCGTATTTACAGGGGGAGCAAAGCGGGGAAATCAGCACCACTGTTGTTGAGGGAGTGGAAGCTCTGGATGCTTATTTTAGCCAATATCTTCCTCAGTTGGTGCTTTCTGCTCTCGTGCCAATCACCATCCTGTTCTTTGTTTTCCCAATGGATCTGCTCTCAGGAGTTGTGCTGCTAGTGACAGCACCCCTTATTCCTTATTTTATGTACTTGATCGGCAGCCAGGCCAAAATTATCACAGACAAACAGTACGGCACCCTCAGCCGACTTGCAGCAGGGTTCCTGGACAGTTTGCAGGGATTAAAAACACTCAAACTCTATAACCAGGCCAAAGCTCAAACAGAAAAGATCCGGCAGACCAGCGACCAATATCGCAAAACTACCATGAAAGTGCTTCAGGTGACCTTTTTATCCGCCCTGGTCCTCGAGATGTTGGCCACTCTCAGCACTGCTGTGGTGGCTGTTGAAATAGGTTTACGCCTTTTATATTTCCGGGTCTCTCTGGAGCAGGCTCTCTTTCTATTGATCATTGCGCCGGAATTCTACATCCCTCTCCGATTGTTAGGTTTGCGATTTCATGCTGGCATGGAAGGTCAAAGCGCTGCAGAGCGAATCTTCCAGATCCTAGATAGAGAACCTCTCGCGAAAAGTTTCCCTAAACAGGTTCAAACTAGAACTGTTCTGCCCGAGATAAATAAATTGTCCATTAATAATGTTAGTTTCAGCTACCCTGGGGAGCGGGGTACTGCCCTAGAGGAGATTTCTTCTCAGATCAACCGGGGAGAGCAGATCGCCCTGGTAGGCGCCAGTGGTGCTGGAAAAAGCACCCTGGCCAACTTAATTTTGGGGTTTTTCCCTCCCAGCAAGGGAGAGATATTAATTGATGGAATGGTCCTCACCGACCTGGACCTGAAGGAATGGAGAGAACAAATCGCCTGGGTCCCTCAAAAACCCAATTTATTCCAGGATACGATCGCCGCCAATATCCGCCTTGCCCAACCAGGGGCGAGCGACGGCGCTGTGGCTGCAGCGGCTTCCGCTGCCCACCTGACCAAGTTCATTGAGGCTCTCCCCGAGGGATACCAGACCCGCATCGGGCAGGGTGGTGCCCGCCTTTCTGGTGGGCAGGCACAGCGCCTTGCCTTGGCACGCGCCTTTCTGAAAGACGCACCTATCCTGCTGCTGGACGAACCGACGTCGCAGCTTGATCCGGTCACGGAATCCCAGCTGGCGGATGCCACCCGAGCGCTGATGGCGGGAAGGACTGTGATAACCATCGCCCACCGCTTAAACACCGTATTCCAGTCGGACAGGATCCTGGTCCTCCACGAGGGAAGGATCGTTGAATCCGGGTCGCACCAAGAATTATTGACGAAGGGTGGCTATTATACAGATCTTGTCCAGGCCTATACGGGTTTCCAAATTCTTAACTCTAACAAATTTTCCGATATCGAAAAACCTGCTCCACCCCCGTCTTCCTTCACCGGTCTTCCGTCAGACAATCCCCCGTCCTCCGTCTCCAATCCTGAGCTAAATCGAAGAGCCAGTCCTCCGTCAGATGGAACCCTCTTCCGGCGTTTACTATCCTTCTTCAAACCCTATATACGAGAAGTCCTTGCCTCCGCTGCGCTTGGCACTATTACAATCGCATCCAGCATTTCCTTGATGGGTGCATCGGCCTGGATCATCTCTATGGCAGCCTTGCATCCCAATGTTGCCGTGCTTCAGGTTGCCATTGTCGGTGTGCGTTTCTTCGGCATTTCCCGGGGAGTGAGCCGCTACCTGGAACGATTAGTTTCCCATAATCTGACCTTTAAGATCTTGGGGCAGCTGCGGGTCTGGTTTTACGAGTCCCTGATACCCCTGGCGCCGGCCAGGATCATGGATTTTCAAACAGGAGATCTGCTGAGCAGGATCATCTCGGATATCAAAACCCTGGAAGATTTTTATATACGCTCGATTGCCCCTCCTATTGTGGCCGCTCTTGTCGGACTCGGTACCGGTTTATTCTTATATCAATATCAACCGGTTCTGGGTTTGGTACTGGGTGGGTTATTCCTGGTCAGCGGACTGATCATTCCCCTATTGATCAGCTGGCTGGCTCGTAAACCGGGACAGATCCTGGTAGAGGGTCGGACCAAGCTTACAGGGAATCTAGTGGATTTCGTGACTGGACTGCCAGATTTGATGGTATTTGGCCAAACAGCTGATAAGCAGGAACGGATCCAGAAACTGGATCGGAAATATCACCAGGCCCAGCTGCACCTGGCTCGGATCAGCGGCCTGAATGCGGGGTTGTTTATCTTTTTTAGCAATCTTGGGATGTGGCTGGTCTTGGTCCTGGCAATTCCGCTGGTCCAGTCTGGAGAAATACCAGGCTTAATGCTGGCTGCCCTGGCCCTGATCACTTTAAGCGCCTTTGAAGCCATTCAGCCCCTGCCCCAGGCCATGGAAACTCTGTCCAGCTCTCTGATCTCCGGGCAGCGTTTATTCGAGGTGCTGGATGCTGAACCTGCCGTGGTCGATCCTGAAAATCCCAAAATCTTTCCTACCGAGATATCTATTCAGGGTGTGGACCTGGAATTTACCTATCCTGGATCACATACATCTGCTCTGAAAAAGATCGATTTTGAACTTAAGGAGGGGCAAACCATCGCTATCGTTGGCCCCAGCGGGAGCGGGAAGACCACCCTCGGGAATTTACTGCTCCGTTTTTGGGGAGGATATCAGGGGGAGATAAGAATTGGAGATCAGGGGATCTCCCTGGATTCCCTCAGGCAGGATGATATCCGGGAACAGATCAGCGTCATCTCCCAGGGAGATGCACTGTTCCAGGACACCATCCGGAATAACATCGCCCTTGGGTCTCCGGAGGCAGATCTTGAGCGCATCATCGGGGCGGCAAAGCAAGCACAGATCCATGAACTAATCATCAGTCTGCCGAAAGAATATCAAACCCAGGTCGGGGAACGTGCCCAGGGATTCAGCGTCGGGGAGGCTCAACGGATCTCGATCGCCCGGGCTGTCTTAAAAGATGCTCCATTATTCTTACTGGACGAACCCACCGCTAACCTGGACCCGGTGACTGAAAAAGCCATTCTGGATTCCTTGTTCAATATCCTGGAAAACAAAACCGCCCTGCTGATCACCCACCGCCTGGTTGGATTAGAGAAGGTCGACCAGATCCTGGTCCTCGTGGGCGGAGAGATCGTAGAGCGCGGTACGGAAAAAGAGCTGCTCAAACTGAACGGCTATTACCGGCAAATGTGGGCACTTCAGAACCGGATACTGGCTTATTGATCTCAGTCAATTAAAGTCTGGGGGGAATTCGCACAATCTTGGAATCTCCTGCAACTTTCCTGTAAAATTGACGTATAGTAACATCCTGCCGCTCCAAAAACAGGATGCCAAATAACTGCATCACCTGGAAAAGATATCACCCTAGGAGGATCTATTTATGAGATTCCAACCACAACTTATCGCCCTGCTGGTGATCCTGGTATTTGCAGCGCTTTTACTGCTGGCCATTAGAGCTTCCCAACGGCAAACTGCTGAGAAAAAACACCAGGCCATTAACCTGGGCTTCGAAGAAATCACTTCTCGCCCCTCGCAGTTGATCAACCGGGTAGAAGCGGTCTACAAAAGAGGCGACAATCATTCCATTCAGGTCGACCAGGCTTTTTCCAAACGGGATAGGGATCAGGAATTCTTTATCTTCGATATCAGCGATTCCAGCCAGGATGATAACGAATTGGGATCTGAAGTTTTTGGTGTGATCTCCAACCAGCTCGATTTGCCCCATTTTTCATTGACAACGCTTCCAGGATTTAACAGCGACTCATTATTAGGTGGGATCATGGAGGGTTTGCTCAATAAAGTGCTGTCGGTTGCAGAAAAATATCACGGGCTTCAACGAATCGAACTTCCAGACCGGCCGGGTTTCGATGAACAAATAATTGTCTTCGGAAAAGACCAGGAGGCAGTCAGGAAATTGCTGGATAGGATCGATCTCAGATCGATCACGAGCATCAAGACACCGGTCCATATCACCGGATTGAACGATTTCTTGACAGTAGATTTTAGCCAGATGGGCTCATATCAAAACCAGGAGCACGATCTGATCTCCCAGCACCGGGAATTTACAAGGATCACCCGTTACTTCACAAAATAATACCGGAACCATGGTTCGAACTACTCGTACAGATCCAACCAAAAAGAAGAGAAAAAGGAGACTAACATGACCAGACGAAAAAGAGCTGCCTATCTTATACTGCCGATCCTGATGCTATCATTGGCCATCCTGGCTTGCAGTGGGGGTTACAGCACCACCTCTAAGATCAGCGGCAATTCAGGCGAGGTCCGTGTAAAGACCAAAACTGGTGAGGGGATCGATACGACCAGCGTGGAGCTGAATGATGACTGGATGCGCGACCGGGTCTTTGCCACTGTAACCTTTACCGTGGAAGGTGGCAGCTGCCAGGCAACCCTGATTGGGGAAGAAGGCACCCGGATAGAGGTAAACGCCTCTACAGGAAGCCCGGGGCAGGCCTCTGGTGACCTGGTGACCGATGGGTTTGGCGAAGTGACCCTGGATACCAACTGCCAGAATGCCAAAGAGCTGAACCTGCTGATATCTTTTACATTAAGGTAAATAGAAAAACGTCAACTCTTCAGGACGGAGTCCCTTTCTTGGGACTTCGTCCTTCTTTATCATCCAAACCTTAATTTTGGGTCAAATATTTGGCTATTTCATTTCATAACTCAGAATTTTGTTAGTTATTCTTAATGGAAATCTTATAAAATGGCCTTGTCATGGATGTTACAATAGAGTTATCAGGCAAAGTTAACGCCCAATAAGGAGAAAGCATGACTGAAAGAAAAGGTTTATTTGGATTATTTGGTAAAAAAGAGGATGAAACGAAAAAAGAAGAAGCCAGAAAGAAATATGTAGCTGGAACCTCCACCAAGGCAGATATCGATAAAGCCAAAGCCGATATGCTCAAGAAACAGGCAGAGCTGGTAAAAAAGGCCAAGGAAGTCAAGAAACACACGGTCGTCAGCGGCGATACCTTAAGCAGTATTTCCCAGAAATATTATAAAGATATTGGGAAATATATGAAGATCTACGAAGCTAATAAAGCTCTGATTGGTGACAACCCCGATCTAATTAAACCCGGTCAGGAATTGGTCATCCCCAAACTGTAAAAATAAATAAAACCCTTCTTAGAACTTTGAGAAGGGTTTTCTGTATTAATTAATGATTTAGTATTACGTGGATAACACGTAGAAGGAGTATAAGATGGCAAAATTGGAATATGTAGAAGGTATCGGCGCCAAATACGCCAAGGACCTCCGTAAAGTAGGCGTGCGCAGCACCGGCGATCTGCTGAAAAAAGGCGGCACCGCCAAAGGCCGTGAGGAATTAGCTAAAACTTCCGGCATTGGAAAAAAACTGATCCTGGAATGGGTCAATCATGTCGACCTGTTCCGCATAAAAGGTGTAGGCGAAGAATATTCTGACCTGCTCGAAGAAGCCGGAGTAGACACCGTGGTAGAGTTGGCCCAGCGCAACGCCGCTAACCTATTTACCGCGGTCATGGAAACCAACGCCAAGAAAAAACTGGTGCGCCAGACCCCATCCGAGAAGATGGTAAAAGGTTGGGTCGCCCAGGCCAAGAAACTTCCCCGCAAGGTGGCATACTAGAGTTTAAGAAATAACCTCCGGGAGGTTTAAAACAAAAACCCCGCCTGCGCGGGGTTTTTTGATTCAAGCTACGTTATTATTTACCGAGAGTGCTCATCAGGGTCTGCAGCAGAGTATCGGCAACCAGTTTACTGGACTGGGCCCGGTGCGGGGTTTCGCCCATTTTACTGGAAGAGATCACTGCATCGATGGCAGCTTCCAAATTGCTGTCGCCTTCTTCCTTGGACTGCATAAAGGCAGCGCCTGCGCTGAGGATGTCGCCCAGATCGAGGCCGTCTTCTCCGCCCAGAGATCCCACGAGGGAATCTAATAGGCCGCCGGCGCCCTTGGTAACCGTGGCTTCTCCGCCACCGAGCATGGTCTGCAATAGAGGGAGTACCTGGCTGGCATCGAGGTCCTGACCCTGGAAGTATTCCGCCGCCTGGGACAGTCCTTTGGCATACATGTCTGCCGAGCCGCTGGGTTTTTCTACCAGGGCTTTGCTGGCCTTGGCCAGGCCGCTGGACAGGTCATTTTTGGGAGCTTCCTGGACTGCGCCGGTGATCATCTGGAAGATATCCACCATATGGTCGCCGTGGTCCTGGTTATATTCATCGGCTTTGTTGAGGGAACTCTGGTTTTTCACCAGGGTTTCCGCGACAGTCGAAAACAACTTCACGAGATCTACATTACTGCTCATTTGTACTCCTTCATAAACGAATAAGGGCTTTTATCTTTATTTCTTGGGGGGGATCTTCAGGGTCTGGCCCACTTTGATATCGTCCGCGCTGGCGAGGATGTCTTTGTTGGCTTCATAGATATCGTTGTATTTTGCGGCGTCGCCATAGACCTTCTTAGCGATCATGGACAGGGTATCACCGGCTTTGACCGAATAGGATTTAATTATTCCAGATTTCTTGGGGTCGAAACTAAATCCCTTGCTTTTGGAATCTTCGGGTTTGTTTGCTTTTTCCATTTTAATCTCCTTGTGTAAAGGGGGTTTGTGGGGCTGATTATAACAAGCGAGAATGGGCGGGTCAATTGAATTAAGTAAGAATCCTGTTAAAAGTGAACATCCGGAGCGTTTTCGAGCCTCCGGATGTTCTTCCCCCTGCCCCCCTCAAAATTCACTCTTTAGGAAAAAGCCACATATCCGTATAAGCAGCAACTTGCTGGTCTGTTTTTATTCCACCGATGAATCGCCATCCTACAACCACAATCCTAATCTTAACTTGACTTAATTGGTCTTCGAGAATGGGTTCAAACATTGTTGATCCATAGTAAAGTGGGTTTTTCTCAGATGGTTTAAGATAAATATCCCCCACAGGATATTTGGTTTGCACAAGATCAAGTTCTATCCAATTTTCTTCATCTTCCACATATACTGCAATACCATAATCATTCGGAAAAACTATTTTCTCTTTCCCTTTATTTTCTATCATAATAGATACAGGTTCTCCGATTTGTTGAGAGTTCCACCCGTATGGCGCATAAATTACTACATCTGAATTTATATCTCTTTTTGATAAATTTAGTTTTGGTATTAATTCATAATCTCTATCTACTCTGCAACTGGATTGAAAAACTACACAGAGTATGATGAGAATTGTTCGGCATTTATTTTTCCTGTTTTGATAATTCATAGATTAGAAATCCTGCCCGGTTACTCGGAGTTGACAGCTGGACTAAAAGTGTCCTAACCACAGCTGGAGAAAGTTCTATTGATTGATGTACTGTGAAGATTTGATAATCTCCAGGATTTATCGTTTCCTCCTCGATGATATTTCCATCCATATTTGTATAAGGGTAGACCTGAATATATGTCTTTTCACTTGGAGATATTACCTGTGTATTTTTGACATTTATATACCTAACAATTATTGGTTCATTTCCTTTGTTTATAACAACAATATCATCGATTTTTTTGTTATTTTCACCACCAGAATACATGATGATTGCCTGTGCATCAGATTTCCTTTTTAATCCCTCCAATAAGTTAGTACCGTCTCTTACCCAGACTAGAGCTCTACTTGCTAACTTGATCATTAACATCCAAGGAGTGCTTCCACCACCTCCACTCCCAGAATAACCAGACCATCTATTTTCTACTTTTTCCATACCATATCCCGCTCCGGGACCACCTTTTAAGTAGACAACGTTTGTAACTTCAAAATCTCTCTCATTTGTAATTTCCTGAATTTTTTCATCATCACAAATAGCTTGCATTTTTTGTTCAACTTCATCCATAGAGTTTTCCTGATGTTTTGGGATTTCATCGTATCCCACTACAACCCTCACTGTCTTATACTGCGGCATCTCCCGGGTAACAGTCTTGGTTCCTACCTGAACCTTCCGATCCTCAAAAACCGGGATAGTCTCATTAATGACCTTATGACCCACCAGGACTTGTTTCTGGATGAATTTAGGAACGGATTCAGTCACATTTTTATATCCTGAGACCACTCTGATTTCCTTATATCGCGGTACCTGGATAGAGATTGTTTTAGTAGTTTGATAAGGAATCTTTTTTGTGACCGGTACCCGCTTCCAGCGTGTATTTACATGGGGTTCATTCTCCTGGGCAGGATCGTGTTCACCATTGGGTACCTCAAGGCAGGCGCTAAGGGCAGGTTCTTGGGCGCCATCCTGATGCAGTTTGGTGGAGTCGTGCCAGCTCTGGTCACTTCCTTCTTCACTGTTTTCAACATTGACCCAGAGGCAGTGACCCCAATTCCTCCAGTAATGTGATCAGGAATCGATACCTAATTCCCAATAAATTCTATTAGAATTTTACTCAATCCGAGGGGTTTTGGGGTTTTGGGG
>RCNB010002646.1_pt1 | contig 10930 bp, 8 predicted proteins | sample 2041321 | NCBI WGS metagenome assembly RCNB01 (sample SAMN09708232, study PRJNA481090) | Marine sediment metagenome, whole genome shotgun sequencing project.
AAACAGAAAGGAAAAATAACTTCCTTAACATTATTTTTTGGGCGAATTGGGGAGATTATTGTTTCCGTCATAATTACTAGTATTGCTACAGTTATCATATTTTCAAATGCAGACAGATCTTGGTTTTACATATATTCAGCTGCTATTTACATCATCGTTTTTGTTTTAATGTTCTTTTTCATAACAGATCCAGTAAAGAAAAAGAAAATAAATTTGGAAGAAGAAGCAACTGAAGAGATACAATTAGTTGATGATACAGAAAACGAATTCGATGAAAACGGATCAATTGATAATAATTCCAGAACAGCGAAAAAAGCTGGTGGATTTCTACGCAGCTTCATCGAAGCGTTCAAGGATAAATGGGTATTACGTGTTGCATTAACATTTTTCGCAGATGCTTTTCTCTGGTCTATTGGATTAGGCGTGCATTGGTCTGTATTAAATGCTGATTATGGATTTACAGATGATAAGATAAGTCTCATGATACTCGTAACAAGTATAACTATACTTGTAGGTATGTTGCCATCGGGATGGTTAGTAGATAAAATAGGTGCCAAGCATTTACTCTATACTCAAGAATTTTGTGGTATGATATGGGTAGCACTAGTAATTGTTTATGTTTTTTATCCTCAGCTGTGGATTATGATTCTAGCTAGAATTGCAGTTGGGTTATCGATTGCACTTTATGTTCCATCGACAATAGCATTATTCACAAATGTTGAAACCGCACGCAAAAGCAAAGTGTACAATTCGATAGCTATTTTTCGAACTATAGGTTGGATACCTGGTGGTATGATTGCAGGCTTGATTTACGATGCTTTTCCACTCAATCATCGAATAGGTTTTCTTGTACCATTAATTATTCTAATAGTAGGTCAATTTTTCTTGATTTTCCTCTTCCTAAAATTGCCAAATAAACCTCCTCAAAATAACCACGAAACAGAAGTTGCTACGAAATAAGATTTTAGTTTCACACTTTCGAAAATGTCAGAAATTTGTTAAACAAAGCATTCTTAAGTTCCCAATTTTCATTATTCTTATTCCAAAAACAAGGTGTAACTCTCATGGCTGAATCTTTAGATGTAATCTCTATTGGTGCAGTTTTAGTTGATATGATTGCTATGGTCGAAGAATTTCCTGGTAAAGATGGAGAATCTTTTGTGCATGATTTCAAATTCAAACCTGGCGGTGCTGCTGCAAATGTTGCAGTTATTTGCAGTCGACTTGGTCTAAAAACTGCTTTTTCCGGTAAAATCGGAAAAGATAATTTCGGGGAGTTACTTAAAGAAGATTTGATTAAAGAAAAGGTAATTGTCAATGATACATTGATTACCTCAGAAGCAGTAAGCACAGGTTCTTGTTATATTTGTGTAAATAGAAAAGGGGATCGAATGATTTTAGCTTATAGTGGTGCTGCTGATACCTTGAGTGTTGATGATCTTCCTTTAGACATATTCTCTCAAACAAAATGGGTACACCTTTCTGATTTGCGAAATGTTACTTCTATTGAAGCATTAATTGAAGAAGGTTTAGAAATAAATTTCTCAATGAGTCCTGGTGCTTTAATCGCTCAAAATCCAAGCAGAGCATATCGTTTGGCACAGAAAGCAAAGTTGATTGTTGGGAGTTTAACTGAAATAACTGATATTTTTAGATGTTCAGAAGAAGAAATCCAAGGTATCGCCAATGAATTCATTGATTCTATGAATGATAGAGTAATTGCAGTTACAAAGGGAAGTCGAGGTGCTACCTTGTATAGTAAGGAAGGTACTTTCGATGTTCCAGCTCATAAAGTAGACGTTGTGGATACAACAGGAGCAGGTGATGCATTCACCGCTGGAATGCTTTATGCGTTAACAAAAGGAAAATCAGTAAAAGAAGCAGGGAGAATTGCTTCTGCTTGCTCTGCCATATGCATTCAAGAGATCGGTGCTAGAAGTGGTCCAAAATCAAAACAGGATTTAATAAAATTCATGAGGAAAAATTAGTATAAGATTAACTCATAGGATTGTATTAAGCAAAAGGATAAAATTATAGTAATTTAATATTGAAGTGAGGAAAATGTTAGAACCAGTTGTTGCAGTTATTTCTGGATCAAAATCTGATTCAGAGATTGTGGATAAAGTAATTGATATTTTGAAGGAATATGATGTTCCTCATAACGCTGTTGTCTTATCAGCACATAGGAATGCTAAAGAGCTTGACGAATATCTTGGAAAAACTCCTGCTAAAATAATAATAGCTATTGCAGGTCTTGCTGCTGCATTACCCGGGGTTTGTGCAAGCAAAGGTAAGAAAGTGGTTATTGGTGTTCCTGTTTCATCAAAGCTCGGTGGACTTGATGCACTTCTTTCTATCGTACAAATGCCATCTGGTGTTCCCGTTGCTACGGTAGGCATTGATAATGGTAAGAATGCAGCACATTTAGCCATTAGAATTCTCGCAACTCATGATAATGATTTGGGAAAGAAATTGAGAGAAAAGATGGGTGAATAAATCACAATAACATTAGTATGGTGAACAAAATATGAATGAAGAAGAAACGGCAAAAGGTCTAGAAATAGACGACTCAATCAGAAACGAAAAAGGATTTCGAGCGCTTTCTGATGTTTTCAATGAAAATCTTGGTAGTTGGCCAACAGAAGCATTGAAAATGAATCTTCTGAAATTAAAACCAGAAGAAGGAGCAGAAGTTTATTTGCACCTAAATGATGGTGATTATGATCTCACCGAAGAAGCATTAGAGGTGGAGAAAAAATTCAGACCTATTGTTACAATTAGAACTCAAGAACTTAAAACAGAACTAGATCGTTGGGGAATAGGAGGAGGCACATTCTTCAGAGTTATTGGAGATCAACCAAGTGAAAAAGAATCTATGAGATTATGTATGCAGTATCTTATAATTTGGACCAGGCAATTGTTCCCATTCCAATTTATCTTTCTCAGTTTACCTTTTTTCGTTGCTACTTTATTCCTTTGGCAATTTTCTGCTGCTTTTATTCCAGGAGTTGGTACAACTTGGGGTGTTTATGTAACTCTTCTAGCAATTGGTTTGTTATTCATTCTAATTGGTGCGTGGACGGCTATAGAAGGTCTTTACAAACGGTTCATTAAAGGTTATAAGAATTGGAAAATAATCCCTGATAGTATGATCGGCTTTGTTGTTCCGGGTATACTTTTATGGACAACAGCATTGGAATACGCAATTACCCAACTAGTTGGTAAGTCTGTTTTACCAGCATTAATACCAATAAGTGCATGGCTCTCTTTAGCATTAGGTTTAGTCATACTTACAATTGGTATGGACTTTTACATACGAGGAGAAAAATCGTATGTAGAACGATTCTCTCATCCTATGGACTATGCACCATTAATGCTTTATTTAGGAAGAGATGAAAATGAGAATTGGGTAATAGATGGTGCACAATTTGATTACTTCCACTACAAAACATCTTTCATCCCAAAGGATAAATTAACTTTCCATGAAAATGATACAAGTAAAGAGAATCCTTGGTTTATTATAGATAGATCATGGCATGCTTTTAGAGAATTTGTTAAAGCAAATCTTTGGTTAAGAATTTTTGCTAATTTAGTAGTTAAAATCATCATTTGGGTAGTATCTATTGGATTTTATACTATCTATGCCCTAACAAGGTTCTCTGTATTCACAATTAATTTTATTACCCCGTATTTGGAAGAACCATGGTTCCTAGCAATTGCTTACATAATAATTCCAATGATCCTTTTACTATCCATTTGGTCTACAAACAGAACACGTGAATACAATTTGGATCTCTGGGAAGAACTATCACATAAGCAAGGAGATGAACTTCTCAAATATCATCACTTAACTTTTGACAAATTACGGATTTTATGGAATTTACGAAATCGCGATCACAAAGGTGAACAAAAAATCACCGAATTTTGGTCTAAAGATGAATGGATTGAGGGCGATAAATCTCGATTTGTTGCTCGAATAAAATTCCAATATCCATTTGATCAATACGAAGGTTGGCATACTATTAGAGATACTCAAGAAGAATTACTTTCACTTATTGCATTGCAAGTTAAGAACCGCGAATTACGCAATATACAAAAGGAAATTAGACGTGCTAAAAGAAAATTGTTCAAATATCGTAGTCCTTTCATTAAGGAGAAAATGCGACAAAGAAAAGAACAAAACCCCGAATTACAACAACAAGTTGAAGAGAACGACGATTCTGCAACAAATAATGATGTTGAAGCTCGAGAAGAATAATCTTCTCGGATTTCAAGTCACTATTTTTTCTTGTTTACCTTTTTTGAATGCTTCAAGAATTTCAATCATTGGTAAATCTATTGGGGAAGTTATTTGATGAACACCTGTTGGTAAGTATTTTTGGTATTTCAAAGTTAGACTATTCATTTGTGGACTTGAAGCTACAGCAGGATCACCAGGAACACGCATACTAATATCAAAAACAACCCAATAAGGTTTGTTTGTTTTAGGATCAATAGGAACTGCTCCCTGTAGACCAAATAACACAATCATACCTGGAGGATATTCTTTTTCTGTAAGATCCAAGAATAAGGGTATGGAACCAACAATATCATTCATTTTAGATTCACGCATAGTAGCCATAGTATGACCAATTTCTTCGTTCTTAATTTTGATTTTATCACCAATTTGCAGCTGAATTTTTGCTGGAAGATTAAGGAATCCACTACTATTTGTTTGTAATCTTTGACCGAATCCTACAAAATCCCAATCTATAATAGGATTTTCGAATGGATCATGTGTGTGTTTCAGCCAAGTTGTTTTATCATCTAATTTGTATCCCTTACCTTTTCCTTTATTCAAGCCGGATGCCCAGCCATTACAGTTAAAATAAGGTCCAATAACAAATTCTTCGATTCGAGCCTCTTCTAGAGTTTTATCGTCAATTAATCCTCTTGCTTTCATTACTTTTGCTTGGGAATAATATTCCTCTTCTGAAGTTATATGGAAGAAAGCTCTCTCGAGAGGATTTCCTGCTTGTTGCACTTTAACTAATGCTACTGAAACTTCTTTATCGACTCCAACAACATCTAACTCGTCTTTACTAATTTCTCTAGGAGATCTTATGCCTGATTTCTTAAGCAAGCCATATTGATCAAGATATTCTTTTTCATTGGTAGTTCTGTCCTCACTTTTCAGCATGGTTCGACTACCATACATAGGGAGCCGTAATTCATCTTCTATTTTTTCAGCGGTGAGATAAACAACCATTGAACGATTAGGAATAACCAAACCATTTTTTGCTAGTAATTTCTTCTGAATGTCATCATTCAGCATATCTTTCCAATCATTAACAACAATAGCTTCGTCGAAAAGATGACTTTGTTCTTCGAGATATTGACGTTCTCTGCCTTTCTTAACAATTACAATATTTTTCAAACCCATTTTGCGGGATGATAGACCAGTCTCAATTGCAGAATGACTACCAAAGATTACTATCGTTGGTTTTCCTTTATAATTTGAAACTAACTCTTGCATTTCTTCTCGTTTAATCAAAATCATAGCTCCTCTAATTTTGGTGAATCAATAGTCAATAAATCTTGCTTGTCTAATTCAAAAGCTCGCTTAATCTCTCGTGCGATTCTTTTTCCCATATACATTGGTTCTCCCCATAACATATTAGCGTAAGTATTTCCATAAGGCACCCAAACAGTTGTCCCTGCGACAATCCTTCCTGAGAACTCGAAGGCATAAATTTTTGGTTCGGATGTGCATATCGTTTCAATACAGAAGGGACCAACTATGCCTGTTTGCTCCACAAAATTATCGCCCATCCGTTGATATTCAGGAACAAGCGATTCTCTTACAACAATAGGAACATTTCCTACAACAGTAAAACTTGGGTCTTCAAAAGGTGCAAGATATTGTGAATTAGCATTTGATTCTAATCGTCTATCAAATCCAAGTAATTCACAGCGATTTTCAATTGGTGAACTAAAGTAGTGAGCATAAATTGATACTCCACTAACATATTCTTGGATGAAATCTACTTTCTTGCTTTTGCTCTTCTTCTTAAAATCAGTAAGATCATTTGAAATAAAGTAACCTTTTCCTCCTTCTGCACCATGTAATTTAACCATCACAGGACGATCAATATCACTTGCTTTTTTGAAAACTTTTGGCGTATTAATTCCAGAAGAAGATAATAATCCAGAATTCTTGTTTCTATCAGCTTCGTAACCGAGTATTTTGAAACCACCGAAAAGAGGATTCTTAAGTTGCTTTAATTCTTCGTTAGACAAGTATCGAACAAAAGATCCATGGGGAACATTAACAACATTACCATCAATGGAGTTAAGTTTTCTAACAATGGTTCTTGAATCTTTATAGTCGTTAACTCTGAGAACGTGAATCTTATCTAGAATTTTAGGATATTGAGACCACAATTCCCAATCCCTATCAAAACAGACAGCATAAACATCTAATCCTTCTTCTAATGCACCTGGAATGATATTATAAAAGGAAGAATGAGAACTTGTAGTGGCTATAGCAGGTTTTGAACCCATAATCTCACATCATTTAAGGATATGCTATCACAGAGAAAAAAGTATCTATAAAAGATTATTGAAGATATCAATTATCCAGACATAAAAAATCAGTGTTTTTTTAAAATTGAGAGATAATTTAAGCAACACATTTTAAATACCAGTGTCTTTTAGATAATATATCTCAATGTGGATTATTGGTGAAAAAAATGAGAATGGGTAGCTTTCTAAGGAAAAGAGCAGAAGATGTCATGCAAGCTAAAATGACAGAGCATTTATCTCGAGTGCAAATTGCCACAAAAGCATTCATGCGTGCAATGAAAGCTTGGAGAAATCATAATTTCGAAGAGCTAGATAAAGAGGTTGGCATTATTAGTGCAGAAGAAAATGCTGCTGATAAAATATTATCAGAAATGTGGTTAGAACTTACTAAAGGAACTCTACAAACAAAATTACGATCTAATATTCTAACATTCGTTAAGAGAGCGGATGAAATAGCTAATTACGTGAAAAGAGCCAGTCAAAATTTCTTAATATTACATAAATTAAAACTACCAGATCATATTTTCGATGAGATAGAGAAAAAAGTCGAATTAGTTCATATGGCTACAGATAAATTGGCTGATGCTTTAGCCAATTATCGTCAAGATTTTCAACGAACAATTGATATTACCTCTGAAATCAGTTTTCTAGAGCATCAAGTTGATGGTCTTTATTCTCGAATAAAAAATCACTATTTTGACTATCAGAAATACGACAAAAATTTCGGTGGTTTAGTAATTTTCGATCATGCAATGAAAGATATTGAAGAAGCCGCTAATGCTGTTGAAGATGCTTCAGATGTATTGCGATCTATAGTTATTAGTGATGTTTAAACTGAACTGCATTAAAATAAACAAAAGAGTGGCAATAAATGGTAAGCACTGCTTTAATGATAGTATTTGTGGTAATTTCACTGTTACTAGCTTTTGCTATTGGTTCAAATGACGAAACTTTTGCATCAGTCGTTGGGGTTAAGAGACTTTCAGTTAGAACAGCGGTATTCATGGGTGCAGCAATCGCTATAGTTGGTGGTTTTCTCTTATCAGAAAATGTCGGAAAAACGTTGAGAGATGACATCTCTCCTGATTTGAATATATCAAGTTCTCCTGTTTTAATTTCAATTTACGTAGCAATGGCCATAAGTTTAATTCTGGCATCTGTCTTTGGGTTGCCTATTTCATCAACAGAAGCATTAGTCGGAGCTATTCTTGGGATATCATTTGCTCTTGGCAAAAAAATTGATTGGGGATGGGATGGCATGGGTAAAGTTCTCATAACTTGGGTTATTTCACCAATTATTGGATTCACAATATCTTTTCTCATTATGAGGTTAGTTAGGTATATCTTGAGTAAGACAGTAAGGAGTTTTAGACAACACGAAAGAGCGAATAATCTTTTTGGTTATTTATTATTACTGATGGTCGTGTGGACTGGCTTGTCTCGTGCTGGAAACGATATAAATAATGCAATAGCTCCTATCGTTCCTTTATTTGCAGGACAAGGAGAATGGTATGCACGATTGCCATTACTTATTGGTGGCATAGGTTTAGGTGCTGGTTTGATCATAATTGGCTGGCGCGTACTCAAGACATTAGGAAATGATGTCGTAGAATTGACACCCGAATCTGCTTTTGTTACAGAAGGTTCAGCAGCTGTGGTTGTATTTACAGCAGTACTTATTGGTATTCCTGTTTCAGGAACAATGGTATTGGTATCTAGTTTCTTTGGAGCGGGTGTTGGTATGAATAAACCAATTAATTACAAAACAATGCGGATGATAATCATCTTTGTTGTTCTTACACCGGTTATTAGCGGTTTAATAGCTGCTGGTACATATTTTGCTATTAGGGGGCTTTTCTAAATGGGTTTTAGACGATTATCTGGATTTAGATCCATACAAAGAAAAATTGAAGACAAGTTAATTCAGCTTGCTTTTATTCCAGCAAAATACTTTGAATCTCTTTATGTTGAGTGTAGCACAAAAATCACCTGTCACACTTGTGATATTTGTGAAATGGAAGAAATCACTGTTCGAGCAGAATTATTGAAGCTGATGAAAGAAGGACAAGTGGATACTCAAATCGAGATTGAGAAGTTTCAGCTCTTTGAAAGAATCAACAGTGTTGCAACCAAAAGCAAAGAAATTCGAGTATTGATGAATGAACACAGCGAAAAAATGACTAAAGATACATACGATAACTTGGTTGAGATCCTTAAAGAAATATCAAAAGCAGGAAACTTGATGCATCAATCAATGAAATCCTTGTATAGTAATTATGATTTTGCTTTGGATAGAGTCGAAGAATTAACCTCGAAATGCAATATTATTATTGATAGTTTATTTGGTTTCAGATATTGTAAACTTGGTGAATGCGATTATGACTTCGAAGGACCAGAAATCCTAATTGGAAATTCTTTACGTGATACTATTCAAGATATTATCAGTGTTGGTGAGAAAATAATCTCTATTGTGAAATTATTTAGTTATGGCCATGGAGATTTACTCTTAGATTCCGATGAGACAGAATCACGACCTGATATAATGAAAGGTGCAGAACCATTCCGTTTCGAAGCCGATGGTCCAAAAGTACTGTTAATTCATGGATTTACCGCATCTCCCACTGAAATGTTACCAATAGGGAAATATCTTCATAAAAAAGGCTATGATGTTCATTCTGTGTTACTAGCAGGACACGGGACTACTCCTGAAGATCTCCAAACGAAGAAAAAGGACGATTGGTGGTTATCAGTACGAAATGTCTTTAAGAAAAATCCTGATTTCGATTATGTCATTGGATTCTCTATGGGTGCTCTATTAGCAGCAAGAGCTGCTGTTGTGTATCGAAACCAATTGAAAGGTGTAGTAATAATTTCTCCATTCCTTAAAATTAAACCAAAGATACTATCAAAAGTTGCATTCCTATTTCCTATAGCTAAATACTTCAAACCTTACTTCTCAAAAAGCGATGAAACTGGTCAATTCTTCAAAGATAACAAACTCATTAGTTACATGAAATATCCTATGAGTGCAGTACATGAAGCAGTGAAATTATCAAGGTATACTGAAAGAAGAATTCTACGCTCAGTGAAAATACCCACTTTAGTAATACAAGGAGAAAAAGACGATAGAGTTGATCCTGAAAATTACAAAATTGTTATGGATAAAATAAAAACAGAGGAGAAAGAAGCAGTTCTGCTTCCAAATTCAGAGCACATTGTAACTGTTGGTCCTGATAAGAAACTGCTTATGAAATCAATCAAAGTCTTTCTAGAGAAATATCAAAAGAAGGTAGAAATCTTCTAGAAATCTTAGAAAGACTTAAGACCTTTTTATTTCCCCGTACATATAATAAAAATACAAATCTTGATTGAAGCACAAATGTTTCAATGAGGTTGATATTTTGCATGACAAGAAAACTAGTTCTGGTGCAAGCTCAGAAGTAGAGCCTGAGGTATTAGATTTGGAAGAAAAAGGTGCAACGTATTCTGATTCTGGTGTAGATATTGTTGAAGAAGGAGAAACTATTGAAGAAATTTGGAAATTATTGCCAAAAACCTTCAATTTGAATCCTAATGCTAAATTCTTACAAGCTATCTCTCATTATGGTGGGATAGTGGATATAGGTATGCCTGACAAATATCTTGTGGTCACAGTTGATGGTGTGGGTTCCAAGGTATTAATTGCTGAAATGTTAAACAAGTTTGACACTGTTGGTATTGATTGCATTGCAATGAATGTCAATGATTTGATCTGTGTAGGAGCAGAACCGTTAGTTTTCGTTGATTATTACGCCATTGAAAAACCAGATAAAAAGATGGCAAATGAGATTGCTCAAGGTCTTGTTAATGGTGCCATTCAATCAAAGATGGCTATCATTGGTGGAGAAACAGCCACTTTACCAGATATCATAAGAGGGCATGATGGAAAAGGATTCGATCTTGCAGGAACTGCCATTGGAATGGTAGAAAAGAAAGATCTTGTTCTTGGTGATAAAATTAAACCGGGTGACGTCATATTTGGCATCGAGAGTAATGGATTACACTCCAATGGGTACTCTTTAGCACGACAAGTGTTGTTAGACAAACATACAGTAAATGATGAAGTTGAGGGGATAAAAATCGGTGAAGCTTTACTAGCACCAACACTCATTTATGTTCAAGAAATCCTCGAACTTATCAAAGAAGCAGAAATTCATGGTTTAGCAAATATCACAGGTGGAGCTTTCTTGAAGCTAGCACGTTTATTACGACAATCCAAAGAAGAATTAGGAGTATTGTTGGACAATATGCCTGAACCATTGCCTATATTCAAATTAATGAAGAAATTGGGCAACATCTCAAACAAAGAAATGTACAAAACTTTCAA
>RCNB010002648.1_pt1 | contig 10927 bp, 12 predicted proteins | sample 2041321 | NCBI WGS metagenome assembly RCNB01 (sample SAMN09708232, study PRJNA481090) | Marine sediment metagenome, whole genome shotgun sequencing project.
AAGCTAAACATTATGACAGCTTTCGTATAGAGCTTCCAATTGCCAGTTTTCTTTATCTCGTTCTCTTTGAAGTAGTTATTGACTCTTTTATTAAGAGTCTTTATGAAATTAGTCTTATCCCTTGTAACAAATTTTATCCCTTCCATATGAATTCATTTATATTTGGTTAACGCAACAAAATTAAGTTTGCAAAGTTAGTAGTTTTTTGACAGATTTTCGTTTTTTTATGTTAAAATAACGCCATTTTATTGCCAAGTATTTACCGACCCTAGACCGCTGCTGCTGATGATTTAATGATGCATTTTAGTTAGGCGTTTTATGAAGAAAGATTAATTGTATTTTTGCTAAAAAAATGAAATGAATTTGATTGCCAACAATTTTCCGAATCTCACAGATTATCAGCTGGAGCAGTTTTCAAAACTACAAGAAATTTATGCAGAGTGGAATGCACAAATTAATGTGGTTTCAAGAAAAGATATTGATTCATTGGATGTAAAACATGTTCTTCATTCTTTAGGAATTGCGAAGGTGCAGCCATTTTTACCGTCATCGAAAGTCCTTGATGTTGGCACCGGAGGAGGGTTTCCCGGGATTCCCTTGGCGATTATGTTTCCACAAACAGAATTTGTGTTGGTAGATTCTATTGGAAAGAAGATAAAGGTAGTGCAAGCAGTTGCGGATAGCTTAGGCCTGTCAAATGTTCAAGCTATACATGATAGAGCAGAAAACGTGAACGGTGAATTTGATTTTGTGGTTAGCAGGGCAGTTACAAAAATGGATGACTTCGTTGTTTGGGTCAAAAAGAAGATCAAAAGAAAGAGCAAGCATAAACTGAGAAACGGAATTCTCTATTTAAAAGGGGGAGATCTGACTGAAGAACTACAGCATTTTCCAAAAGCTGCATTATACGAGCTTCCTGACTTTTTTGAAGATCCATTTTTTGAAACCAAGAAAGTGGTTCATATTCCTATAAAAGTTAGGCTTTAAACATGTTTTTCCCATCCGGTAAGGCCAGCTGATACAATAAATTTCATCATTTCACTTGAATTAACTTCCAGATGTCTGATTTGAGTTCGGGGAACTATAAAGAGTTCACCAGAAAAATTATAAGAATGTGGAAAGTAGACAGCAACTTTTCCTTCAGCTTGAATCATATCCAAATTTTCTTCAGTTAGAAATCCCAGTTTTTCCAAATTGGAATTCAAATTTACTTGTACTAGAACAGGTTGATTGAATTTTTTTTCCTTTCCTACAAAAGCACTGAAAAGGTCATTAAACGCTGAGTAAATAAAATTCAGCAACGGAACTGAATCAATTATTTTTTTAAATATTTTTTTTAATGGTTGGGCTATTATAGTTCTTCCCAGAAAACCTATTAAGACTAGAAAGATCAATAATGAGAGCAGGCCAAGACCGGGGATATGAAAATCAAAAAACCTCGTCAGTATTTTTTGAGAAAGCCCATCTAAAAATGTGAATGCGGTATAAAACACATAGGCTGTGATGCTGAGTGGTGCCAGGTATAGAAGTCCTTGGAGTAGGTAATTAATTAGCTTTTTCATATGATGGGATTTTGATTCAATTATTTGTTTTCAAATTACAAAACATTTGGCTTTTTTAAGCAGTTTAAGAAGGGCTTTTGTTTTTAAAATGACCTTTTCTACAATATGCCATATCGTTTAAAATTTACCAATAAAGTAACTATTAATTCTCTAATCCTTAGTTTTCTTCCTTAAATTAGCTTAATTATTGAAATATTCTCAAAATTTGACTTACAATATTTTATGGATAAAGAACTCTCATCTATACACTATGATCAATACTTACAGTTACAAAAGATTCTTGACGCGCAGAAGTTAAGAAGTGTAGAATTTAATAAACCGGCTCATGACGAAATGCTGTTCATTATAGTGCATCAAGTTTATGAACTTTGGTTTAAAGAGATTCTTCATGATATTGGCTCTGTTATGGAACTTTTTAGCGAAGGAAGCGTAAAGGAGGCTGATATAGGAATTGCAATTTCAAGGCTTGATAGAGTAGTAAAGATACAGAAGATTCTTGTTGACCAAATTGATATTATTGAAACGATAACACCTCTTGATTTCTTGGACTTTAGAAATTATTTACTTCCCGCATCTGGATTTCAAAGCTTTCAATTTAGACAATTAGAGGTTTCTCTTGGACTGAAAAGAGAACGAAGGGTATCTTATACGCAGTGTTCATATTCTGGAGTTTTTTCAGATAAGGAGCAGCAAATTCTGGATAATTTAGAAACGGGTGATTCTATGTTTGATTTGGTTGAAAAATGGCTGGAAAGAACTCCTTTCTTGCAATTTGAAAATTTTGATTTTCTAAAGGAGTATCAAAAGTCAGTTAATAGAATGCATGATAGGGAAGAAGAGGATATAAACAAGGCAGACTATATTTCTGGGCAAGAAAAACAATTTAGGATCAATATGTTGGCAGAAACAGATACTTACTTTAAATCTATTTTTGACCTTGATATGCATAATAAGAAATTAGCTGATGGTGAATTGAAACTGTCGTATAATGCTACAATTTCAGCACTTTTGATTAATCTCTACAGGGATGAACCTTTGTTAAGGCAACCTTTTATGTTTTTGCAAAAACTTATAGATATGGATGAGTTATTAACCACGTGGAGGAACAGACATGCGCAAATGGTTCTGCGAACCTTAGGACATAAAATAGGTACAGGTGGTTCATCGGGTTATGATTATTTAAAAATGACGGCCGATCAGCACAGGGTTTTTTATGATCTTCATAATATTTCCACACTTTTAATTCCTAGATCCTTCTTGCCTGAATTGCCAATGGAATTAAAGGAAAAATTGAATTTTAATTTTTCAAAAGATCATTAATATTTTAAGAGAATGATAATAAGCACTATTCTGAAAAATCGAGAATATGTTTTTGACACAGCCAGAGGTCAAGACATTTCCATACCGCTATTTTTCAACGGAGAGCAACCCAATACTTATGGAGTTGCACACGCCAGTTCTAAGGCATATGAGGCAGATGGGTTTATTGGAGACACACGTGAGGGTGGAGGTTGTAATTTTGAGCAATTGGTCATGACTCCTCATTGTAATGGAACACATACGGAATGTATTGGCCATATTACTCATAAACGCTTTAGTATTCATGAGCAACTTAAAGACTCTTTAATTCCGACCACATTGATAAGTGTGGTTCCTGAAAAGGCAAAAAATTCAGTAGATAGTTATAAACCTCTAAAAGAAAAAGGGGATGTTTTTATTAGTAAAGATGCTTTGCAAAAAGCTTTGTCTTCTGCGCCCAAGGCTTTCTTAAAAGCATTGGTTATAAGGACTATACCGAATGATACTTTAAAAAAATCACGTAATTACATGGATCATGAACCTCCTTATTTCTCTCTTGAGGCCATGAGGTTTGTTGTCGAATTGGGAGTAGAACATCTCTTGATAGATTTACCTTCAGTTGACAGGTTGTTTGATGATGGAAACCTAAATGCGCATCATATTTTTTGGAAATTAGAAGAGGGAAGTCACGAGGTAGTTTCTAAATTAGGGCTTCATAAGACAATCACAGAAATGATATATGTGAAAGAAGAAATTGAAGATGGACGGTATTTGTTAAATTTACAGATTGCACCATTTGAATCAGATGCCTCTCCGAGCAGGCCAATACTTTACCCATTAATAAAGAATGATTAATCTTTTTATAATTTATCCTATGGAATATAAACTGACTAAAGAATTTGCCACAGAAATGGATCAATCTGATCCCTTAAGGAAATATAGAAACGACTTTTATTTCCCTAAACACAGCGACGGAAATGAAGCCATTTATCTTTGTGGAAATTCGTTAGGCTTACAGCCTAAATCAGCTAAATCTCATATTGAGGCGGTGCTAGATGACTGGAGGTATTTGGGAGTCAAAGGGCATTTTGAGGGGAAAAATCCATTTGCCACCTATCATGAAGGTCTTGGCGAGAAGATGGCTAAAATTGTTGGTGCCCAAAAGAATGAGGTAGTCGCGATGAATAGTCTTACAGTCAATCTTCATTTTATGATGGTTTCATTTTATAATCCCACCAAAGAACGCTTCAAGATATTAATAGAAAAGAATGCCTTTCCTTCAGATCAGTATGCGGTAAAATCACAAATTGAATTTCATGGTTTTGACGTGGAGGAGGGGTTGATTGAAATTGAACCTCGTAATGGAGAGGATCTGATTAGAACAGAAGACATTCTGAAAGCAATATCAGAGAATGGAAATGAGATTGCACTGATTATGATTGGAGGCTTGAATTACTATACGGGGCAAGCTTTTGAGATGAAAAAAATCACAAAGGCTGGGCATGATATGGGCTGCACAGTTGGATTTGACTTAGCCCATGGAGCTGGTAATTTGGAATTATCCTTGCACGATTGGGATGTGGATTTTGCTGTTTGGTGTACCTATAAGTATATGAATTCTGGGCCAGGAGGAATTGCCGGTTGTTTTGTGCATGACAGGCATATTAAACGAAAAGACATTCCTCGTTTTGCAGGATGGTGGGGTCATGATAAGGCTACAAGATTTTTGATGGATGACACCTTTGTGCCAATCTCTAGTGCTGAAGGGTGGCAAATGAGTAATGAGACTGTTCTTTCAATGGCAGCATTGAAAGCTTCACTTGAGATATTTGATGAGGTAGGTATGAAGGCACTCATACAAAAATCCAGGCTACTCACAGCTTATCTTGAATATTTAATTGAAAATATGGATACGGATAGAATTCAAATTATTAGCCCTAAAAAACCTGAATCCAGAGGGGCTCAATTGTCTATACGTGTTGTAAATAGTGATAGATCTTTATTCAAAAAAATTAGTGATAAAGGAGTTATTGCTGATTGGCGCGAACCAGATGTAATCAGAATCGCTCCCGCCCCGTTATATAATAATTTTAGTGATGTTTTCAACTTTGTTCAAATCTTAAAGGAGGCTTTATGAGTTAAAGGTAGCAGACTTAGAAAATATTTCGGAGAATAAGCTAATCAAAGTCATAGTTTACTTTTGATATCTGAGCTACTTTTGAGTCCAAAATTATATCATTATGAAAGACCAAAAAGAGTGCCTTGTTTGTCAAAAGAATCAAAATGAAGCACCTGTTACAGAATTTTATTTTAAAAACTCAAGTTTTTATATATGTGCTCAGCACATGCCTGTACTTATTCATGATCCACAAAAACTGATAGGTCTGTTACCAGATGCAGATAAAATGCAAGGGGTATAAAAAAACCCGAAATAAAATATTCCGGGTTTGTATTATTTGTTTAAGAATCAATTACTCTCCTAAAAATGGATATCTGTAATTTGTAGGAGGTACAAAAGTCTCTTTAAGAGTTCTATTGGATACCCATCTTAATAAGTTCCATACGGATCCGGCCTTATCGTTTGTTCCTGAACCTCTTGCTCCACCAAACGGTTGTTGTCCTACAACAGCTCCAGTTGGTTTGTCATTGATATAAAAGTTACCAGCTGCATTTTCTAATTTCTTAGTTGCAAGTTCAATTACATATCTGTCTTGACTAAAGATGGCTCCTGTTAAGGCATATTCACCAGTTTGATCTACTAATTCAAGAATATCTTCCCATTGTTCATCCTCATAAACATAAATCGTAATGATAGGACCGAACAATTCGGTGCACATTGTTTCGTATTTAGGATTGCTGGTAAGTATAACAGTTGGTTCAATAAAATATCCCACTGAATCATCATATCCACCACCAACAATAATTTCAGCATCTTTATCTTTTTTAGCTTGATCAAGATAGCCAGATAGTTTTTTAAAGGCGCGATCATCTATAACTGCATTTATAAAGTTTGATGAATCTCCAGGTGTTCCAATTTTGAATGAATTTACATCCTTGACAACTTTTTCTTTAATAGCAGCCCATAAACTCTTAGGTAAATAAGCTCTCGAGGCAGCTGAACATTTTTGACCTTGGTATTCAAAGGCGCCTCTTGAAATTGCTGTTGCTACTTCAGGAGCATTTGCCGATGGATGTGCCCAAATAAAATCTTTTCCACCAGTTTCACCAACAATTCTTGGATAAGAACGATAGAACTTAACATTCTTCCCTATGGTTTCCCAGAAATTGTCAAAAACCGGTGTTGATCCTGTAAAGTGAACACCTGAAAAATCTTTATGATTTAACAGCACATCAGTAATAGTTCCTGAATTTCCAGTAACCATATTGATCACCCCATCAGGTAAACCAGCTTCTCTAAACAACTCCATAATAACATGTGCAGAATATACCTGAGATCTTGCAGGCTTCCAAATCACAACATTTCCCATCATAGCTGGGGCTGCTGGTAAATTTCCGGCAATTGCTGTAAAATTAAATGGAGTAATGGCATAAACAAATCCCTCTAAAGGTCTGTACTGCATTCTATTCCAAATGCCAGGTGAAGATTCTGGTTGGTTACTATAGATTTGAGTCATAAATTCTACATTAAATCGCAGAAAATCGATTAATTCACAGGCCGCATCAATTTCGGCTTGCATTACATTTTTAGATTGAGCGATCATCGTAGCCGCATTCATTCTATATCTGAATGGCCCAGCTAAAAGGTCAGCAGCTTTTAAGAAGATGGCAGCTCTGTGTTCCCAGCTTGTATTGGCCCATTTTTCTCTGGCTTCAGCCGCTTTTTCAACAGCTAATTCAATATGTTCTTTATCCGCAGTATGGTATTGCCCCACTTTATGCTGATGATCATGAGGGGGGTGTATATCAACTGTTTTTCCAGTTCTGTATTCTTTACCTCCGATATAAAAAGGAATATCTACCTGTTCGTTGAACATTTTGTTATACGTTGCAATTAAATCCTTGTGTTCTGGAGTTCCTGGAGCATATGAGTTCACTGGCTCATTTACAGCTTTGGGTACCTTGAAAAATCCGTTTGACATATGATATTATTTTAGATTGGAATAATTCTTTTTTTAGTGTGTGCAAAGGTACGAATTATGTAAGATTTTAAGACTTAACTCTTGGCGAAATGTTAACTTTGTGGTTAATCATTCTTTAAATTTTTATATCCACATTTATTTATGTGCACAGTAACTTTTTTACCCCTAGACGGTAGTGGATTTGTTTTAACATCTAGCAGAGATGTGGGCTATAAAAGAGAAAAGGCTTTGGCTCCTCAAACCTATCTTGAGAATGATGTATCGATGCATTATCCAAGAGATGGTAAAGCGGGAGGGACCTGGATTGGGACAAGCCGAAATAGCAGATTGATATGCTTGTTAAATGGCGGGTTTGAAAATCATATTCAAAAGAAGTCTTATGCAAAAAGCCGGGGGCTGATTGTAAAAGAGCTCTTAGCATCTTTAGATTTCGAAGAAGCCTGCGGGGATATTGAACTTGATAATATTGAGCCCTTTACGATTGTCGGAGTAACATGGTCAGGTGAACAAAAGCTGTATGAGTTTGTTTGGGACGGTAACAACAGACATTTAAGTGAACTTCCAATGCAACCTTCAATTTGGTCTTCATCAACCTTATACACTGAAACTATGAAAGCATTGCGTCAGGATTGGTTTCGGGAATGGTTTATTGGAAAAGGAAGGACGCCTGAAAATATTCTGAATTTTCATAAAAGGGGGGGTATAGGTTTTCCGGAGGTAGATGTCTTTATGAGGCGTGAACATGTAGGAACTGTTAGTATTACTCAGGTTGTTGCGTCAGGCAATATTTGCGAAATGACTTATTTCCCTTATATATCAGATCAAAAAAGCAAGGAATGAAATAATGAGTCCTCCAATAAGGGCAAAAAACACAAATGCCGTATTGAGCATAATATATTTGATAAGTGTTTTGAACCAACCTTGTCCGTAAAATTTTCTCATTGCCAAATACAGATAGATCATAAATGTGAGCAGAAAGATGACGATTGCAATGTTCGAGTCTGTTATTCTGTCTACAATCATAAAGATCAACAGTAATAGGAAAAAAACGGTTTGAACATGAAAGACAAAAACCAGGTTCTCAGTGTAGTTGTATTTTCTTCTGATGTATAATAAAGATACAATCAGTGTAAATATTGGCAATAAGAAAAATAAGGCCACCGAGATTCTTGAAAGCACTCTATCGATAAATTCTTCCCAATAGTGTTCATCACCAAAGGCATCACCCCATTCTTTGGATTTGCTAAAAAGGAATACATTCCAGTAACTTACCTTAAACCCAAGTTTTTCAAGAGATTGTGCTGCATTTACATCTGGATAATCTTTTTGATAATCCATAAATGATTGTATCATATTGAAACCATTTTGATTTCGATTTGAACGATAAATCATCCCTAATGGGATGTCGTACCTTATTTCTTTGGCATTAAAAATGCTATCCAAATGTTTGATTCCTTTCTTTTCTAAATTTCCTTTTGACGAGATTTGCTGCCATATCAATGAGGCTCCTGAGGCACCGTTTAAATTGATATTTTCGTCATTATCTGCAAGTCGTTCTGCTCTTTCACCAATAAGCCCAAGAAGATTTTTCATGGTGGTATCTTTTTCAGAACGCGAAATGCTATCATTTTTAAAAGTCTCTAATATGCCAGAATTTGAAAGTATGGAATCAACGAAGCTATTCAAAAAAGCGACCTGTTCTTCTGATTGTTTACTGTAATCACTTTTAATTGAGTCTTTGTTAAGCGTAAAACTATTGATGCTATTATCTATAAGAGATAAGGTTGATGAATCCAGTTGAACATCATTTTTAATCAACTCCTTTACGGTTTCAGATTTTAGACTATCAAGCACTGCTTTTCCTTGATTAAGATTTATTTCTGGAATTAATGCAACTGAAGGTTCGTCGAGAGATTTATACTCATCAATTTTTGAAAAAATTCCAACAACCAAAAAAAATAAGATTGTGATATGAAGGTATAATTGGAAAGGGTTTACATATTTAATTCGTTTACCTCCAATATATTCTTTGGTCACAAAACCAGGTTTAAATATCAGTGGAAACACGGTTTTTAAAAATCGATTATCGAACGAATAAAAATCTTCCAGGTATACCGATACGTATTGCTTTACACTAAGCCTGTTCATGTCATTAACTTGACCGCATTGTGAACAGAAATTGTCTTCCTCTGAAATATGAGTCTTGCAATTCAAGCATTCATTACCACGAATATTTTTCGTAAATCGGGTTATTGATTTCATGAAACGGCAGAATTAGGCTAAAAACTAAAAGTAAGCAAATTAATTAAATGTAGCCGGAAGCATCAACTGAAAAGTAGGAATATTGACTCTAAACTTTTCTGAGGTTGAAAAATTGATCATGGCATAATATCCATTCATAGAACCTATGGGTGATACTAAAAAGCAATGTGAAGAATAGGTATATGACTGCTTGGGTTTTAATATGGGTTTTTTACCTATAACTCCTTCACCCTCAACTACTTCAAAATCATTAAGGGAGTCAAAAATATTCCAACGCCTACTGATTAGCTGGACGGTATCGCTACTCTGATTTTCTATGGTAATGCTATAACTAAAGGCGTAATAAACCTTTGAATTTTGATAGCGGTTACCTTCAAAATTTGAAGTAATTGAAATTTTTATTCCTTTTGTAACTTGCTGAATCATAGCTTCTAAATGCCTTAATTAGACAGGGCAAAGATACTAAATATTTTAAAAAATATGAAATTTTCCTTTTTTGGCATCTAAAGCAAAATCTGAGATGTTTCTTTTTTTTAGTTCATCCTTTACTTTGTGATTAAATGGGGAGACCAAATGATGAACAGCACAAGGGTTTGAATCACTGCATTTGGGGAGCCCCATATAACAAGAATTAAAATTATCATCCCCGTCTAAGGAAGAGATTACTGACATAAGATTTCCTTTCAATTGATCTCCAGAAAGGAAAAACCCGCCTGTTGGTCCCTTCGAAGAACTAATTATCTTTTCCTTGCTCAGATGTTGAAATATTTTAGCGAGAAAAGGGATGGGTATATTGATCTCTTTACCAACTTCTTTAGGACTTAATTTCTTGTTCTCAGAGGCATGAATAGCAAGATAGATTACCCCCCTGATTGCATATTTACTTTGATTGCTTAACATCATGCAAATATATAAAAGATAAACTCGTCCTTTATATGATTTTTGTCATGGTTTTAGTGACTAGTGTTACATAATTTTGTGCCAAACGAAACATCAATATATAACTAACTTAAATTAATAATAATGAAAAGTCGCATATTAATTATTGCACTCTTATTAGCTTTTTCATTTACTTCCTGTAAAAAAGAAGGGCAAAAAGCCGAAAGTCAAAGCTCTGAAAAAGTTTCTGAGCCAAAAGAACAGAAAGGACAATCTGGGGTCGTAGATACAGAGTCTGATGCAAATGCTTTACAAGTAGCTAAATCAATAGAAGATTTTAGCACTTTAGTAGTCGCTATTGAGGCAGGTGGCGTTGAAGACGCACTTGTAAATACAGGCCCCTTAACCATTTTTGCACCCTTAAATACGGCTTTTGCAAAATTGCCGGAAGGAACTGTTGAAAACTTGGTAAAACCTGAAAATAAAGCAACATTGGCTTTTATTCTTACAAACCATGTAGCACCAGCAAATTACCCAATTAAACAATTAAAGAAAGAAGCAAAAAAAGGAAGAAAATTATACATGGCTTCTGGTAAGTATTTAGTTGTTGAAAACAAGGATGGTGATATCTATGTAGGAGGAACAAAAATTTTAAAAACAGTTCAAGTAAGTAATGGCTGGATCCACGTGGTTGATGACGTATTGGTGCCTGCTGAATAATTATAATAATCTAACTATAAAATGAAATTAAAACTAATAATCGGATGTGCCCTCGCTATTGCTATGGTGAGTTGTGGAGGAGATAAGCCTAAGAAGGAAGCTCCG
>RCNB010002649.1_pt1 | contig 10925 bp, 8 predicted proteins | sample 2041321 | NCBI WGS metagenome assembly RCNB01 (sample SAMN09708232, study PRJNA481090) | Marine sediment metagenome, whole genome shotgun sequencing project.
TGCAAAACATCTTTCCACTCTCTTTAAAAAATCTTCTGAATTTTATTTACGCAAGATGAAGCGTAATCGCGATTTTGTTTTCCTGGAACGTAAAGTCCCGGAATCTAATTTTCAGCAACTCAACACCATTAAAGATCCTGGATTTGTTAAAATTAAGGGATTTCGTCGTTTTTATCCTTACGGAAAATATGCCAGTCAATTACTGGGCTTTACCAATATCGATGATCGGGGAATATCCGGTTTGGAATTGCAATATGAAGAAAAACTACGCGGCAAACCGGGGTGGACATTTCTGCTGGCTGATGCCCGGCGCCGATTTGGTTATCATGTGGATTTCCCTCAGGTTTTACCCGAAACCGGTTTTGATATTTTCTTAACCATAGAAAAAAACTTTCAAACGATTGTTGAAGATGAATTAGAACGTGGCGTAAAAAAATATCAAGCGAAATACGGTATGGCAGTTCTGATGGATCCGAACACAGGTGAGATCCTTGCAATATCCAGTAATCCTGGATTTGATTTAAATAGACCACAAGCATCAACGACCAGTCAAAGAAGAAACAGAGCTATTGCAGATATCTTTGAACCTGGTTCAACGTTCAAGGTTTTTCCGGCAGCAGCCTTACTTCAGGAAAATTTAAAAAAGCCCAACGATATTGTTTTTTGTCATAACGGATCGTTTAAGTATTATAGCCACACGGTTCATGACTCAAAAAAATATGGTTGGCTGACATTCAGAAAAGTTATTGAAAAATCATCAAATATTGGAATGGTTAAACTCTCCGCAGACCTTTCCAATCGTACATTTTATCGTTATTTAAGAAATTTCGGCTTTAATTCACACACCGGGATTAACCTTCTGGGCGAAGCAAGTGGAATGTTGGCAAAACCAAGCAAATTTTCCGGCATATCAAAAGGTGTTATCTCCTTTGGGCAGGAAATCGGCGTTACATCAATCCAAATGGTTAATGCATTTTCAGCAATAGCCAATGGGGGGCATCTCATGCGTCCCTACGTTGTGCAAAAGATAGTTAGTCCGGATGGCTCCATTGATTTTGAAACGGAATCTATGCCTATTCGACAGGTTATTTCTACGGATGTATCCAAAACGCTAAAGGATTTTATGCTGGGAGTGGTTCAAAGAGGCACAGGCAAAAACATCAAAATTGACCATGTATTAATGGGTGGAAAAACCGGTACGGCACAAAAATATGACAGGAAAACTAATCGGTATAAACCGAATCACTATTTTGCATCCTTTATCGGATTTGCACCTTACGATTCACCAAAATTTGTTCTTGGGATTTTTATTGATGAGCCCAAACCAAGGTACTACGGCGGAGAAGTGGCAGCGCCGATATTTTCGGCCATCATGCAGCGCCTGTTGAAATTTGCTCCTGCTGAAGAAAACTACCCAATACATGAGCAAAAATTCGTAGATAAAAACTTACGGATTCCCGACCTGCGCGGTCTTTATTACACTGCCGTGGAGGAATATTGTCAACTAAAAGATATATCCCTGCAAATTGAGGGTGATGGTACCCATGTCCTCTCACAACATCAAAACCAGGGTGAGGTCCAAATAGTGTTGGGAAAGCCGGTCATCACAAACACCAAGGTACCCAACTTAAAAGACAAAACGATCCGAGAAGCGTTAAAGCTGATAAACTTTTCAAAATTTCGTGTAAAAATTACCGGGCGGGGCATGGTGGTGAAACAGTCTCCGGCACCAGGTTCTAAGGTTTCACAAAACAGTACCCTATTGTTAACTTGCTCAGAATCTTCATAGAATATCATATGAAAGCCAAATATTTGAACGAACTCATCAATAAAAATTTGTTGATCAAGCAGCAAACAGTAGAGGAATTACTTATTAAAAAAATTGTATATGATTCCCGGGATGCAGAAGACATGAGCCTGTTCGTTGCCATTAAAGGATTTTCAACCGATGGACATGACTATCTAAAAAATGCCATGAAAAATGGCACGGTAGCAGCGATTGTTGAAAAAGAAAATAATGCAATCAGTATTCCTCAATATATCGTAAGGGATAGTCGGCAAGCCCTCGCACATTTGGCCGCAGAATTTTATAATCCGGAAATTAATAAGATGAGGATTGCCGGTATCACCGGGACCAATGGCAAAACTACAACATCGTTTCTGATCCGATCCGTCTTTAATGCAGCTGGCTTGAACAGCGGTTTAATTGGAACCATTCATTATGACATTGGAGGCAAATTAACAAAAGCCTGGAACACGACCCCTGAATCGATTGACTTATTTAAAATGATTTATGACATGTACTTGAGCGGGCAAAAAGGATGTGTACTCGAAGCGTCGTCGCATGGTCTAGCACTTCACCGTCTTGATTGTTTGAATCTTGAAGTCGCTGTTTTTACGAATCTATCTCAGGATCATCTGGACTTTCACAAAGATTTTGAAGATTATTATCAAGCCAAGAAAATATTATTTTCACATCTTAAATCCAACGGACATGCGATCATTAATCGCGATGATCTTTTTGGTCAACGCTTGATTAATGAAACCGAAGCAGAAGTTATTGATTTCGGTTTATCTTCTGCAGCATCCGTTACTGCAAAAAACTGGGAAAGTTCTCCCGTAGGGATCGAGATTGACATACAGACTCCGCTGGGCGATTTTAAAATCGAATCACCATTGATCGGACAATTTAATGTAGAAAATATCCTGGCAGCGACCGCTGCCGGCTTGGCAATGAATTTTGATTTGGAAACTATCAGGCAAGGGATCGAAAATGTCTCCATCATACCGGGCAGATTGGAACCTGTTCCCGTCAACAAAAATCTGAATGTTTTTGTCGACTATTCTCATACACCCGACGCTTTACAAAAAGCTTTACATGTTTTAGCAAAAGTGACCAATCACGATCTTTGGGTTGTCTTCGGTTGCGGAGGAGATCGGGATAGGAAGAAGAGACCTTTGATGGGCAAAATCGCTGAAGATTTTAGCGATCAAGTGGTTATTACTACCGACAATCCCAGGAATGAATCACCGTCTTCCATTATAAGCGATATCCTGGTAGGTATCACTGATCACAACAAAGTAAAAGTAGAAGAAGACAGGCGAAAAGCCATCCAACTCGTATTAAAAGAGGCCAAAACGGGAGACACGATTCTGGTTGCCGGTAAGGGACATGAAGATTACCAGGAAATAAAGGGAATAAAATATCCCTTTGATGACCGCCAGGTTATTAGGGAATCTGTATGATGATTTCACTTACATTGCGGGATTTGGAAAATATTCCGCAAGCGTCGATTCAGTTACCCGGATCCGGACAAATGTTCGAGGGACCCGTACGTGGTATATCGATCAATACCCGTACACTTCAACCAAGGGAAATTTTTTGGGCAATCAAGGGTCAAACCCACGATGGACACTGGTATGTTAGTGATGCAGAGAAAAAAGGGGCTGTTGCTGCTGTTGTTGAGAAAAAAAGATCCGAACAATTATCACAGTTAAATATACCTGTTATCCTGGTCAAGGATACGTTGAAATCATTGCAACAATTTTCAGCCTGGCATCGAGAACGGTTTAATATTCCTGTTATTGCCATTACCGGAACTAACGGCAAAACTACCGTGAAGGAAATGATCACGTGGATCCTGCAGAAGAAATTTAAAGTCCATAAAACGATTGGCAATTTAAATAATCATATTGGAACCCCCTTAACATTGCTCCGTCTGAATTCCAATCACGAATTATCCGTCATCGAACTGGGAACCAATCATCCCGGCGAAATTGCAAGGCTCGGTTCTCTGGTTAAACCCACTGCTGCATTGATTACGAATATTGGCAGAGGTCATCTCGAATTTTTCACCGGTATCGACGGTGTGGCAAAAGAGAAAATCAGTCTGTTCAAATCGCTCCAGAAGAGTCCGACCGTTTTTCTGAATAATGACGATAAAAAACTCACCGCGGCTCCAATCAGATTTAAAAATATCTGGAGTTACAGTCTTTATAATAAAAAAAATCCGCGGGTTAAGGGCCGCTTGATCCGGATGGACAAGGAAGGATGTGGTATCTGGGAACTTAATAATAACACCAAAATTCACCTGCGTGTTCCCGGAGTTCAAAATGTACAAAATGCTCTTGCTGCAAGTAGTGTCGGTTTATATTTTGGATTGATGGAGGATGAGATTAAAGAAGCCCTGGAAGGATACAATGCATATGACAAACGGATGCAGATCATAAGGAACGGTCAGATACTGATTATAAACGATAGTTACAATGCCAATCCTGACTCCTTTTTACCGGCTTTAGAGACTCTGGATTATCTCGCTGCTGGAGAAAGCCAGAGAAAAATTGTAGTAATCGGCGATATGCTCGAACTGGGAAAAAAGGGTAATCGTTTACACCGTGAACTTTTTCTGAAATTCCTGGAATATAAGGTTGCAGCCATTTTTACGATTGGAAAGTTCAGTAATAAAGCCGCTGATTTATTGCGAGAGAAAGGATACCAAAATGTGTACTCTTTCACTGAACATGAGGAGCTGGCAACAAAATTGATAAAATATTTAAATCCCGGAGACACCGTTCTTTTAAAAGGATCTCGCGGCATGCAGATGGAGAAAGTTCTCGCATATATTTGACAGGACGATTCTAACGTAGGAAGATAAATATGAAGATTAAAGTAAAGTTAAAAATTAAAATCTTTCTCAAAGATTCAGGTCAGGATAATTATGTACGAACTAATCACAAGAGACTTACGATGGATAAAATGGACAAAATAACCAATGTTAGCAGAATTTTTATTCCAGTTTAAATCATATTTTTTCGGCTTTAATATTTTTCGTTATATAACTGTTAAAGCGACTCTGGCAGCGGTAACGGCCCTTCTTTTCAGTTTGTTTATTGGCCCCCGCATTATTGCTCTATTAAAGAAGCATCAGATAGGGGAAGAAATCAGATCTGATGGTCCCTCAGCCCACCAGGCAAAGAAGGGCACGCCGACAATGGGTGGTTTGATTATCATCATTTCGATCTTCACCGGAGTTTTACTATGGGCCAATCCGCTTAATATCTATATCGCCCTGATATTGCTTGCTACCATTGTGATGGGCCTGGTTGGTTTTTTTGATGACTACTTTAAAGTTGTAAAAAAAATGAAACGCGGACTCATCAGCAGATACAAATTGTTAGGTCAGGTTATCGTAGGTTTAATTATAGGGGCCTTTATTTACTTTCATCCATTTTTTGACGGATTGCATTCCAATACGAGTATACCGTTTTTTAAAAATTTAGAAATAGACTTTGGAGTCATATATATCTTTTTTATCATTTTTATAATCACCGGTACCTCGAATGCGGTTAATTTGACAGACGGTCTTGACGGACTTGCCGCCGGCTTGAGCGCGATTGCCTTTTTGACATTTGCAGGTATGAGTTATGTAACCGGAAACGTAAAATTCAGTGACTATCTGAACATTATTTATCTGCCTGGCAGTGAAGAATTGACCGTTTTCTGCATGGCTGCGGTTGGTGCCAGCATCGGATTTTTGTGGTATAATACTTACCCGGCACAGGTATTCATGGGGGATACCGGTTCCCTTGCTCTCGGAAGTGCTCTGGGCGCGGTTGCCGTCTTGATCAAGAAAGAGCTGTTGTTGGCAATTATCGGTGGTGTTTTTATCTCTGAAGTACTTTCTGTGATCATTCAAACAACCTATTTCAAATACACACGAAAAAAATATGGTAAAGGCAATCGCATATTTAAAATGGCTCCAATCCATCATCATTTTGAACTGCAAGGGTGGCATGAGTCAAAAGTAGTGGTGCGTTTTTGGATCATTGGTATCCTATTAGCCTTATTGAGTTTCACGACATTTAAAACACAGTAGTATTTTTCGGAAAATACAAACATTGATGATGACTGTCGAAAATAAAAAAATCACCGTATTAGGCGCTGCGCGCAGTGGTATTGCGGCCGCCAGGCTTCTGAAAAAGAAGAAAGCCCGTGTTTTTGTCAGTGATTGTGCACCGGCGGATCATAAACAGTTCGAAATTGAATTTTTAAAAAACGAAAATATTCCCTGTGAATTCAACATTCATTCGGAAAAAGTTTTCAATGCTGATTTTGTTGTACTCAGTCCCGGTATTCCTAAGAAATCTGCTATTGTGGAAAATATAATCTCGAAGGGAATTCCGGTGTATTCGGAACTGGAAGTAGCCTCCTGGTTTTGCCGGTCACCAATTATAGCTATTACCGGTTCGAATGGTAAAACGACAACGACGTCGCTTTTGGGAAAGATGTTGAGATCGAAATTCACACAATCAATCGTTGCCGGAAATATTGGGGAAGCCTTTTCTGATTATGTGTTAGAAAGTGACGAATCACAGTGGGCGGTAGTGGAAGTGTCTAGTTTCCAATTGGAAACAATTCATTCTTTTCACCCGCATATCGTTATACTTTTAAACCTTAGTCCTAATCACCTCGATTGGTATGAGAGTTATAAGGAATACATTGAGGCAAAAACCCAGATCTTAAAAAATCTGGATTACGATGATTATTTAATATATAACCTGGATGATAAATTGATATGTGAAATTGTTCAAAAAAATCCGGCAAAAAAATTATCATTTTCGCTGAACAAAACCAACGCGCTGGCCTCCAGCCATAACAATGCGTTACATCTAGATGGAAAATCATTGATCAGAACTGAAGAAATAAAGCTGAACGGCTCCCATAATTATCAGAATGCTATGGCTGCAACCATTGCTGCAGATATCGCCGGTATTAACAGATCATCGATTATAAAGGTCTTAAAAAAATTTGGAGGAGTTGAACATCGTTTAGAATATGTAACAGAAATAAATGGTGTTCATTTTATTAATGACTCAAAGGCAACGACTGTAGAATCTCTACAAGTTGCTCTGACCAGTTTTCGATCACCGATCATACTCATTGCCGGTGGAAAGGACAAAGGAGGCGACTACAGTAAAATAAATCATTTGATCTCAAAAAATGTACGCAGGGCGGTTCTGATTGGGGCGGCAAAGGATAGAATGGCAGATACCTGGGATGATTTGATTCCTTTATTCAAATCGGACAGTTTAGCCGAGGCTATTAAAATAGCATTTGATCAGGCCAAGCCGGGTGAGAACGTACTACTATCCCCCGCCTGTTCCAGTTTTGATATGTTTAAGGATTTTGAGGATCGTGGTCAAAAATTTAAAGAAATCGTAGGAACACTGAAAAAGAAATATGAAAATCAATAAACACAAAAATGATCCCTGGTTAGTTGGATCAGTGACTATTTTGCTTACCATTGGGCTGATTATGGTTTTTAGTGCCAGTGCTTTCGTCGCGCAGGAAAAATATGGTTCACTGCTGTATTATTCACGCAAACAGATTTTATGGGGCTTTCTATGCATTTTTACCATTTTTATTTTCTCACGGGTAAAGCATTCTAATTATTTGAAAAATGGGTTACCTTTGATTGGTATTTCATTTTCTGTTGCATTACTTCTCGGGTTATTTATCTGGGGTGATGTAGTGAATGGTGCCCAGCGTTGGTACAATTTGGGCTTTGCCAGCTTTCAGCCAGCAGAAATGGCCAAAATAGCAGTAATTATATATTTTGCAGATATCTTTTCCCGCAAAGGAGAAATATTACGCAACTGGAAAAAAGGACTTTTGCCTCATGTACTAATTTTTATGTTAGTCCTTATCCCAATCTTGTACCAACCCGATTTGGGTACAGTGGTCATGTTGTGCATGATAGTTGCCATCATGGCTTTTCTCAGTAACATACGCTTTAAACATGTCCTGGCGGGACTCACTCTTCTTCTTCCGGCACTATTGATCAAAGTACTGGGCAGTGAGTACCAGCTTTCCAGGGTCCAGAGTTGGTTGTCTAATTTATCCAATCCTCTGGGATCCGGTCATCAAATAAAACAATCTTTAATCGGGTTAGGTAAGGGAGGTATCATCGGGAGCGGCATTGGCGCCAGCAAACAAAAATTTTACTTTTTGCCTGATTCACATACAGATTTTGTATTCTCAATATTAGGAGAAGAAGTTGGTTTTATCGGCACATCAGTCGTTCTGATACTTTTTTTGATCATCTTATGGCGGGGTATAAAGATTGCCAAACGGTCATCAAACACATTTGCTCAATTTTTGGCTGTCGGTTTAACGATGAATCTGGTTTTATACGGATTTATAAATGTTGCCGTTGTAACGATGCTCGTGCCAACCACAGGTTTACCCATGCCGTTCTTGAGTTACGGCGGTTCATCTTTGATAGGTGTAGGATTATCTGTGGGAATACTAATCAATATATCCCGCAATTCTTTCCACCCAAATATGGACAGTCGGCTGGTACAATTGAGAGATGATAAACAAACATTTTATCAATCACTTGTTGGAACACAGAAACCATGAGGCGGGATCTGAGAATTGTATTTGCCGGTGGCGGTACGGGCGGTCATGTTTTTCCTGCCATTTATATGGCCGATTATTTAAAAGAGCATTGGGGGGCCGATTGCCAGTTTATTGGCACCAGGAAGGGTATTGAGAATAGAAAAGTGTCCCAGGCAGGGTACCTGGTGAGATATATTTGGATTTGTGGGTTCAAACGAGGATTTTATTTGAAGAATCTGCTCTTTCCATTAAAACTGATGATTAGTTCTATGCAAAGTAAAAAAATATTGAGCCAGATAAAACCACATTTGGTTATTGGAACTGGCGGGTATGTTGCGGGACCAGTATTACGACAGGCCATTAAAATGGAAATTCCTACTGCTATCCAGGAACAGAACAGTTATCCAGGAGTAACAACCAGATTATTAGCTCCTCGTGTGGATTGCGTTTTTCTTGCGTACAAAGAATCGCTGGCCCATCTTAAAAATTTGAAAAATTATCGGCTGGTTGGGAATCCGGTTAGAGCGAATATCAAAACAAAAAACCTCAAAGAAGCCGAGCGATATTTTGGACTCAAACAGGAAGTACCAACCATCCTTGTTTTCGGAGGAAGTCAGGGATCACGTAATATTAATATGGCTATTGATGGAATGTTATCAAAAAAGATTTTAAGACAGGTACAGATTATCTGGCAAACTGGCGAGATAAATTTTGATGATTATAAAAAAAAGTACAAGAACTTTAATGATATAAGTCTTTGTATTCTTCCCTTTATCGATCGGATGGATTATGCTTACTCAATCAGTCATTTGGCAATTACCAGAGCAGGGGCGATGACAATTTCTGAATTGGCCGCGGCCGGATTACCAGCCGTATTGATCCCCTATCCACATGCAACCGCCAATCACCAGTTAAAAAACGCTCAAACCATTGTCAATGGCGGCGGTGCATTACTTATTGAAGATAATTCGAATCTTACGGATTCTCTGAGCACGGCGATTCTTACATTATTGGCTTCACCGGATCAAATTGAACATATGGGTACAAAAATACATGCGTTCCACAGGAATGACACAATGGCTCAGATATCAGAAGAGCTGGCTTTATTGATTTCATGAAAAAATTACAATGAATCTTCTTGAAAAAACAAATCACATATTTTTTACAGGCATCGGCGGGATCGGAATGAGCGGCATCGCTGAAATATTGCTTGACACCGGATATCAGGTATCTGGCTCTGACCGGCAATTAAGCGAGATTACCGACTATTTGACAAAGAAGGGTGCACAGATATACCAGGGACACCTGGCCGAAAATCTCAAAGATGTGGATTTGTTGGTTTACTCTTCTGCTATTTCTGAGAATAATCCCGAACGACAGGCAGCAGGAAAATTAAACATAAAACAGATTCGCAGGGCTGAGATGCTGGCAGAAATTATGAATGGTAAATACAGTGTTGCCGTTGCGGGAACACATGGCAAAACAACAACAACCGCGCTCTGTGCTCAGGTTGCCATTAAAGCCAAATTGGACCCTACAGTTGTGATCGGAGGAAAGCTAAAAAATCTTCAAACAAATGCGCGTCTAGGCGGTGGAAATATTTTTATTACAGAAGCTGATGAATTTGATCGTAGCTTTCTGGCCTTATCCCCGTCGGTTTCTATTTTAACAACCATTGAAGCAGATCATCTCGATTGTTATGAAGATTTGGCTGACATCAAGCGATCATTCGTCGCGTTCGCAAATAAAATTCCGGCGGAGGGATGTATTATTTGTTGTATAGACGATTCCGGTATCCGTGATATCATAGATCATATTTCCGGAACAATTATTTCCTATGGATTGACAGAAGAGGCTGATTACCAAGCGATAAATCTGAATTTCTCTCAATCAGGATGTTCCTTCGATATCCAACATAATGGTTCTGATTTAGGAAGCATCATATTACAAATACCAGGTAAACATAATATTTTAAACGCCATGGCTGCTTTTATCCTTGGTCACTATTTAAATATACCTTTTGTAACGATCAAAGAAGCTTTGAAACAATTCAAGGGTGTTGATCGCCGATTCGAAATTAAAGGAAACATTAATGATATCATGATCGTTGATGATTATGCCCATCATCCAACGGAAGTTGCAGCTACCATTGATAGTGCAAAAATAGGATGGGAGAAACACACGATTGTCGTATTTCAACCGCATCTTTTTTCAAGAACCCGTGATTTCTATAAAGAATTCACCTCTGCACTGGCTATGGCCGATGAGGTAATTATTGCAAAAATTTATCCGGCCAGGGAGGATCCCATTCCCGGTGTAACCGCAGAGATGATTGTTGAATATGCCCAGGAACAGGGCTATGATAATTTTCAATATATCCCGGCTAAAAAATCAATCGAAAATTATTTACTCAACCACCTGAAACCACAGGATATGATCATTGTAATGGGGGCTGGTGATATCTGGACTATCGCGGAAGATTTACTATTAAAACTAAAAAGTGTATAGAATCCTGGTTTATTAA
>RCNB010002650.1_pt1 | contig 10925 bp, 7 predicted proteins | sample 2041321 | NCBI WGS metagenome assembly RCNB01 (sample SAMN09708232, study PRJNA481090) | Marine sediment metagenome, whole genome shotgun sequencing project.
CAAGAGCTTAAGACAGAAGAAAAAATTCCTTCTCAACAAGACCGGAAAGAACGGTTGGAATCCTTTTTGAATATTTATTGCCAGACATACGCCAGTAAAGATCTTGATAAATTTGCCACCTTCTTTACTTCAGATGCCACTGAAAACAACACTCCTTTTCAGGATATGTTGCCTAAATATAGAAAAAACATGGAAAAGATCGAATCGTTTAACTACCGGATTGAACTGGTTGATTATTCCCTGTTGCCCGACACGGGAAACATTTCAATCCAGGGAAAATATTTCACCCGCTTTTTTTTGCATGAAGGGACGTGGCAGGAAAATAGCGGCAGTATTTCCATGGAGCTTACAGAAAATGACGACTCATATCTGGTAAAGCGGCTTAACTATGGTAAATAGTACGGGTATTTCAAAAGCTGAAATGCTCACTTATTTTTTCGTGAATCCTAACCCGGATAAACCGGAAATAACAAATCACAAGCATCAAATCTCAAATAAATTCCAAACTGCAAGCTCCAAATTCCAAATAAGATCCACAGCTAATCATTTGTTATTTGATCTTTTGATATAAAAACATAAGAAATTAGAGTTTAGGTACTAAATAAGGTTTTTACCCGCCTAATTCGAATATTTTACGTATAGTTCATATATGAGGATACTCATGTCAAAAACAACCTACGTGTTATTAATCGTTTTGACGCTTATTTTTCTTAATGCCGGTTTTACTATGGCAAACGACATTGTTGAATTTAAATATTTTTTTTCAGATGCTTTTTATCATGGAGAGAACCCTTTGGGTTCGGATAAAGATCCTGATCTGGTCACGGCAAAAGAAGCTGTGGATATGGCCTGTAAGATATGGGAAAACGCAACCGGTGGGAATATCGTATTTTCTCCTGCAAGCAACCCAAAAGAAGCGGATGTAATTTTTGAAGGATGGTCCAAACAAGGTCCCAAAATAGTAAAACATGACGGTATGGTATGTCTGGACGAACACGGTGATATGGGTCTATTTTCTGAATATCTCCCGGAAGTATATAGTTTCACTATATTTGAAAACTGCAATACAAGCTGTCAGTATCCTGCATTAAGTAAACCTGCTGATGCTGATAACGATCACAGAGCGAGAATCTTTTTTCATATAAAGGAGATACAGGACAAAACAGAGCCATGGTTTTTTGTATTGGATCAAGACAAAATTGATTTCAGCCGTGCTCAAAGAGATGTTGTCAGAATCGCTGCGCATGAGATCGGCCACGCCCTTGGTTTTTGCGGGTATCCTGATCAAGACGCAACGGACTGCGCTCAATCGCCCGAATGCGGCAAAAACAATGCTTCAATTATGTGCAAAAATCAGGTGCTCTGTTTTCAGGAAAGTAAAGATGGTATGATTTCGTTGGGGGGGATGGATGATATTGCCAACCCGGGCGTTCGGGATCTAACCTTATTCGATAAAGCAAGAATTGTCCAAAAGTTCTTCCCGGGCACAAAAACACTGCATGGCATGGTGAAAGGGACTGACGGAACCCCGGTTTCCGATGCTGTTGTAGCGACTATGGATGGACACCTCGCGGTGACCACCGATATTAACGGGGTATATTCCTTATGGCGCACTCAACCGGGTATTTATGACATAAAGGTACATAATCCTAAAAGCAACCAAAATATTAGCGAAGTTATCGCCATTACCAAGGAAGCACCGAATATTATAATAAAGGACTTTAGTTTTTCAAAAGATTTTCTAACAGCGGGGGCATTAAGCCGCATAACCCCATCATCCGGGATGCCTGATGACGCATACAATTTTGTTGCGGTATTTTCAGGAGTTGATAGCAATCGGTATGCCTCGGTAAGTCTTTTCGTTGACGGCACAAAACTGCATAAATTTTCAGTGCCGTCGGCAGACCGGCAAGCGGCGAAGATTTTCTCCTACTACAGCCTTACGGACTTGAAAGTTGGGTCACACTATTATGAATTTAAGGCCGCAGATGCAAAAGGAAAATGGCAGGAGGTCCTGAACGATTCCTTTATGGTGAATAGGCCTTCTAACATTCAATTTGCTGCAGAGGTCGATCCCTCCACTATTGTGGTTGGAAAGAACAAACATACGACAATTACTACCTGCTTAAAAGATAATAAAGGAACTCCGTTACCCGGCCAAACAATTCTATTTCGAACCGGCTTTCCGGGATATTTTACACCTTCAAATGGCGAAGCGGTTACCGATGCCCATGGTCAGGCAAAGATTACCTTTACTCCTAATTCAGGTGGCAAGGCTGTTATTACCGCTAGTTCGCCTTATGGTCCTTCTGATTCAATTTCCATAACCTGCACTTCACCGGCTGTGGGCATAAGATTTGAATTTACCCCGGCCGGCAATGATTCTTTTCAGGTAAAATCTTATGTAAAAAATTTTACTGATAAAAAACCTGCATCCAACCAAGCGGTTAAGTGGCGTTTAGAACCGTCTGCCCAGTGCACCTGGACAAAAGGACCTGATCGCAAGACAAACAATAGTGGTGAGGCCGGTGGTGTTTTTACGGTAGGATCATCAGAATCAGAAGAGGTGAGTGTCACGGTAACACATATTCCGACGGGGGTTTCGGGAACCGGAACTTTCGTATACGGAGGGTATGACGGAACCCGGTTTCTGCCGTGGAAAAAGTTGGGGAGTGCTACCGAATGGTGCGAATGGTCTTCAAACGGATATTTTGCGGTCAGGCAAAGAAACGGTTCCGGATTGTCCATATACCGCGTGTCTGATTGGGCAAAGGTTTGGTATAGAAAAAGACGTTCAGGTAAATATCATTCATTTTTCTTTTCCTCGGACGGCGAAAAACTGGTAACCGGCGTTTTTACAGACAAAGATAAAATTGCCATCTTGAAAATTCCTGGTGGAGAAGTCGATAAGGTATGGGATATTGCTACCGATAGTGAGGCAAAGACAGAGGATAAATCTCTTGCCTGGCGGGATAACTGCATTTATACAATCCGGAATGACAACGTTGTACAAAAATGGTCGGTGTCCGGTAAACTTGAGATGACCTTCAGTCATAGAGCTGAAGTTCAGGAACTCAGGTTTAATCCGGTTAACGATTCTCAATTCGCTGCAGTGGACAAGTATGGAGAACTGAGGATATGGAATACAGAAAGTCCTTCTCCCGTGAAAACTGTGAAGGTAGAGTCAATCTCCACGGGAAAACTTAAGTGCCTTGCCTGGAGCCACGATGGAAAATATCTTTCAGTAGGATCCGGTATGGGCAATGCCGGTATGATTTATACCTTTGACACTTCCAACTGGAGCAAAAGTGCTTTTGACCTGCCAGGACTGGGGAATGTCAATTCTCTTGATTATGACAATACTTCTTTAAGGCTGGCTATTGGTCACGATAATGGCCTGATTGTTTGTAATAATGATACATATAAAATCGAATATTATAATAAAGATCCGGGGCATCATGTTCGCTGGAGTCCTGATGGCTCTATGCTGGCGGCCGGAGGCCAGATATACGTTTTTAACGGTTTCAATTTCAACAGTCCGAAGATTCAGATTTCTGCTCCTCAAAGCGGCAGTTCCTATATGGCCGCTTCCGTGAAAATCGCCGGAAAGGTTTCAGACCCCCACGGTATCCGGTCAGCTACTGTTTCCGCAAATGGTGGGGTGCCGGCCTCATTGTCCCTTTCATCCGATGGTCTTTTTACCCAAACGGTTTCCCTAACCGAGGGTCAAAACCAAATTTTAATAGAGGCCCGGAACAGGATAAAAAATAAGGCCTCTTATATTATGTCAGTTAATCGTTTAACCGATTCCATACCGCCGGTTTTAACACAGCCCTATGTTGATGCAGGCATAGGCCTAAAAGGAACAAAATTCAAGTTTTCTGTCCGTGTTCATGATGGAGATTCAGGTGTCGATACTTCAAAAGTAACGGCTAAGATTCGGCTTCCGGATGGCAATACGTCGGCAACTATTCAGATGTATGATGATGGGGAACACTCAGATAAAAAGTCCGGAGACGGGGTGTTTGGAAACTTGTGGGATTCATCCAAAGCGGGTGAAGGATCACATTCCGTTGATTTTTATGCTTTTGATCAGACGGGCAATTCATCTGATCTTATTAACGGGGCAACCCTATTTGTGTACGACAGACCTGTGATTAAAGAACCCTACCTTTCGGCAGCAAAGCCCCTTTCAAGTGATCCGGTTACGGTACATGTGGATATAACGGACATATCAGGTGTTCAGGCTGTTTTTTTGCACTATTCAATAAATGAAGGAAATTCGTGGGATTTAATTCCTATGTCTTCCACAGGTCTTGATTATACAGGGACGATTCCGGCACAGAAAACGGGAACTGTTTACTATAAGGTCACAGCGCGTGATGTTTATGGGTATGGGAACGAAACCGGTGCCTATGCATACAACGTCCAGGATCGCACGAAGCCGGTTGTAATAATTCAGCGGCCTGCAACGGTGGCGGAGTCCACCACATCAGAATCCCGGATCATTGTTTCCGGGCAAGCCATGGATGTAAATGATATTGGGTTAAAAAGTGTGACATGTAATACAGGGGCTGAGAATACGGGCACTTTAGAAGAATGGACATTCAAAGTATCCTTAAAGGCAGGTCCGAACACGATTACCATTGTTGCAGAGGAGCAGAACGGAAAATTGGCCAGTGACTCCATAGAGATAATTTATGTGCCGGCTTTGGCCGCACCGGTATTTTCACCGCCTGCTCCGGATGTTTTCACAGATAATCTGTCAGTTGGAATTAGTGCTTCAGACAAAGAAGCAACGATTCACTATACCACGGACAACTCGGATCCTACGGGCGCCTCTCCGGTTTTTATATCACCCATTCTTGTCGCAGAAACAACAACGATTAAAGCAAGGGCTTACAAGTCCGGCCAGCCCCCAAGCCCAACGGTGACCGGAACTTACACTTTCATAAAAAAAGAAAAAGACGAAACCCGGAAAACAAAATCGCATACAAAAGGCAACATAATTGTTTTAAATAAAAAGCCCGACTCAAGCGGGGATTGGTCAATTCAGCTCGAATCTCTTCAGAACAAAGAATATGCCGACAACGCAATAACGAAACTGAAAAATGAAGGATATCCGGCATACTATGTCACGGAAACGTCTTCCGGAAAAATCATATGGTACAAAATAAGGATGGGTTCTTACAAAGACAGGGCCGAAGCACAGAGGACTCTTGACGGGTTAAAAAAATACAAAGATAAGGCAATTATCGTTTTCAATAAAACAACCAGGCCTGATAAAAAGAAAAAAACGTCTAAGGCTGAGAGTAAAAAAGAACAGCAACCAAAAACTTCTGCTCCAGCCTCCCGTGAGAACCTTTCTTCTCCGGGCAAACAGGAGACTGTAGGGAAGCAGGAAAAACAGATTTTGGAAGTAAAGGTGAAAAAAGAGTCTTTAGTAGCGAAACCGGTTATTGAAACGTCGGTAGTTAGTGCTGAAACAGATACATCATTACCCCAAAAGCTTAAGACAAAAGAAGAAATTCCTTCTCAACAAGACCGGAAAGAACGGTTGGAATCCTTTTTGAATATTTATTGCCAGACATATGCCAGTAAAGATCTTAATAAATTTGTCACCTTCTTTACTTCCGATGCCACTGAAAACAACAAGCCTTTCCAGGATATGCTGACCAAATATCGAAAAAACATGGAAAAGATCAAATCGTTTAACTACCGGATTGAACTGGTTAATTATTCCCTGTTGCCCGACACGGGAAACATTTCGGTCCAGGGGAAATATTTCAACCGCTTTCTTTTGCATGAAGGGACGTGGCAGGAAAATAGCGGCAGTATTTCCATGGAGCTCACAGAAAATGGCAATTCATATCTGGTAAAGCGGCTTAACTATGGTAAATAGAACGGATATTTCAAAAGCCGAAATGCTCACTTATTTTTTGATAAATCTTAACCTGGACTTTTTACGAGACCGTCAAATATAGCATAGAGCGGAAAATGATCTGATGGATAAAGATCGTCAATTGTATCACGGATGACCATGCAATCTTGTTTGAAAATTTTTCCGCGATAAAGAATCCAGTCAATATAATCTCCGTTTATACTCCCTGTGAATCCATGATGGGTCCCCGGAAAGGGTTTTTTAAACGCATTTTTAAAATAACACTCCTTTTCCTTCGGTTTCCGACCATGGCCGGAGAGAATGTTATAGCATGGACTAAAGGGAATTGCGTTAAAGTCTCCGACCATAATTACAGGGGTGTCACTCGGAAAACGCAGTAACCGCTCCATAATAAGTTTGGCGCTTTTGATCTGGACCGAGGTATCAAAGTCAAAATGAGTATTGACACATATGATCATGTGGCTGCCTCTTTTAAACATACCGATAGTGCATTGTCTCGGCCAGAGACTTTCCCGAAAACGGCTCGGTATTGTGGGTGTTGGACTCAGAAAGAAATGTTCTCGATAGATGCAGGTCCAGGTTTTTTTATAAAAGATAATGTTGTTTTGCCAGAAGGAGGGTGAAGGACTAAGTTTGCCGATAAAATCGTATTCCGTCAGCAGCTCATTCAGAAAATCTGTCTGGAAGTCATTCGCCTCCTGAAAACCGATAAAATCTGCACGATATTTTTCAAAAAGATAGGGAAAGCCCTTTTTGCGGTATTGCCAGCTATTGGGTCCGTCGTCTGCCAATCCAAAACGCAGGTTTAATGTCAAAACAGAGAACATCATATTATTTTAGTTAAATAGGGCACAGATTTTCGCAGATGTACACAGATAATATTTTTTTATGAACTAATGACGATTAACCTCAATAAGATCGAGATATTTCGCAAGGTCGAATCTGATATTAATGAAGTTGCTGAATGTGACATAATAAAACGGCAGGTTTGATTTCTGCTTGATCACATCAAATATTGCAAGGTAATTAAGAAGAATCCTTTTTTGCCACTTAAGACCGATTTGGGATGCCAATTTCTTAATATCTTCCTTTTGACCCTCGATCTCGAGAAAGTTGCCATAGGGCATCGTATCCAGGCATAGGTTTGTACTGTCTAAAATAAAAGTTTCACGCCATTTTTCGTATACCTGTTCTTCCCGGAACCCCAAAGATTTCAGAATATTTTCCATGGTGGTAAAATCGCTGACTTCAACTTCCAGCTCTCTTAATATTTTAAATTGATCGTCTTTAAAAGGAGGTTCGGATTTAAAAGTAAGGATTGTTTTCGTATCCTGGCGTAGTCGCAGGAGAGATTTTTTTTGAATCAGACTGTTATCGGAATCGTCAAAGCGTATATTTGTTTCAAAAACCCGTCCCCGGGACACCCCACCGATCTCGATAATCCGATCACGTATGCGGTCCATATCCGATAAATAAAATTTCACTTCGATTTCCAAGTTTTCCATCGAAACATCTCCATTACGTATGCCTGATACTCGGTTTATATTAGAAATAATTGTTTGTGTCAATTTGCCAGGACAATTTTTCCCTTGACACAGACACAATTTTTATTTAAACGTTCAAGGTTCTATATTCAGAGGAGAAAATTATAGTGAGAAAATATACATATAGTGCAAAAGATACTGACAACAGGGGCAAATGGTATGTTGTTGATGCTCAGGATAAGGTTCTGGGAAGACTCGCCAGCACCATTGCCGCCCGCCTGCGGGGAAAACACAACCCCCTCTTTACACCCCATGTTGATACCGGTGACTGGGTGGTGGTTGTTAATGCGGAGAAGGTTGCCCTGACGGGTAGAAAATGGCAGCAGAAACAATATTACCGGCACAGCGGTTACATCGGGAGCCTTAAGACTATTACCGCTGAAAAACTTTTGGAAAAAAGACCCGAAGATCTTGTCCGTTTTGCCGTCAAGGGTATGCTGCCAAAGAACAGACTGGGGAAAAAGCTTTTCAAAAAATTGAAGGTCTATTCAGGCAACCAGCATCCTCATAAAGCACAGCAGCCGGAAATTCTTGACCTTTAGAAGAGCAGGTTAAATTTTTTTAAATATTGAGGAATTATATGGATAAAGAAAACGTTTATTATGCTACGGGAAAACGAAAGAGTGCCATCGCAAGAACCTGGATAATGCCGGGGAACGGGAAAATTACCGTTAATGATCGCCCCATAGATGATTATTTCAAGGTTGAGGTGGTAAAAACAATTGTAAAACAGCCGCTTGTTTTGACCAATACTCATGAATCATTTGATGTAAAAGCCCGGGTTACCGGTGGTGGTTTTTCAGGGCAAGCCGGTGCCATTCGGCATGGCATCACCAAGGCTCTGATATTGGCTAACCCTGAGCTCAGGAAGGCATTGAAAAAAGCCGGCCACGTTCGGCGTGACGCCAGGGTAAAGGAAAGAAAGAAATACGGGCTGAAGGGTGCGCGGGCTCGTTTTCAGTTTTCAAAACGTTAGGATTTATTATATTTATCATTTCCAGAAGGGAACAGGGAGTACCCTGTTCCCTTTGTTTGTTTTTACTTTTTCGCAGCTTTCCAGCATCTTACAAAGTGTTTCTCTCCAACTTTTTCAAAGCCGATTTTCTCTTCCAGACAACGGGGTTCCTCAATGGAACACCTGCCCTGAAAATTGCATCCGTTGGATGTAATCAGGGAATCAGAAAGATCCGGTTCCACGAACTCTATTTCCCGTTTTGTGCCTGGCTCTGGATCAGGAATCGCCGAAAGTAATGACATGGTATAGGGGTGACAGGGGTTTTCAAAAAGTTCCTCGGCGGGTGCGGACTCCATGATCTGGCCCTTGTACATGACAGAAATCGTGCTGCACAGATAGCTCACCACATTGAGATCATGAGAGATGAAAAGATAGCTTAAACCCAGCCGATCCTGCAAATCTTTTAAAAGGTTAATGATCTGGGCCTGTATTGATACATCCAAAGCCGAAATCGGTTCATCACATACAACCAGCGAAGGATCCACGCTCAGGGCACGTGCGATGCATATGCGCTGGCGCTGTCCACCACTGAATTCATGGGGATATCGATCTGCACTGTCCGGAGACATGCCCACCATTTTGAGGAGTTTTTCAAGGCGATCTTTTCGCTTTCTTCCCCTTTTAATACCCAGAATTCGCAGTCCTTCCTCGATGGATAAGCCGGTGGTCATCCGGGGATTTAATGATCCTAACGGGTCCTGAAAAACGATTTGAATCTCTTTTCGAATCGGCTTCATATCCTTTTCGGTAAATTCACCGATATCACTCCCCCGAAAGATGATTTTCCCGTGATCCGGCTCTAAAAGTTTCAGAATGAGCCTGGCAACGGTTGTTTTTCCGCAGCCGCTCTCGCCCACCAGCCCCAGGGTTTTTCCCTGTTCGATTTCAAAGCTCACATCATCAACGGCTTTAACCCATCCGGCGATTTTCTGAAAAAAGCCTCTGCGTATGGGAAAGTATTTTTTCAGGTTTTGTACACGCAGGATAATCTGTTTGTCTTTATTCAACAATTCCATTGTAATAGTTTAGTCCTTTGAAATAAATCGATTTCAAACGAGCGACAATATTGTTAGAAAGCTAAAGTTGATTGTCTCGTAAAAAGTCAAATTTTGATGGCAAAGTAAAAAGCTCCAAATTCAAGGCGCGCGAATTTCGTGTCATGAGGCGTACTTATCGTACGCCGCAATGACAACGAACTGAAGCGCAACGCAGAAGTTGGACTTTTTACGAAGCCATCAAGTTTTGCATTTCATTTATTCGTATCGTCTCCACCTTCAAACAGGACGGGACAGCGGGCCAGATGTCCCTGGCCGAAATCACACATCTGCGGATATTCTTTGGCACAGGTTGGGATTGCATGAGGACATCTGGGATGAAATGGACAGCCCGCGGGCTTGTAGGCCGGGTTCGGCACCGTGCCGGGGATGCTGTAAAGCCTTTTCCCCCGTTTTGATCGGCTGGGAAGTGACGCAAGGAGCCCCTGGGTATACGGGTGCCGGGCATCATGAAAGATCTGAGCCGTATTCCCCTGTTCCGTAATGATACCGGAATACATGACATAAACCCGATCGGCTATATTAGCTACTACGCCGAGATCATGGGTAATATATAGTACCGACATTGATCGTGTTTTCTGAATAGATTTAAGCAATTGCAAAATTTGAGCCTGTACGGTCACATCAAGGGCAGTGGTGGGTTCGTCGGCTATGATCAGATCCGGATCACATGCCAGAGCCATGGAAATCATGACCCGCTGTCTCTGCCCGCCGCTGAGCTGGTGGGGATAGTCTTTAAGTCTCTGCACAGGTGAGGGGATACCCACATCTTTTAAAAGCTTAATACAGCGGTCACGCAATTCTTTAGCCCCTATGTTTTTATGGATGCGGATCGCCTCGCCGATCTGATCTTCTATGGTAAAAACAGGATTCAGGGATGTCAGCGGTTCCTGGAATACCATGGCAATACAATTTCCTCGAATCTTTTGCATATCTTCTTCGTCGAGTTCCAGCAGGTTTTTGTCTTGGAACAGAATTCGACCCCCTGCTATTTCCCCGGAAGGTGTCGGGATGAGACCAAGTATGCTGAGTGCGGAAACCGTCTTTCCACATCCGGATTCGCCCACAAGACAGATGGTCTCTTCTTTCCGAACCTCAAAACTGATACCATCTACGGCGCGGGCGCACTCGCGGCTGGTTCGAAAATAAACTTTTAAATCCTGAACAGAAATCAGGGTGTTGTTATTGGCCATTAGTCATTAGTCATTAGTCATTTGTCATTTGTCAATCTTCAATCAACAATCGACAATTCAGTGTCTTTCCCTGAATTTTGGGTTCAATACGTCCCTGAGCCCTTCACCAAAAAGGTTAAAAGAGAGCACCACAATAAGAATTGCAATGCCCGGTATGAAGGTAAGCCAGGGTGCATCAAAGATGAAATTCTTGCCGTCTGAAAGGATGTTTCCCCA
>RCNB010002651.1_pt1 | contig 10921 bp, 11 predicted proteins | sample 2041321 | NCBI WGS metagenome assembly RCNB01 (sample SAMN09708232, study PRJNA481090) | Marine sediment metagenome, whole genome shotgun sequencing project.
CGTTTAAGAAAGAGGAGATAGGAACCATATATTTTGGTGGCGGAACCCCATCTGTATTGCAAAAAGCCGAAATTGAGCACTTAGTTGATGTAGTTTACAGGAACTATAAGGTGATTGAAACTCCTGAAATTACATTGGAAGCTAACCCTGATGATTTGTCGGTAACAAAAATTAAAGAACTTAGTGATTCGTCTATCAACAGATTAAGTATTGGCATACAATCCTTTTTTAACCAGGATTTAAAATTAATGAACAGGGCGCATAACGCGAATGAAGCCGAGTTTTGTCTTAGTGAAGCCAAAAAACATTTCGATAATATTTCTATTGACCTTATCTACGGGATACCTGGTATGACGAATGACCGCTGGGAGGAGAATATCGCCAAAGCACTATCTTATAGTTTGCCTCATATCTCAAGTTACGCATTGACCGTGGAACCCAGAACGGCACTAAAAGCTTTTATAGAAAAGGGGATAATTCCGGATGTTGATGATGAAATAACGCAACAGCAGTTTTATTTACTACTCGATCTTTTAGAGGATGAAGGATACCAGAATTATGAAATATCCAACTTTGGAAAAGAAGGTTATTTTTCAAAGAACAACACTGCATATTGGCAAGGCAAAAAGTATATGGGAATAGGTCCTTCTGCACATTCATATAACGGGATTAAAAGGGGATGGAATATCAGTAATAATTCAAAATATATAAAGTCGATTAATCAGAAGCTCCTCCCATTGGAGGAAGAAACACTTACCAAAACAGACAGATATAACGAATATGTCATGACTGGCTTGCGAACAATTTGGGGGATTTCACTTTACAAAATTCAAACGGAATTTGGCAATTCGTATTATGAGTATGTAATGCAGCAATCAAATAAATATATCAAAGAGGAAATGCTCTCTACTGATGGGGATAAAATTTCTGTTACCAAAAAAGGAAAGTTTTTGTGCGATGGGATCGCAAGTGATTTATTTATGATTAAATTGAGTTAAGATTCTTACATTAAGACTTATGCTAGCACTAATAAAACATAATAGCGGGGACTATCAGATAGACCTTTCCAAGCCCCTGGATATTTCAATTCCTTTGAGGGGCAATGAGTCTAATGTGAGAGCCTGGAACCTCAATGCGCCTGTAATAGAACCACATAAGGAAGGGGATTTTATTGGGAAAGTATCTGAAGGTGCTTCCGTAAATTTTAACGATATCAGTTTTAATCCCCACGCACATGGTACTCATACAGAATGTATAGGACATATCACTGAAGAGAGCTATTCCATAAATAAGCAATTGTCAGACTATTTTTTCCTTGCTGAGGTGGTCACCATCGCCCCTGAAAAATATCAGGAAGATTTTGTTGTCTCCCGCAAGCAAATTCAATATGTGATTGGAAATAAAAAATGTGAAGCGCTCATCATCAGAACCTTACCTAATCTTAATGAAAAATTATCAAAGAAATATTCCGATGCAAATCCACCTTATTTATTAGAAGAAGCAGCTCAATATTTAGTGGATAGGGGAATAAATCACTTGCTCATAGACCTCCCTTCTATAGACAAAGAAAAAGACAATGGAGCGCTTCTGGCCCATAGAGCATTCTGGCGTGTTGAAGGCAAAATGCGTACCGGTGCCACTATAACTGAATTTATATTTGTAAACAATTCTATTAAAGACGGCACTTATATTTTAAACTTACAACTTGCCCCAATGGAGAATGATGCAAGTCCAAGCAGACCGGTCTTATTTAAAGTAATAAAGCCATGAAAACCCTTGTCAAGTTAGAGTAATGGGTTATGTTTGGATTTGGATTCTATCTTTTTACCTTTCTGCCCTTTTTCTGGTGGTGGTTTTTTGTATTTCTGCTTGTTCCGGATATTGGAATGTTGGGATATATTTTAGGAAATAAAATGGGGGCGATTACATATAATATCTTTCATCATAAAGGTTTGGCGATAGTTATTTATATTTTAGGAGTATATTTTTCTCTTCCTTTGTTAGAAGGAGCCGGAATAATTTTATTTTCACACTCAGCATTGGACAGAGCTTTCGGTTATGGATTGAAATATGAGAAAGGATTTAAGTTTACTCATTTAGGAAAAGTAGGAAACAACAATGGATAATATTTTAGAACTGTTTTTAGGGTTAATATTAGGTGCAATCCTTATGTATTGGATGTTCTCCTTATTTCGGATAAAGAGAAGCAAAGAACTTACAGAGCATCAATCCACAATAATACTGGAGAAGATTAAAAGTGTTTGTAAATTGATTTCTGTGGAGGGTGATTTTGCTGAGATTTACAAATATGAAAATACCAGGGAACACTTTATGAGCTTGCTTAGCAGCAAGAAAAAGGCACTGATAGTAATTAATGCAAAAGCTCAAATAGGTTACGACCTTAAAAAAGTATTAATGCACGCTGATACGGATAAAAAGAAAATAATTCTTACTAACTTTCCGCAGCCGGAAGTGCTTTCAATACAACCGGAACTTGAATTTTACGATATAAAAAATGGGCTTTTCAATTCATTTACTCCAAAAGATTTGACAGCATTAAACCAGGAAGCTAAAAAACATGTCATGGAGAAAATTCCTGAAAGCGGGCTCATGGATACAGCTCGGCGGGAAGCTTTGGAAGCTGTATTATTGATCGAGAAAATTGTTGAAACCATCGGGTGGAAATTAGATTACTCGACTTTGGAATTAAGCGATAATAAAAAACCTTTTATTGAAAAATAGATTTTAAATTTAAACCATAATAAAATGAAAAAGACAGTTTGTATTTTAACCCTTATATTGATATCCATAACAGCATACAGTCAACAAGATAAGCAAATGAGAAATTTAGATTCACATTTTGTACACACCGTATATTTTTGGCTCAACAATCCGGATAGCAAGGATGACCAAAAGCAATTTGAAAAGGCGATGAAGAAATTCATGAAGAAGTCGAAACATGCAAATACACATTATGTTGGTAAGCCTCCAAAGGCAACGCGCGATGTGGTAGATGATTCATTTACCTATGCTTTGATAGTAAGTTTTAAATCTGCCAAAGAACAGGAGAAATACCAGAAAGAAAAAGCGCATCTGCAATTTATTGAAGAGGCACAAAGCCTTTGGAATAAGGTAATTGTATATGATTCCCAGGGGGTCAAATTATAAAGTTTCCAAGAAGTACCTAAGTTTTATTCGCATTGTATTTCAGTTAAGTTTTACGTTAGAGGGCTTTTGAATATGAATATTGAAGAATTCAGAGAACTTTGTTTGCATAAAAAAGGAGTTACGGAAGAATTTCCTTTTGACACGGACACGCTGGTCTTTAAGGTTATGGGTAAAATTTTTACCATTGCCCCGCTTGAACGGATTCCATCACAGGTAAATTTAAAATGTGACCCGGAAAGGGCCATTGAGTTGCGGGAAACCCATGACGCAATTATTATCCCAGGCTATCATATGAGTAAAGTACACTGGAACACATTATTTCTGGAACAGTTACCGGCAAATCTAATATCAGAACTTGTGAATCATTCCTATGAATTGGTAGTTTCTAAGCTAACAAAAAAACAAAAAGCCGAGCTCGAGAGTATGATTTAATCTTTAAATCCCTTTAAGAATACTATATCTTTATCACCTCAATTCAAAGAGCAAATTATATATGCTTAATCCCACCACGTTCTACAAAGAAAGAAAAGACAAATTGAGTAAGCTGCTTGTTCAGGTGAAACGGCAATTATGGGTTTCCAGTATGATTAGGCTTACGGTTTTTGTCCTTGCAATTTTGGGGATATACCTGTTTTATGACAATTCAAATTACATTCTTTTAATTGTACTAATTGCAGCAATATTGTTCCTTTTTTTGGTTTCGAGGCATAGCGACCTGAATTACCAAAAAAATAAATTACTGGCCTTGATCTCCATTAATGAAACGGAGTTACAGGTATTGGATCGAAAATTTTATCAACTCCCGGATGGAAATGAATTCACAGACCGTGGACATTTTTATAGTCAGGATATAGATCTTTTCGGGAAAGGTTCTTTTTACCAATATTGTAATCGAACAGCTTTACCGGAAGGCAGCAAAACATTGGCTGCACTGCTTGCTGAAAACAATATCGAAAATGTAATAGAAAAACAGGAAGCCATAAAAGAGCTGGGATCAGTAGCAGAATGGAGACAGGAATTTTCCGCCGTTGCCGGATTGATAAAAACGGAAATCTCGTCGGCTAGTTTAATAAGTTGGCTAAAAGCGTATCAGCCATTCGTTCCTAATCTGATGAAAACACTACCCAAGGTGTTTTCGGTTTTGTCACTTGGAATCATAAGCCTTTATTTCTTTAATTATGTTTCGGGATGGGGGTTGCTGTTTTGGTTTTTTCTTGGCCTGGGTATCACAGGTAAGTATTTAGGCAGGATCAATGCCCTGTCTCAAAATACATCGAATGCACAGAGCAGTTTTCAGCAGTATCAAAAATTGATTTTGCTTTTGGAGAATATGAAATTTCAGGCCCTGGTATTGGAAAATGAAAAAGATAACATTTTGGAAGAAGGTATAAAGGTTTCCCAGGTTTTAAAACAATTTTCAGGGATGCTGAATGCTTTTGACCAAAGGAATAATATGCTTTTTGGTGCTCTGGCTAATGGGTTTCTATTGTGGGACCTTAGGTATGCATATACTATAGAGAAATGGATTAGTATTCATGGTAATAATGTAGAGCGTTGGCTTAATACCATTGCTTTTTTTGATGCTTATAGCAGCCTGGGAAATTTTGCATTTAATCACCCTGATTATACTTATCCTGAAATAACAAAAAATGATCTTATTATTGAGGCACTAAATATTTCACATCCCATGCTGGACCCGGCTGAAGGCGTCACAAATAATTTTAAAATTAGCAAAGAAGAATTCTTTGTAATTACGGGCGCAAATATGGCGGGTAAGAGTACATTTCTGCGCACTATCTCCCTTCAAATTGTTATGGCCAATATGGGCTTACCGGTATGCGCTACATCATTACTTTACCAACCCATAAAATTGATTACCAGCATGCGTACTGTAGATTCTTTGACAGAACATGAATCCTACTTTTTTTCTGAACTAAAGCGTTTAAAGTTTATTATTGATAACATAAAGGAAGATAAATACTTTATTGTGCTGGATGAAATCCTAAAAGGAACCAACAGTACGGACAAGGCAATTGGGTCCAAAAAGTTTATCGAGAAGTTAGTCAGTTCCAATTCAACCGGTCTGATTGCCACTCATGATTTAAGTCTTTGTGAAGTTGCCAAAAGCCTGGAGAAGGTTGATAACTACTATTTTGATGCGGCAATTGTAAATGATGAATTGCATTTTGACTACAAGTTCAAAAAAGGGATTTGTGAAAATATGAATGCCTCATTTTTGTTGAAGAAAATGAATATAGTTGAATAATATATGGATTCACTAACGCAAATAGTTTTAGGGGCTTCAGTTGGCGAGGTGGTACTTGGTAAAAAGGTGGGGAATAAGGCTATGCTCTATGGTGCAATAGCCGGGACAATACCCGATCTTGATGTTTTAAGTCGCTATTTTGTAGACACCGTTACTTATACAGAATGGCACAGGGGTTTTAGTCATTCTATTCTGTTCAGCCTTCTTTTTGCGCCTATTTTCGGATGGCTGATTTCTAAAATTGAAAAAAATTCCGGGGTAAGCTGGCATGAATGGTCCAAACTTATGTTTTGGGGTTTGTTTACCCATCCTATCTTGGATTCCTTTACCACCTGGGGCACGCAACTTTTTTGGCCTTTTGACGTTCGGTTGGCCTTCCAGAATATTTTTGTAATCGACCCATTATATACGTTTCCTTTTCTGTTTTTCCTGATTCTGACTATGAGACAACACAGGCTTTCACCGGCCAGAAGAAAGTATAATAGAATAGGCCTTATGGTTAGCACAGCTTATCTGGCTGTAACCATACTATTGAAAGGAATTACATATAAGAAATTTACCAATAATTTGGAGGATCAGGAGATTGCTTATGAACAGATTGAGACCAGGCCAACCCCATTTAATTCAATACTATGGACCGCTAATGTGGATGCAGGAAAAGAATATCTAATAGGAGAATATTCCTTGTTTGATACCAAACCAATTGTGTTCAGGGGTTATCCAAAAAACCACGGCTTATTGGGAGAATTGGCGGGTGAGGATAAGCTTCACCGGTTAATAAAAATTTCCGAAGGTTGGTATACAATTTCGAAGAAGGAGCAAACCTTACTCTTTAATGACCTTCGTTTTGGCTTGATAAGCCTGAATCCTATTGATCCTAAATTTGCTTTTAGTTATAAGTTGCTAAAAATAAATAATGAGGTCATAGTTGAGGAAACCCCAAAATTCAAAGAAGACGCACAAAACGTTTTAATAGAATTATGGGCCAGAATCTGGGGGAACTAATCCCAGATTTCCAATTTTTTTACTGGTTAATATTCCTTATAAGCTTTTTATCTGAATATCATGAAATGTATCTGCCTGAATTCGCAGCAGTTCTTCTGCTTTCTGTTTTTTATAAGCATAGACAGCTTCTTCTTCTGCTATTTCGCCATAAATTTTTTCATTTAAGCTAGTATCTGTAGCCAGGATCTTTTGTCGCTGTAATACCTTTTGCATCACCCAGGTCTCCACGGCACTTTCCTCATCTTCAAGTTTAAGATCATAGGGTCCTTTAGGAGCCAGAAGCTTAACAATTATAGGTGATGTTTCTATGGCCAGGAATAATAAGAAAATAAAGAAAGAGGGAAACCATGGCAGTTCTCCCAGAGCACTTATACGGGCCATAAGGCCATCAAATCCGTCAATAATTGGCTGAGAATCATCAACTGCCTGCGAATATTCTGTATTAAGGGTGGCGATCTGGGTTTCTATCCCCGTTATTTTATTTGCATTAGCCTCCTTTAATTGTCTTAATTCCAATAAAGCGGCATCGTGTTTTTCACGTTTTTCTTTATACACAGGTCCTTTGCCTAAAAGCATGGTTCCGGCTCTTCCTTCAGCCTCTGAAATATAGGTGTCGTAGAGGGCGTTGGTCTCCGCTTCTTTTATATTTATCTCATTCTTAAGGGCTGTAATATCTTCATTCAGACTTGCAACCACCGGAGTGTATTGCTGTGCAATCTGTGCTTTATTTGCCAGCGTGAGTTCGTTTTTTTGTTCCAATAATACCTGGTTGATTTCCTTTTCGAAAATTTTCATTTCCAAAGGTTTGGAGATCACCACGGCAATAATTATTGCCAAAATTATCCTGGGGGTAGCCTGTAAAAATTCACTTTTAAGACTATCTCTTTTTTTAATAGTGGAGACAATAAACCTATCCAGGTTAAAAATTAAAAGACCCCAGATAAGGCCAAAAAAGATGGCGGCGTAAACGTTGTCAAATACCGTATAGAGTGCATAACTACTGGCAATAAATGCCATTACGGCTGTAAAAAAAACAGTGGCACCAATGCCAGCGTATTTGTTTTGTTCTCCTGAAGAACAGGATTCAAGAATGCGCGTGTCCGCTCCGGAGCAGAGGATAAAAAAGCTTCGTATCATTATAGTGTTCGTTTTTGATTCTACTCGTTAGAACGCAACTTGCATAGATTTGTTACACTAAAATGAAATAAAAACACTTCATTAAGAAGGTTTTATGAATTTCAGGAATTTTCCTTCAATATTTTTTAAGGAATTCACGATGTATCTCAAATTTAAATTCCCTAAGAATGAAGTTCGGTATAGTATTTATAGAAATAAGGTATCGTTTCAATTCCTTTTAAAAAATTCCATACCCCAAAATGCTCATTCGGAGAATGAATGGCATTGCTGTCCAGTCCAAAACCCATTAAGATGGACTTAGTTCCTAACTCCTTTTCAAATAACGGAACAATGGGGATGCTACCCCCGTTTCTCTTAGGTACCGGTACTTTTCCAAATGTTGTCTCATAAGCTTTACTGGCTGCCTGGTAACCTATACTGTCTATGGGCGTTACATAACTTTCGCCGCCGTGGTGAGGAATTACTTTTAGCTTAACTCCGGCTGGGGTAATATTTTCAAAATGGGTTTTAAAAAGTTGTGTAATCTCATGCCAGGCCTGATGAGGTACGAGCCGCATAGAGATTTTAGCAGACGCCTTGCTCGCAATAACGGTTTTTGCACCTTCTCCTGTATAACCACCCCAGATGCCGTTTACATCAAGGGTAGGTCTTATGGAGTTTCTTTCATTGGTGGTATAAGAAGATTCACCATAGACATCATCAATGTCCAGCGCCGTTTTATAAGACTCCAGATTAAAGGGTGCTTTTTCCATGGCGTTGCGCTCCTCCCGGCTGAGTTCATCTACCTTATCATAAAATCCGGGAATGGTAATATGGTTATTTTCATCATGCAAAGAGGCAATCATTTTTGTAAGGATGTTGATAGGATTGGCTACAGCTCCTCCATATAATCCTGAATGTAAATCCCTGTTTGGGCCAGTGACTTCCACCTCCACATAACTCAACCCCCTAAGGCCGGTGGTAATAGAAGGAACATCATTAGCGATCATTCCGGTATCTGAAATTAAAATAATATCATTTTCCAGTTTTGCATGATTCTCTTTAACAAAGTCCGACAAGCTTTCGCTTCCTACTTCTTCTTCCCCCTCAATCATAAATTTAACGTTGCAGGGAAGCTCGTTGTTTGCAACCATAAATTCAAGGGCTTTCACATGCATATATACCTGTCCTTTATCATCAGAGGCTCCACGGGCATAAATGGCGCCATCGGGGTGAAGTTCCGTTTTTTTAATTACAGGTTCAAAAGGTGGGGAATCCCATAGGTCTAATGGATCTGGTGGTTGAACATCATAATGGCCATAAACCAGAACCGTTGGCAGATTCTTATCAATTGTTTTTTCTCCATAAACGATTGGATACCCCTTAGTTTCACAGATCTCAACAACATCACAACCGGCATCTTTTAAAGAAGTGGCAAAAGCCTCGGCAGTGTCGAGTACATCTTGTGAAAAAGCAGAATCTGCACTGACAGATGGCATTTTCAGAAGCTGTATTAGCTCATTTATAAAACGTTCTTTGTGTTGTTCCAGGTAAGCCTTTATGTTTTGCATTATCTATAATTTGAAGAATTATTAAATTTACGAAAAGAAGGTTGATAATTTTAAACTTCGATTATTTTTAAATTGAAATTTTGCTTTATATTTGCAACCCCATAATATAGATAGTTCCTTCTCCATAGTATTACGAAGGAGAAGCTATCGGGATGGGAAATGCAGGCGTGGTGGAATTGGTAGACACGCTAGATTTAGGATCTAGTGCCGAAAGGTGTGAGAGTTCGAGTCTCTCCGCCTGTACATGAAAAAACCTCAACTAATTGTTATTCAATTTGTTGGGGTTTTACTCTTTTATAAACTGTACGATTATTGTACGATAATGACTGAAGTATTTAAATAAGGGCTTATTTTTTGAGGGTAAAATTCGATTCACTTATTGCTGACAATTTTCCAGATTATCCTCGACTGATTGAAATAATGCCGGACTACGGGATTTTTTAACTAAAGTTTCTATAGTCGCTATTGTGCTTTTAGGTAGACTTTGTATGTCCTCCTGTGAAAGCCTGATATTGTTTATTTGGATATAATTATTAATAGCACTTTTCATTAAGGTAGGGTCCGCAAATTGGATAAAGTATTTCAGAGCAGTTGGATTGCTGTCTTCCATACCAATTTTGTATAATCGCGTTATCGCCTGTTCAGCCATCATTCCCAGTTGTAACCTTACTTCTGAATCGTTTCCTAGATCCCGTACATCCTTTAGATGTTTGTGTACCGAAGTTCTCGAAAGACCTGTTTCGGAGGCGATATTGGTAATTGTTGGCATCATATTACATTCCATTATTCCTTTGTGCAATGCTGCAATAATAGATACATGATTCCATTGATAGAGACTATTCCTAGTATTTTCATAGGTTTTCACCGGACCGTATTTCTTTGCAGAATAAACCAGTAGTTCCGCAAGATGTTGCCATTTCGTTGAGAAGTCCTTTTTAAGGGTACTATTGGCCTTTTCAGAAATGTGCTCAAAAATGATGTCATAATCTGTTTCCGGATTTTCTGACAGGTAATTATCCAGGGTTTGTTTGTCCTTTATGTCTGTTAACTTTTGTAAACTTTTTACCGAAGCCATTACTGTTTTCATAAAATTTTGTTTAATCTTATTTCATTACTACAATTTACGTAATTTTGGATTAATTCCCAATATAAGGATATAATCCATGAAATATACTAAATACTTTAGTGGTATTATCAACCAATATGGCAGGCCTAATCTAACGGATGACCAGTTCAGGAAGTTTATGAATATTGTTCACCTGGAAGGTAGGTTAGAGGGAATAAATTCTATTAAAAGGAAATTAGAAGATACTAAAGAGGAACATAGATTCGATATGGAGTATTTTGGTGTTAACAAGAGGCTTACTGAATTAACCGGAAACATACCTCCGCAAGAATTAAAAGAGAAGTTGTTTAATTCATTGCGTTGAATTATAGCCATTGTGAGCAAAAGTTACTTATTTAGGTTTTTCTCAATAAGTTGAAGAGTATTTGGTATAAAGTATTCACTAAAACCTGAAATCACGGCTAATATATACATACTGCTATCAATAGTATCTGTATTATTAAGAAAGCCAAAAACAATTGATGATTTTACAGCTCAAATAGAATATAAGCCTAAGGTCAATTACTAATCATCCGATTTTCTTAAATTTTAAACCCTTGTGCAACGACTACCAATGTTGTACAACGTTTATTACTTGTAACTCTATTTATCTATCGTTTCACTTTTTTTTTTAGTTATATGCTCCCAATTGTCCTTGATGGTGTCCGACAAATCGTCCAACCCACGCTC
>RCNB010002652.1_pt1 | contig 10920 bp, 7 predicted proteins | sample 2041321 | NCBI WGS metagenome assembly RCNB01 (sample SAMN09708232, study PRJNA481090) | Marine sediment metagenome, whole genome shotgun sequencing project.
AAAGCAGCGTCAAACTTAGCCGGATCCAAATCATATTCAATGTGGTAATTGGTTCTATATTGATCAAAAATCTTTTGCTGAAGGTTTTTTTGATTTTCATATTCAAGATCTCTCAGAACGTCAGTTCTGACTGACTCAAGTGCTATTGGCTGCGGTTCTATTTTTTCAACTAAAAACACAAGATGGTAGCCAAATCCTGATTTGATAGGTCCTTTCCAATTCTTCGTTTCAAGTTTCTCTAATGACTGTGTGAACTCCATCCCTAATTCTCTGTTTAATTCAGTCGCATCTGTTTCTCTATATTGAAACGGAAAAGGCATTGAATCGCCTTTTCCTTCAGCTCTACCAGGATTTTGATCGATTAGTTTTTCTAATACAATAGTAGCATCTTTTTTAGGGTCTTGTCGCTTATCAGGACTGAATATGATTTGATACATCGTGTAGGTGTATTGGCTCATATAATTCGCTATGTTTTTATTATAATAAGCTTTTAATTCTTCCGTCGATGGTTCATTCAAACTCACAATATCACTTGCAAGAAATTGCATTTTTTGAGACAAACGTCTTTTAATGATTTCATCATTATGATCAAGGTTCATTTTAAGCGCCTCTTGATAGAATATTTCTTGTTTGATGTTTTGTTGAATTAAACTTTTCAATTCTTCATCGGTTGGTAATCTTTTCCATTGCATCTCCCAACTTGCAATAATATTATTGATATCAAAATCATCAATTATGATGGTTTCCTCATTGTCATGATCTTTTGACACAATTCCGTATAATACAAACAAGCCTATTCCTAATAATAGAAAATGAAATAATGGCTCTTTAAATATTTTTTTCATAGTGTTGCTTTTCCATATCTAAAAATAAGACTTTCAACATCATCTTTATGTTCTAATAATCTTAATCTACAGGATTATACCATACCGGGCTCGTCCATGCTCTTTCTTGTATGGTAGCCGGGAAATCTTTTGGTGGTTCAATTCCCAATGTTTTTGCGTCATAGGTTGACCAGCGGGGTGTTGGTATTTCTAAAACCCTCAGATAATAGTAAGCTGGTGTTTTTGGGTCAAAATCAGGATCGGTCCAAACGGTTTTAAGTTCAGAGTTGCCAATAGTATTTGTATAGCTAGCTTCAGGAATATCAACGGTGTTCCCAACTTTAGGAAGCTTGCCTTTATCATCCAAGGTTCTGTCTCCACTCCAAGCCACATTGTATATTTTTTCTTTAGACTCACCATGGTTATCAACCCATCCTTTGACCACCTGAATTCTATCAAGATTCCCGCTATTGGGTCCTTTCATAGCCCAAATCATCAATTGAACAGCTTTCCTTTCAGTATTAACAGGTATATCAGCTCCCATAGGAACGCCTGCGTCATAGCCTTTTTTAACCCAATTTTTATCTCCTGGTTGAGTGGAACCAAAGTCATAACCAGCAAAGACTCTGACAGTAATTCGAGGCCCACTGGTTGCCCATGTTTCTTTTCGCTCCATAGCGTCATAAATTGACTCTCTGGTATTCTCTTCGGCCCAAACACATGATAAACCTGCTGTACCTTGTTCAATTTTAGAAGGTTCACCTTTCCTTATTTCTAATAGCCTTTGTTTAGGTGTTCCGGATTTCAAATTATGCTCTCCGGTGTGTTCATACTCTTCATGAGATACTATTGAAGTATGGATATCACCACCACCAACAACACCAAATTTAAATGGATTTACACCTATTTCTTGCCCGATTAGAAGGCCGTTACTAAAGGCATTTCTTACATAATTACCCTCAAGAACTTTAACAGTTCCAGGACCAGCCACAGGTTTTGTCCAAATTTCAAAACCAGAAAATTCGTCATTAGGAGACATTAAAGGATGGGTTTCTGACTGGCCTTTGGTTTGTATAATTTCGGTAAGGGGTTCGTTTCTCATTCTGCTTTCGGCATAAGCTTTGGTTATTGGTGAACCATAAGAATCAGTTTTTGCAAACATGGTTCCGTTGCTTAAATTACCATTATGAGAAATAGCCAATAAAGTAGCGCCGTTCTCACGTTGTACATCCATCCATTTCCAAAGTTCTTCAGGCTTCTCTGAATCAAAATATGAAAATGGGAATTCAGGAATCGATTTGGTATCTCTAAAAAGGATGTTTCTGTGTAAATTACCCATGTTTGGTTGTGACGACCATTCATAGCCTAAAAGTGTCGTAAATTTTCCGGGTTCGTAATAATTGTTGGTGATTTTAACCATTTCACTCCAACTACTCCTTTTTAATTCTTGACTACTTAGCTCTGGATCTGGTTTGGTAGTGCCATCCGGTTGAATGGTGCTGGATACTAGTCCGTAAAAAGCTTTCATTGATTTGTCAACATCTGTCCCCGATGCTATGATGGGTGCTGCCAAAGGGTTTTTTGATACTGGATTATTAGGGTTGTACATCTGAAGTAACACACCCAGGTATTCGGCATGATCAGTCACAGATAAGAAATCAAGAGGTATTTTTAATTGAACCTCATAACCTGACGGATGCATAACTTTTTCTCCTCTGGCGTGCTTATAGGCATTATCCGGACCAAGCTTCACATCGAGAATAGCTGCATCAAACGACCAGCCTGTATGCTGATGGGTCTGCCCAAAGTATGGATTTTTCAATTTGTTATAACCTTTTGTTCTTTCAGAAACCTCACTTAGGTTTTTCGAGGTTTCTGTATCATTTTCAAGAATAGTTTTCTTCTGTTTCTCACAACTAAGAAAAATAATTGATAAAACGATACATAAGCGATAGAAGAGCGGTTTCATATGATTTATTTTGAGTTTAATTTTTTAAGATTAATATAAGAAAAGACCAGACTCAAGCGAAGCATATCAGCGTTAATGTTGTTTTGCCCGGTAAATACTGTTCCATAACCAGCAAACCCGGAGAGTGCTGGTAATATTTGGTATCCAGCGCTGATTCCGCCACCTAAAGCACTAATCAGGTTGTCATCGCTCACGCCATCTGCATAGGTGCTTCCTCCATGTTGATATCTAAGATCAGCAGCAATCCATAGTTTTTTGGTAAAATTATGGCTTAGATGGCTTTCAATAATAAATAGCGGGTCTTGCGTTACCTGATCTGTAAAAGATCCTCGAGCAGGATCATTGTTGTCGGTATAAAACTGAATACTTGGAAAAATTTCCAGCCATGTGGCTTTTTGACTTAGATCTTTGTGAAAGGGTATCGCCATCGGGGCAGCAAATTCCAAAGTTGATCTGTTGGTTCCGAGGTTTAGAATTTTATTACTGTCATAACTGCCAGAATACCAATACCGAAAGTAGCCCATAAGGCTAAATTTGGGTTGGTGTTTCGAAAACTGAACGGCATTTAATGCAGGCGCACCTATCAATCCTACTTCAAAGGCGAGAAATCCATCAGAAAAACCGCTGGCATTAAAACTTTTTTCAATTAAATCATCTGAAATATCGGTTGTGGCTGAAAAAGAACCAGGATTAACCATGCCATAAATTCTTGCTAATCGATTTTTTATGGCAAAAGAATGTATGAAAGTAGTAGGGAAAACATCAATGGTAATATCCAAGCCTTCAATTAAAATGTTTCCAGCAGGTAATAAGTTTTGGTTTAGATGAAGATACTTCGGATTGGCTGCCCAAACTCCTGTAGGGGCAAACAGATGAGCTCGAGGGCCGTCTCCTTGAGCAAATACGTTTACTCCAGTCAATAGGAGCAGTAAACAAAGAAAAATTCTCATAAAATGATTTTAAAAAGAATTATTCTAGCAATGATTTTGGTGTATACCAAATTGGGCTCGACCATATTCTCTCTTGTACTGTTTTAGCTACCTGATCTGGAAATTTAACATTGTCTCTTATCTCATCCCAACTATTCCATCTTGCAGTAGGGATTTGTAAAACCCTTACATAATAAAACGAGGTTTGGCTCTTGTCAAAATCAGGATCTGTCCAGCTTAACATAAATTCTTTATTTCCTTTTGTTGTATCGTAGCTTCCAGTAGTTAAATCAACCTTCGCGTTTGTAGGAGTCACAGAGCCATCTGAGGCCAGTCTCCCATCACTTGCGGCAAGGTTATAAATTTTTTCTTTTAACACTCCATTATCATACCAGCCCTTGATTACTTGCACTCTGTCTAAGTTTGCATTCATAGGATCTTTTAGTGCCCAGATTAGAAAGGATGGAGTTTTATTTGCAATCGGACTGAGATCACTTCCCATTGGGACTCCTTTTTTATAACCATCTGTCACCAATTGTTCATATGATTTGTATGAATCACCAAATCCATAACCTGCAAAGAACCGAACCTTCATTCTTGGTCCACTGGTGGCGAAGGTTTCTCTATTATACAAGGCATCCCAAATTTCAGCCCTAGTATTGCTTCTGGCCCAAACTCCTGTTATAGCACCAGGGTTGGTATCATAGACTTTAGCCCAACCATCTACGGTGTTATTTACTCTGTCCTCGGCAGTCATATCTGTAAGGCCATGACCACCTGTCCAATTGTCTTCTTCTACGTTACTCATAAAACCATTATGGCTATCAGTCCCTCCGTTGAAACCAAGTTTATATGGATTTACGCCAAGGGTGTTTTCATATTCTAGTCCTTTCTTAAGAGCATATCTAATAAAATTTTTCTCTTCAAATGATCTGCCGCTAAAATCTGCTAATGATTCGGCCGTTTCGAAATCGGCAAACTCATCATTGGGCCAAAACTCAGGGTAGACTTCTGATGCGCCCTTAATTTGCATGATTTCAATCGTTCTTTCATATTTTTGTCTTGCTTTGGCATATTGTTCTGTAATGGGCTCACCATTAGGCATGTTATCATCGAACATCATTCCTTTACTCGCATTAGAGTTATGAGGAATAGCAAGAACCGTAGATCCATTTCGGGTAATTTCGTCTAACCATTTCCATAATTCAGTTTCTCTGTTGGCTTCGATATAACTGACGGGTAAATTCGGCACGATTGTATCTCTAAAAATGATATTACGATGTAAATTTCCTCCTTGAGGAGCACCTGACCATTCAAAGGCGTGTAAAGTGGTAAATTTACCTGGTTTATAATGCTTCTCAGTGGTTTCATTCATAATTTCCCAAGCGCTCATAGTAGAATTGACACCTGTGTAAAAATCAGGATGACTTGGTTTGTCGCTTCGATTGTTACTCACAACATACTTAATGAATAGCGATAAGCCTTCTTCAAGGCTTTTTACATTTCTTATGGATTGGGCGGCTTCTGAATCATGACCTTTGACACCTTTAGTAACTATAGTGTAGGATTCACCAATATACTCGGCATGATCAGTGACAGCTGCAAAGTCTAAAGGTCTTTTTAATTGCCAAGTTTTTCCAAATTTATCCAATTGAATGGCTTCACCTTGTGCGAAACGCAGAGATTGATCTGGAGTAAATCGATTCCCACCAATATAAGCATCGAGGGAGTATTGCGTATGCATGTGTGTTTCGCCGAAATAGGCTTTCTTAAGGGGGCTTATTTTTATTTCTGATTGATCTTTGGTCTCAGAGGATTGAGGGACTTCCTCTGCTTTGTTTGTTTCTTTTTTACAACTAACAAAAATGACCAAGAACAATATCAGGGGGAAAAGTCTCATCGTCTTGTTTCAATGCTAAACCTGATTAGTCTAGTTATTTTATAGGAAACTAAAATAAGTAATTTTCCTGCTAATAAAGTTATCATTTGTTAAGTTGATGGCTTATTTAATTTTTTCTTTATTCTGGAAAAAGAAACAGCCGTAATTCCCAGGTAATTGGCTACATACTTGTCATACGCGTCTTTCAGAAAATCAGGATTCTTCTCGAGTAGATCGAGGTACCTTTGTTCAGAATTCATAGTAATCAAACTATTTACTCGATAAGTCAACCTTAATACCGCTTCTTTTAAACTATTTAAGTATAGTTTTTGAACTCCTTTATGCTTGTGGGCCAGTTTTTCAAAAGAAGCAATTGAAAACATTAAAACCTTTGTTTCATCCATGCTCATAAGGGTCAGTCTTTGCGGTTGATCACTAAATAAAGCTTCAGCATCACCCACAAAAATCCCTTGAGAACGCAGCAGAATATTTTTTTCTTCCCCAGCACTGTCAATTACAAAACCTCTCACACTTCCTTTCAATACAAGGAACGCCTTTTTTAATTTATTTCCATTTTTTAATATAATGGTTTTTGTAGGGTATGAGTGAAATTCAGAAATAGCCAGTAAGCTATTAAGCTCAAAGTCAGATAGTTCTGAAAAATAGGGGCGAATTGATGAAATTAATTCGTTAGGTTGCATGTATTGGTATTTAATTCTAAAAATAAAAAAAAGATCCCATCTAGTGAGACCTTTTTATAATTTTATAACATTTGACTTTAAAGGTTATACCAAATTGGTAATATATAGGCTCTTTTACAATTTGAATTGTATCAAGAATACCTCCGTAAGGAGCTTTCAAAGCTCCTGCTACAAAGTTGGGAGACTTTCCTGAAGGTGGTGTAAATATATCACCACCCATCGAAACACCTTCTTTCAATTCCATTTTTGTTGTGATATGATCCACTGTGATAAAAAATAATTGGATTTTAATAGAAATTTATAGGGTTTCCTGTTAAATAATTTAAGGATACCTTAAATTTGCAAATCATCTGTAAATCATTGACATGAAAATAGTATTTGCCACAAATAATGAACATAAGTTAAAAGAGGTGAGAAACTTATTAGATGGTTCATTTGAATTGATGACTTTGAATCAAATAGGTTGTTTTGAAGAAATTGAAGAAACAGCAACAACATTAGAAGGAAATGCTAAAATCAAAACAGATCATGTGAAGCAAAACTATGGTCATGATTGTTTTGCGGATGATACTGGGTTGGAAGTTGATGCTTTGAACGGAGAACCAGGTGTTTATTCGGCACGTTACGCAGGAGAACAGGCAACTTTTGATGATAATGTCGAAAAATTGCTTGAGTCCATGTCTGGGATAAAAAATAGAAACGCAAGGTTTAGGACGGTAATTTCATTAATTCTCAATGGAGAACAGTTGTTTTTTGAAGGAATTTGTGAAGGTTATATAGAAGAATCACGCTCAGGAGCAAAAGGTTTTGGATACGATCCTATTTTTAGGCCAAAAGGCTTTGATCAAACCTTCGCAGAAATGGATTTGAAAACAAAGGGTCGAATCTCACATCGAGGACTGGCCGTTCAAAAACTGGTTACTTTTCTTAAAAATCAGCTTTAAAATAGAGTAATCTGACCTTGGTCATCCTCCTCATCATCTGTCTCATCCTCAGATTCATCATCAGTTCCAGATTCAATTTTAGTTTCAGGATTTTTCTTTGATTTTGGCGCCTCAATAATCTCCTCCTCAACTAATTCAACTTCTTCCAAGATAGGTTCTTCGTAAGAAAGGGAATCTAATAAGTTTATGTCTTTTATTTTTTCTGTAGTTAATTGATTTCCAAGTGCTTTAATTCCTTTCACCGAAATAAATTCTTCAAAATTTATAATTTCATTTTCCAGACTTCTTTTAGAATAAATCACTTCAGCCATTGGCCTAAAATCCATGGCGACAATCATTAGTTTTGAAGAGGCATGCTCCGTAATAAATTTCTCTTCCCTGTCAGGGTGCTCAATCATAAACCTTTTGACATAATAGCGCTCTCTTTCACCATCAAAATATACAACTGAAATAGGTTTGTTTGGTTTCCATTTCTCCAAGACAATCATATCGCTTTCAAAATGAGTATTTAGATTTGGAATGATTGTTTTTAATTCTCCTTTTTGATTAATTATTAGAAGCCTGTCATCGGCAGTGAATTCTCCGATTAGGTCACCTCGGTCATCAACATTGAGCCGCTGAACTGTTTCATCAAACCAGATCTTTCTTGGTTTTAGAGTAGAAACTCCTTTTTCTTTTAATTCAATTTTTCGAACAGAAAATTTCGAGACCATATTTCCTTTGCTGCCCCTTCCTTTAATGCTCAGGTCAGCAAGATCAACATCCCATTTTAATTTTTTTATAAGTCCTACTGATCTAAGGTTTACAGTAATCACTTCAGCCTCTCCGTTTGGGTTGGCAGTAAAGTAAAGTACTTTGGAGCCTTTATTACCTGTGGTAAGATCGTATTCTTTATCTCTGGTAATAGAAGTGACTGAAAAGCGCTTCATATAGGATACGCCAGTTTTACCATCCTTGTAAACTAAGTTGTAGATCGTCCTTTTGTCGTTTTTTTTGAAAACCGCGGCATGTATGATATTTTTACCTACAAAGGTTTTGCTATCTACCTTTGTAATCAGCATTTTGCCATCATTTCTAAAAACGATAACGTCGTCAATATCAGCACAATCGGCAACAAATTCATCCTTTTTTAAAGCCGTCCCAACAAAACCTTCAGCCTTGTTCATATATAGTTTTGAATTACGCATGACCACCTTAGTGGCGACTATATCTTCAAAAATTCTGATGTCAGTTTTTCTCTCTTTCCCTTTACCGAATTTATCTTTAAGGTCTTTAAAATAATCAATGGTATAATCAATGATATTAGCCAAATGATCCTTTACCAGTGCAATCTTATCTTCAAGGCCTTCAATGAATTGTTTTGCCTTATCAATATCGAATTTTGATATTTTCTTGATTCTAATTTCAGTCAGCCTGACTATGTCATCTTCAGTTACGGCTCTTTTGAGGTGTTTGACATGTGGTTTCAAACCTTTGTCAATAGCTTTAATAACGCCCTCCCAGGTTTCCTCTTCTTCAATATCTCGATAGATACGGTTTTCGATAAATATTCTTTCCAGAGAAGAGAAATGCCATTGTTCTTCCAATTCAGCCAACTGAATTTCTAATTCTTTGGTCAACAGATCAACCGTGTGGTGGGTCGAATGTTTGAGTGCATCTCTTACTCCTATAAAAACAGGCTTGTTATCCTCAATAATGCAGCATAGTGGTGAAATTGAGACTTCACAACTCGTAAAAGCATACAATGCATCTATTGTTTTATCTGGTGAGACACCACTTGGCAGCTGGATCAATATTTCTACATCTCTGGCAGTGTTGTCTTCAATTTTTTTGATTTTTATTTTCCCTTTGTCATTTGCCTTCAGAATAGATTCAATCAAAGAAGAAGTATTTGTGGAATAAGGGATCTCCGTAATGACAAGAGAAGTTTTGTCTTTTTGTGATATTTTTGCCCGAACACGTACTTTTCCACCGCGTTTTCCTTCGTTGTAATTACTTACATCGGCAACACCTCCGGTTAGAAAATCAGGAAAAATAGAAAAGCTTTGACCTTTTAATATTTTAATGGATGCCTGAATTAATTCATTAAAATTATGAGGTAGGATCTTGGTTGAAAGACCTACAGCAATTCCTTCAGCACCCTGTGCTAAAAGCATTGGAAATTTCACAGGTAAATCAATGGGCTCTTTACGTCTTCCATCATATGATGCTTGCCAGTGGGTTGTTTTTGGGTTAAAAACAACAGCAAGAGCAAATTTTGACAATCTGGCTTCAATATATCTTGAAGCGGCAGCACGGTCACCGGTAAATATATTTCCCCAGTTACCCTGCATGTCAATCAACAATTCTTTTTGGCCTAATTGCACTAAAGCATCGGCAATACTGGCGTCGCCATGAGGGTGGTATTGCATGGTGTGCCCCACAAGGTTTGCCACCTTATTGTAACGACCATCGTCTAAATCCTTCATGGATTGCATGATCCTTCTTTGAACCGGCTTAAATCCATCGTTAATACCAGGGACAGCCCTTTCCAGAATAACGTAAGAAGCATAATCAAGGAACCAGTCCTCATACATGCCATCAATCTTAGTGATCGTTTCTTCGTTTTGATCGTTATTTTCTTCTATCTCTTCGTATTCAGCCATTGATGCTTAAACTAACAATAAATTGATTTATGACTCTTCTATAAGGTCTAATTCTACTTTAAGGTTGTTGATGATGAATTTTTGTCTTTCTGGAGTGTTTTTGCCCATATAGAATTCAAGCAGTTTCTCTATCGATGTTTCTTTGTTCAGCATTACCGGATCCAGACGAATATCTTTCCCAATAAAATGAACAAATTCATTTGGTGAAATTTCACCAAGCCCTTTAAACCTGGTTACTTCAGGCTTTCCTCTTAATTTTTTTATGGCAACCCGTTTTTCATTTTCAGAATAACAATAGTGCGTGTCTTTTTTATCTCTTACTCTAAATAAGGGCGTTTCTAAAATATATAAATGACCCTCTTTAATTACTTCTGGAAAAAATTGAAGAAAGAAGGTAATTAACAACAAGCGAATATGCATCCCGTCAACATCCGCATCGGTCGCAATAACAATGTTATTATACCTGAGATTTTCAATGCCATCTTCTATATTCAAGGCAGCTTGTAGTAAATTGAATTCTTCATTTTCATAAACAATTTTCTTGCTCAGTCCATATGAATTCAAAGGTTTACCCTTTAAGCTAAAAACGGCTTGGGTATTGACATTTCTTGATTTGGTGATCGATCCACTTGCTGAATCTCCCTCAGTGATAAAAAGGCTACTTCCTAAACGATCATTCTTTTTCATGTCGTTCAGGTGAATTCTACAATCGCGTAATTTTTTATTATGAAGGCTTGCTTTTTTTGCACGTTCTCGGGCAATTTTTCTAATCCCTGATAATTCTTTGCGTTCTTTCTCAGCCTGAGTTATCTTTTTTTGGATGTTCTCAGCCGTTTCAGGGTTTCTATGCAGATAGTTATCCAGTCTTCTCTTTACAAAATCATGAATAAATGTTCTAACGGTTGGTAATCCACCTCCCATTTCAGTAGACCCCAACTTGGTTTTGGTTTGACTTTCGAAGATAGGTTCCATTACTTTTATGCTGATGGCACAAACCACAGATTTCCTTATGTCTGAGGCGTCAAAATT
>RCNB010002655.1_pt1 | contig 10910 bp, 10 predicted proteins | sample 2041321 | NCBI WGS metagenome assembly RCNB01 (sample SAMN09708232, study PRJNA481090) | Marine sediment metagenome, whole genome shotgun sequencing project.
GTCATGGATGATGATATCGTGTTGGGGTTAGCGGTGGATGGTGTTGGATCGGCCGCTGTGGAATCCCTGGCTAATGCGGTCTGCAGGGAGATCGAATTAAAAGCGGCAGCAGATGGATTTCAGACTACCATCCCGCTGAGCCCGGGCATGATAGGCTGGGGAGTTGAGGAAGGACAACCGCTGATTTTTGACCTGGTTGATCCTGATGAGATTGGAATGTCCTTGACCCCTTATCATCTGATGGTTCCCAGGAAATCGCTCTCTATGATCATGGGCATTGGCCCGGGAATCAGTTCTGGGGAACGTATCTGTGATTACTGTGCGATGCGTGAAACCTGCCGCTACCAGGATCAAAACGAGGAAATGCATGGCTGATAAGACCACTTTTATTGTTGATATGCAGCCAGTAGGCCGACGTACCGAAATTGAACCCGGTCAAACCGTACTGGATGCTTCTCGCTCAGCAGGTGTGGGTGTGATTTCGCTCTGCGGCGGTGAAGGATGGTGCGACAGCTGTCTGGTCAGGATCGCCAGCGGCGAAGTGAACCCACCAACTCAGTCAGAAATTGACTCATTGGGGCAAAAACAAATTGACCAGGGTTTCAGATTGGCCTGCCAGGCGATACCGGTTTCAGATATACGAATAGATATACCGCCGGATTCTCTCTCAACCCCGCAGCGATTACAGGTCGAAGGTAAGGATTTTGACATTGATATTGCGCCGGCAGTTAAGGTGGTTGATCTGGTACTGGCACCTCCGGAACTTAAGGATTTACGGGCCGATGCAGGCAGGGTCATAGATGCTTTGGCTGCTGCTGGACATCATGATGTTCATGTCGATTTGCCCATCCTGGAAATTTTATCTGATCTGCTCAGAAAATTTAAATGGTCTGCCCGTTTTGTGCTGAGGGAAGATGAAGTCATTGCTGTTCTTCCTCCGGAAGCCGAGATATTCGGAATTTCCGTTGATATAGGGACCACCAAGGTCGCGGTTTACCTGGTAAATCTGTCAACCGGACAGATCGTGGAGAAAGTCGGTGAAATGAACCCCCAGATCGCTTATGGAGAGGACATTATCAGCCGTATATCCTATACCCGGGATAATGAGGACGGCAGGGAAAAACTTCAAGAAGCGGTCGCGAATACATTAAACGATAAGATCCGGGAACTTTGCAATCTGGCTAATATCCAGCAAGAGCAGATTGTGGATTCGGTCATCGTTGGCAATACTGCCATGCACCATTTATTCGCTGGTATGCCGGTCGAACAGCTGGTATTTGCCCCCTATGTTCCTGCTTTGAATCAATCGATCGATCTACGAGCTAGAGAGCTGGGGGTCAATATGGCCCCGGGAGCATATATCCATTTACTGCCCAATATTGCAGGTTATGTTGGTGCTGATCATGCAGCTGTTATCCTGTCTACAGAATTATGGAAGACAAAAGAAACAGTACTGGCTATAGATATTGGTACAAACACTGAAATATCCCTGGTTTCAAAAGGGAAACTATCCAGTTGTTCCTGCGCATCTGGTCCTGCCTTTGAAGGCGCTCACATCACTCACGGAATGCGGGCAGCACCTGGAGCTATTGAACGCGTTCAGATCAAGGATGGGGAAATCAAATTATTTACCATAGATGATCAACCGCCAGTGGGCATCTGCGGTTCTGGCATTTTGGATGTAGTGGCGGAAATGAAAACAGCGGGCTTGATGGATGAAAAAGGATCCATTAAGGCTGGCTCCCCCTTTACCCGCAAAGGTTTCAAGGACTTGAGTGAACTGCTGTTGGTGCCAGAGAAAGAATCTGGCAATCAGAAGGACATCACGATTTCCCGGAAAGATGTTAATGAGATCCAATTGGCAAAAGCCGCTATCCGGGCTGGCCTGGATATATTGCTGGCTGAAGCCGGGATTGAAGCTGAAGATGTAGACAAGGTTCTGGTAGCAGGCGCTTTTGGGACATATATCAGCGTCCCCAATGCTATTGAAATCGGTATGTTCCCCGATATTCCGCTGGACCGTTTCCAGCAAGTCGGCAATGCGGCTGGTATGGGTGCTATTCAAGCATTGATTTCGATGAAACACCGGCATTTGATATCTGAAGTGAGTAAGGATGTGGACTATATCGAGTTAACCACGTATGGAGATTTTCAGAAATTGTATATGAATGCCATGTATTTGCGTTAATTATGGTTATGTTATTTGAGAGATAGGATGATGGAACAAATTTTCTTGGCTGTAAATGGCTCATTGATGCGCGGGCTGGCTTTAAACCATAACCTGGTGGACGCCCAGGCTCAATTTGTGCGGGAAACCAAAACTTGCTCGAGTTACCGTCTGTGGTCTATCAACGATTCCTACCCTGCCATGCTTCGAGATGATGTCGAAGGAACCGAAATCGACCTGGAGATCTGGGAAATACCCCTTGAAGGGCTTCTTGATGTGCTCAAAAAGGAACCTTCCGGATTATGTATGGGTAAGATTGAACTCCAGGATGGCGAATCGGTTTTCGGGATTCTTGGAGAACCCTATCTGTGTGAGGGAAAGAAAGAAATTACTACTTGGGGAGGTTGGCGGAAGTATCTGAACGAAAAATAGGGATTGGCAATTCCCCGCCGATTGATAATCAACCGCTATCTATGGTTAACAAAAAAAGGCTGCAAAATCAATTTGCAGCCTTTGATTTTTAAGATCCAAGTGTCATTTCTTCATCAGATTTTTACAAAGCTCTACTGCGCCAGCTGCATCTGCAGAATATCCATCACTGCCAACTTCTTTGGCCCATTCTGCTGAAACGGCACCGCCGCCAACGACAATAAAGAACTCCTCACGTTTCCGGACCTCAGAGAATAGATTGATGGTTCTCTTCTGAGCTGGCAGCGTGGTAGTCATTAAGGCAGAAAGAGCGATAATATCCGCGTTTTCCTTTTCTGCTGCTTCCAGGAATGCGCTGGCTGGAACATCCCTGCCCAGATCGACTACAATAAACCCATGAGATTTTAAGAGGGTGGCAACAATATTTCGACCGATATCGTGCATATCGCCTTGAACCTGGCCCAGGATAACGGTGCCCTTACTGAGTGAAGGCTGGCCTGAATCCAGGGTTGCTTTTTCAACAATTGCGGTGATCGCCTCGGCCGCTTCTCCGGCCATCATTAATTCCGGCAAGAATATCTCGAATTCTTGGAAACGCCGACCAATCTCGGTTAATGTAGGAACCAAAATTTCTTCAATGATAGCCAGTGGTTCCATGCCACTTTCAAGTGCTGCTTCGGTCAGGGATTTCGCCTCATCGGTTTGCCCATTTTTTAGAGCATCACCAAGATCAGAGATCACTTTTTCGTTTTTGTCTGCCATACTGCCTCCAGGTTTCTATTATTTACTGGTTCCTGATTATTAATCGAAGGATAAGCCCCATTTTGCGACTTCGTTCTTTACTTCGTCGTACATGCCCTGCCATTCAGCGGTGGGCTGGATGGTTTTTAGATCGTAAACATCTTTAAAGTGCTTGCCATATGGTTTCTGAGCAAGATCGTTCTCGTATTTTTTATATGCTTTTTGCACGATCTCTTCCGCCTGACTCCTGGTAAGTTTGCTGGCAGCAGTTAATAACTCACCAGTAAATCGTGCTTCCAGTCCACTGAAGTGTCCGGTGATTGTTCCAGTGGCTGCTCGCGGACCAAGGATGCGGCTGCCTCCAGATACGGTCATCATCACTGTCAAGGCTACACATTCATATAATAACGTTTTAGTGCCCGGCCCGCCAACAGCCGTGTTGGTCAAATTGGTCATCAAATGCGAATTCCGGGCCAGAGCCTGGAATGACAATCCGGAGGATATTAATAATTCCTTTCCTGTATCGTTGAAATTAAAGGGATGGGTCGGCGAGGTGCCTACACATGTCGCCATAAAAAACACATTTAGGGCGATCATGGCTGCTGTGATCAGGACGGCCTGTCCATCCATACCGCCCCCCAATCCGCCATAAATTGGATTGGCATAAGGATCTACAACACCATCCCGCATTAAGATATGGGTGAGTTTATTTAGGATTTCAAAGTTGGTTTTGAGTTCAGAAATGATTCCAAAAGTATGTAGGTCGGTTTGACGCAATCCCCCGGGCCCGTCTGCAGATAATTGACCTATATCACTGATGCTGGAGCCTACACCCGTGAACGCCATTCCGGGCCTTCCAGCCCTGCGCATGGCTTCCAGAGTTAATTCCACTTCTCGCCAGGAGGAGAGAATTTCCAATGGAGAGCGAGTCCTGATATCGTAACCGTAAATATTAGTCAGGGTGGGCGCCATGGTGACATCCACTTCTGGTTCCTGGATGTAGCTGATCATGGAAGGTACAAAATACTCATCCTCGATCGGTGTCCCGATAGAGGAACCCATTAATAATGGACGCCGGGAATCTTCTACCTTCCTGGCAATTTCCTCTACGGCATCTGTTCCCTTGCCAACGATGACCCGATCGGGAGCATATTTAAGAATATCCTTGATTTCTTTTGCGCTGAAATTGATGACTCGATTTGTGGTCTGACAGTAAACGCCGCATTCTGCCAGAAAATCAACTGCAGCTTCCCAGACTCGGTCAGCCAGGGCATCATCCTGATTGATGATCTGGTCCTGATTAATCTGGATATCATATTCCTTCACAACCCGGGAAAGGCCCTGGGTCACGTGTTGATCGTTAAAGTCCTCTTCTTCCATTAATTTCCCAGAGAGGCTTCTTTCAATAATGTCCATCAACCTTGTTGTATGTCTCATTTATTCTCTCCCATATTTATTTATTCAAAAGTTCTTTAACGAGAGCCACCGCGTCAATAGCATTATCACCATATCCGTCTGCCCCGTGTTCGTCCGCCCATTCTTTACTGACTGGCCCGCCGCCCACGATAACCTTGGTGGAAGGGCTGGATTCCATAAATTCGATCACATCCTGGACAAACGGTAATGAAGGGAGCATTAATGCCGAGAGAGCGATAATATCAGCACCAAATTCCTTGGCTTGCTTGACGATCGTTTGGGTAGGGGCATCTACGCCTAGATCCTGAACTTCGAAGCCATTAACCTCCAGCATTGCTTTAACAATATTCTTACCGATATCATGGAGGTCTCCTGATACGGTAGCGATGATAATTTTTCCTTTGGATTCTGTGGTTTGATCTGCTGACAGATGGGGTTGGATCCCTTGATGAATGGCCTTAACGACTTTTGAAGCATTGACCATCTCTGGAAGGAAAATTTCCAGACGGCTGAATTTTTGACCAATATCATCCAGTAAGGGTTCAATGGATTCCGAAAAGAGCAGCAGGGGATCTGTTCCGCTAGTAATCAGGCGGATGGCTTCTGCTGTCCCAGCTTCTGGGTCACCAGACATGATAGATTTTTCTAAGGTTTCATACGATGATGACATACGGTGCCTCCTAAATTTGTGAGGATAGTTTGGATTATCCCCACCTCCGGATCATATTAAAAGTCATCCAGTTGCCTGGATGATATTCAATAGTGCTGATGATAGGTTGATCAACGTTGTTATATCCAATTTGATCAATAATTAAAGTGGGTGTGTGCGGTTGATAATCGCTCATCATGTCCGGGGGGTTGATATTCTCAAATAGATCAGCCCGAACCTGGGAAATAAAATAGGAAACTTGTTGATTGCAGAAAATTTCAAAAAACTCTTTTAAATCCCTGGTAAAGTCAGGATCCAGCGCTTGTTTTGAGGAAGCGGTATCTTTGATCAGCCAAAAAGGGATGTGATTGATCACAAAAATGATCGGATCGCCATTAGCCGTAAATACCTTGCTGATCTTTAAAACCTCATCATCCCCACTCAATTGCAGTTCTTTCCGAATCATCTCGTCGGCTTTGATGATCTCTGAGGAAACATGAATATACCCCGCCTTAAAACCGTTTTCTTCGATCAGTTTGGAAAATTCAATAAATTCATTGAGAGGATTAGATATGTTAATGTTTTCGCTGACGTAAGTGCCTACGCCGGGTTTTCTGTGTACGATCTTCCTGTCTTCCAATCGGAAGATCGCCGTCCGAATCGTATCCCGGCTAACGCTGAATTCAGAAGCCAGCACATTTTCGGTTGGCAGCTGGCTGCCGGCAGGGTAGATTTCGTCCGTGATCCTGTTGATCAGAACACTGAAGACTTGGTCCGCAAGCGAGGTGTTTCTAATAGGGGCATCCATTTATATTAAGCTGTCTTCTTTACGTCTTTCCAACGATTGTTGATATCCAGACCGATCTTAACAATCGCATCACTTACTGTGTGGTATTTGTCCAGCCATTCGTTAGTGGGTTCTAGGATGTCAACATTATAGATCTCAGAGAAAGGCTGACCAGCCGGCGGATTTTTGTGAGACTCTTCGTATTTGCTCAAAAATTCAAGCACATATCCATTGGCTTCTTCTCTGGTCATACCCAGGGATGAATGGGATACCTGGGCGTTGAAACGATTTTCCAGGCCGCTGGTATGGTCTTCTGTGCTGCCGCCAGTGGCGCCAACACCGCCTTGATGGATTCCGCTTACAGTACAGGCGACAGAAGCTGCAGCAATTTCCCACAGGACCTGTTCGGTTCCTAGTCCTGCCTGGGTGTAAATGGCATTAATGGACTGGATGGGGGTGTTCAGCGCCAGGGCCTGCCCTCCGGCAGCATATCCCCAGAGACCCATCCGGTCAGTATCGGTGCTGTGGAGGAGATGCATATGTCCATATATATGATAGGAAGCCTGGTAACACATAACGCCCAATAAGTGACAGGCGATTATGACGATTACGGTGCCTACAGGCCCGCCGCCCAAGCCGCCCACCAGGGGTGTCATCAGGTCAACAATATGCATTCCCAGGGTCTTCATACGGGCAACGCGCGAAAGCTGGTCGTAATCAGTTTTTAATTCCACCATCTGGGAGATCAATAGCCCATCGGTGGAGCGCATGCCCCACTCAGGGTTATAGGTGGAGATTTTTCCTGCACATGTCAGAGGAGATGCAACATCATTGATATGCATTTCTGGTCTGCCAGCTTTTCTGATCGCTTCCCGAGAAACAGCTGCGTCGCGCTGGACAGCCAGGATTTCTAACGGAGTACCGGGAATGATCATTTCACCCTGGTAAGTGGAAACTGATCCAGAACCCAGGCAATCCACCAAGGGTTCCTGGGCACAGCTTTCCAGAATGAAGGGGTGGTATTTCTCGCTGCAGGGAGTTCCCGTGGGGCCGCTGTGGATCACACAGGGGATATCGCTTTCCACGCCCCTGTGCTGCATAACCACCGCATCTTTTCCTGCACCGACTGTAAAACTTCTGGGGACCAGAGCCACGGCTTCTTCAACTTCGTCCCTTGAAAACATGATCCTGCGCTGGGTGCTCATATTGTAGACACCCATTTCAAGGAATAGATCCAATCCTGCTTGATAGAGACGGTTGGCGAGATCATCATCGGCAGGTACTAAAACCTGCGGGTCATAAACCAGACCATATTCCTTGATCAGTTCTGGAATCCGCTTGGTGAGTTTCATATCAAAATCTGATTCTTTGATATAAGGACCTGCTTCTGAACGTTTGACGATCTCGGGCAACCAATTGCTGTACATATCTCATGCTCCTTTGGCAATCAAGTGAAAAGGATTTTTTACCGGGGTCTGATCCCCAATTGTTTGGTTATTTTAGTCCCAGGGACCGACGGTGAATTGCAGTCCCCATTCGGCCAGGTCTGCTTTTACTCGGCGGTAGCATTCTTTCCATTCCTCGATCGGCTGCAGAGACTTGAGGTCATAAGCTTCCTGGAAAGGCAAACCGCGTTTGGGGGTATCAAATGTGGACTCGTATTTCTCGAGGCATTTGAGGGCAATTTCATTGGCCTTTTCGCGTGTGATGCCGCTATTTGCGGTTGCCACACCAACTTCACCCTGCCAACCTGCTTCCAGGCCAGTATGGTGGTTTGGTTCAAATCCACCTGTGGCACCCACGCCGTGCTGGGTATAACCACAAACTGTACTGATCACAGCATGCTGGGCAACTTCGTAAAGCAATTCGTCAGTCACGGGGCCTGAAACACAGAAGGGATCACAGGTCCAAACGATATGGGAATTGCGAGCCATAGCCTGTCCAGCCATTGCCAGCACATACATGCCCCATTGGTCTGAGTTGTTGGCTCGTTTGATGTGGGTGATGCTGAGGTAATGATAGTCAGCAAAGTATGCAATCACGCCTAACAGGGTTTCTGCCACGGAGACAACGGCAACGCCGTCGGGTCCGCCACCTATGCCGCCGGTGAGGGGAGTCATCAGGTTGATGATATGTCCGCCATAATTGAGCAGGTGGGGAACACGGTTAAGCTGATCATCGTCGATTTTTAATTCACACATCTGTGCTACGAGACGGCCGTCGCAGGGGCGCAGGCCGTTGATGGGATCACTTGCGGCCATTTTGCCAACGGCGGTCATGCCAGTTGCGGCGTCGCCGATATGCATGCCGGGTTTTCCAACTCGTCGGACAGCCTCGCGAGCTGTGGCAGCATCACGCTGAACTGCCATAACTTCCATGAGGGTGCCGGCCATGATGTCGTATCCATTAAAGGTCAGAGTGGCGCCAGATTCAATTGCGTCCACATATGGTTCCTGGGCGTAGCTGGTCAGGTTGGCCAGGTAGTATTCCTCATCGCAAGCTTGTCCGGCAGGGCCGGTCAGATTGAGAGGGGGATTGGGATCTTCAATGTTCCGGTGTTTGGCAACAACCATGTCTTTTCCCTCGCCGAGATAGAGTGTATCGGGAGCGAGCCGGAGAGCATCAAGGATTTCTTCTTTGGAAAATTTGATTACGCGCTGGGTGTCGAGGTGGTAAGCACCACAATCGACCAGAAGTTGCAAACCAGCCTGAAAGACGCGATCAGCCATTGCGTCGTCAGTCGGGCATACGTTCTTGGGGTCGTATTTGATGTCGTATTCTTTGAGCAGTTCCTGTACTCGTTTGGCAAGCTTGAGGTCGTATTCCACCTCTTTCATAAACTTCCCGCTGCGGGAACGCTGGTAAATTTCTACTAATCGTTCTCTTGTTAACATATTATTTCCTCCAGAATTAAGGAGAATGGTTTCCATTCTCCTTTGGTTCAGTGTTGAATTATTTGAGCAAAGAATTAACTAACTCCACTGCACCAGAGGCAGTAAAGGAATAACCATCTGCGCCGATCTCATCAGCATAAGGCTGATCAGTTGAACCGCCACCGATAATAAATTTGTACTTATCTGCCAGGTTGAGTTCTGTGAGCAGGTCAGCCACTTCTCGGCATCCCGCGCGAGTGATGCTCATTAATGCTGAGGCAGCGATAACGTCCGCATTATTTTCCTCGGCGGCTTCAATGAACACCGCATCAGTAACATCTTTGCCAACATCTACAACTTTGTAACCGTGGGCCTTGAACAAGCTTCCAACAATATTTTTACCAATATCGTGAATGTCGCCCTTGACAGCACCGAGGATGATTGTGCCCTTGGTATAAGATTCGCCGCCACTTTTTGTTAAAGCATCTTCAATGACTTTTGAGCAAGCGTTGCCGGCTTCACCAGCTGCCATCAATTCCGGGAGGAAAATATCCAGATCCTCAAATTTCTGTCCTACGTCTGTGAGGGTGGGCACTACTACCTGCTGGATCAAGGCCAAAGGATCTACGCCTTCACCAATGGCCGCTTCGGTTGCTGCCACAGCTGCCTGCGTGTCTCCACTGGCAAGCGTATTGGCTAGTTCCTCGGCATATTTCTTGGGGACTGTTGCATCGGTCATGATTTGCCTCCTGAGATAAGGGATAAATAGATATTTATTGCTTGGTGGATTGAAAACTATCTAGTTGAGCACAAGGACAGCAGCCAAGGCGACAATGAAGTTGATATAGGATGGCTGCCATCCAACAAAGAGTATATAATAAGGGGCCTCTTGTGTCAACATGACTTTTATAACGGGTTTTAGAGTATACTTTTGAAAGCTTATCTTAGGAGGATTGATGACTTCAGCGCTGTCATATGTTATGTTCGTGGGGTTGGTTGGTGGAGTTGCGGTAGCTGTCCAGGCAGCTTTGGCCGGTATTTTAACTGAACAACTGGGGGTTATTGAAAATGCGTTTATTGTTTTCGGCGGCGGTTTTCTGACGGCTCTGATTTTATTACTCATTAACCAGGGAGGCAGGATCCGGGAGTGGACCACGCTGCCCTGGTATGTTTATCTTGCCGGACCATTGGGCATTGTGATCATTTCCTCCATCGGTTACGCCATACCCCGAATCGGGTTAGCCTCAACACTGACTTTGATCGTGGTCAGCCAGTTGATAATCGGGGTTGTCTTTGACCATTATGGGTGGCTGTCTGCTATGCGGCCAATTGACCTTCCACGCCTGGTTGGGATAGCCTTTCTATTCCTCGGGACATGGATAGTACTCCGTTAATACAAAAAAACTCGTGGCATCGCGAGTTTTTGTTATATATTTGGCTAAAGCTGATCAGACCTTTCCAACTTGCCTGATGACATAGAAATTGCTGGCATCCTTGAACAGAAGCTCATTAGACACGAAGAGCACCACATTATTTATGCTGTATCCCAGATCGATAACGGATAATACTGGTGTATGAGGAGGAATGTTATTAAACTCGGCAGGAAGATCACAATTTTCTACTAGACGAGGATTGATAACGGAGGTTAGAAGTTTAACTTCCTGTTTGCAGTGATGGGCGAAGAATTCGAAAAAAGGCTCAGTGATCCCGGGCTTCAAGATTTCCTCGTTAGAAAAGTAATCTTGATAGACCCAGGCCGGGATGAAATTCTCAAAAAAGATAATTGGCTCATCATCCGCGGTAAATAATTTTTGAATATGGATTATATTGCTGTTCGCAGCAATATCC
>RCNB010002656.1_pt1 | contig 10909 bp, 8 predicted proteins | sample 2041321 | NCBI WGS metagenome assembly RCNB01 (sample SAMN09708232, study PRJNA481090) | Marine sediment metagenome, whole genome shotgun sequencing project.
ACCAAAACGTATACAACGTGAAAGAAGGCATACAGAGTTGGAAACGCTCTGCAGGAAAGACCGTGGCTCCAGAGTAGCCCCCAGCGACGACCACCAACCCTCAACAACGGCTATAGTGACTATCCCAGATCTTGCTTTGAAAGCATCGACCAAAGCGGAGGTTGAGTTAAACCTAAAGGGGTCAATTGTTGCGTCATTTTATATTTTAACTAGTTTTATCGTAGACATTTCGGCAATTACACCTAGGATAAAAATCACTCGGCCCTAAACTCACTGTCCCGTTATCTATATGTGGGTTTAGAATGAATGAAAAAACGTCAAGGTCGTACCCTGGCAGAATGGCATGCATTGATAAAATCTCAATGAGAAAGCCGACTCAGTGTTGCAGAGTTTTGCCGTCAGCATGTGCGGGATGCTAAGTATTTTAGTAAACGCAAACGGGAATTTGAAGTTCGGGAAATGACTTCACCTCAAAACCGTTTCGTCAAACTAGATCCAACGCTTTCACCCTCTCGGGTGTCTGTTGCAGGTCCGGTACTCCATCATCAAAATACTAGGTTGGCCTTTCACGCAGATAGCGATGCCAGTTGGGTTGCTGACTTGATGTAGGCATTGTCATGAAGATGTTTGTTGATGTGGGTGAAATATATCTACACCGTGATGCGGTAGACTTTCGCAAGTCGATCAATGGCCTGGTCTTGATTGTTGAGCAGGAGATGAAGCTATCCCCATTTGTCGATGCACTGTTTTTTTTTGCAATAAAAGTCGCGATAAAGCCATGGTAATTCACTGCAATCAAAGTGCCTTTTGCTTATGATAATATAATTTATCATCATGATATTCTCTTAGCTGTTGGTGGTGTAACCGAACAAACGAGCTAGAGGTGCTATCCCTCTGTGTTAGGATAGTTGACGTCAGACAGAGAAGCGCCCGAATCGGACTCTTGTTGAATGAAAGTGAGTAGGTGTATTTGATTAACTGCCGACGTTCGTACAATAAAATTTACAAATTGCGATTTTGAAAATACCTGGCCTGAGCACGTTGAAAAAATGACCAAATAAAAGCAAATGGCTGCACAAAATGTGCACAGACGATCACTTGACAATTATTAATGCTTAATGATCCGCACGACAATCTGTGTTGATTAACGCATACAAACTCTGTCCCATTCCCTCCGTCGTTTTTTGCTGCCGCAAACGATCCAGCGCCCGGTGTAATAGAGCTTGTTGCCCACTACTTAGTTGTTTGATCCGTGCGGATAGATCACCTTCGCTAATTTGGAGGATATCTCGGTGTGCATGGGTACGATGGCGCAATGTGTCAGCCAGGTAGAGAAAGCGCCCGAGCACCACATAAGGGAAGTTCCGGTTCTGGATAGGGCCTTGGTTCGCTTCATAGCCGCCTAGCGGCAATCCTTGCACTTGGAAACTGGATATGCGGTCAGCACCCAGCCAAGCACTGGTAGCACCCAGCAGGGCGCCTCCCATAGCGCCCAGCATAAAGCTGCTTCCAGCCAGTGCAGCGTCCGCCACCACTCCCGTTGCTGCGCCTGCGATGGTTGTGGCTACGGTGAGCTGTTTGCGGTTCAGCCCCCACATGATCCACTTATCTGTATCGAACAGATTGTTTTCCATCGGAAGCTGGTCGATAGTGCTTTCGAGGTGGCGATACTGATAGAGGCGCTTCAATGACTCATGATGTTGATGTTCAATTTCTCGCATGTCATTGAAATACTTTTTCTCCAGGTTGTCTTTCAAATCATCAGCCTGGGTCTTGCTGAGTGCTTTCTGCGATACCTGATACATACAAAGTTCGGTTAGCAACTCTTCCAGCAAACTGGCTGAATCCTGAAACTGGGTGGCGCGTTGCTTGCGGTATTCACTCATGATGCCTGCCAGTGCTGATTGCCATTCTTCACGGATATGGGAGAAAGCCTCGAGTATGGCCACGACTTTCTCAAAGTCAGCATGCATGGCGTTGAACACTCGTACGATTTTGAAATATTGGCCTAAGGCCTGTTGCCAATCCTTTACATGATCCTCGTTCTCAATGGGATTGATCAGTGCCATGCTGGCTTGACCAGTCCAACGCAGTATTTCCATTTCGGCTTCGTATTCGATACCGTAGGGGCGGGAACCATCTACGACATAGAGTATGGCCGCACCTTCCATGATCGGCTTGAGTAACATGACTTCGTCAGGAAACTGTTGCTGGCAATCTGAATCTGCAATGAATTGTTTGACGGCGTGACGGCGTCTGTCCGCCGATGGGGCATGTTCCTGCAACCAAGCCAGTGCGCGCGAAGGGCGTTGAAATCCCGGCGTATCCACCAACGTAAAACGCGCCGCACCCATTGAAATGTCGTAATTCTGCGTTTCACAAGTGGTGCCACTACGCGGCGATATGGCGATGTCGTCACTTTGGGCAATTGTACTGACAATCGAAGACTTCCCTTTGTTTGGGTGGCCTACCACTGCGAAAGCAGGTGTCATATGGATGTCTCGAGTTGAAGTACCTGCCAGTCGGACAAGGTGGCTGCAAAGCGGCGCCATTCTTCCAGATGGGCGGGAGTGGCTTTGCGAATACCAGTGTCGTTACAGTCCAGTGGCAGAATCAACTTATCTGCGTTTGGGCCGATGTCTTTTAGCCTGTCGGCCAGTTCAGCCAGCGGCGGTTCCCAGCTTTTAACTAGAACGACCAGAGATTGATTAGCTGGCGGATGAGTCACAAATTGATGCCGCAGGGGACCGATTAGATGAATCCCAGTTGCACCACCTAGTAATTGTTGTATTTGTTCATAACTGGCGGGTGAAACGCCAGCCCAATCCAACAAGGTATAAGGCAGTGTGACTGATCGAGTCAGCCTGGCCTGCGCATTTTCATCACCAGCAGCAGCTGTTGTTTGAGGCAGTGAATCGCGCACATATCGTTTTAATTTCTGTTGCAAGCGTGCCTTATAATTTTGCCCGGCTACTAGCAGCATGAGGCTTCGGGGTAGCAAACTGTAGACAAGTTGCGTGGCCAAAATATATTTCCACCACAGCCCTACCACAGGTTGTGACATGCCTTGTGGATCGAGACGAAAATCCTGGGTGTGTTCAATTAAAGTCAGCGACGCCTGAGCGTCCGGCCAGAAACGCCAGGGAGTGCCGATTGCCTGTAAGACCGGAAGTAAGTCGTCAGGTTCGAGCAGTGTGCTGCGCCAGACAAAGCTGATATCACTGCCCAACAGCAACAGCAGATACAGTAATAAACAACCTAGTGAAAAACTTACCGCAAAAATTTGGGTCTGGTAAAACAGCCACAGCTCTCGTGCGTGAGTGAGCCCCAGTCGTGACAGTGCCAAGGTGAGGTGTTGTGGCCAAAGTGGAATATCCAATATCCATCCAGCCAGGCCTTTTCCCCCTCCTTTCACCAACAGAAAGATGCTGAGTAGCAAACTCACCACGGGCAGAAAGGCAAATAAAAGCAGTAAGAACAGCAGATTCACGCGACCATCATCATCGCCGGCCAGCACGCTATAAGCGGCCAGAAAGCCACAGAACAGACCAAGCAGCGCAAGGCCCATACTCAACTGCTTCAGTGCCGGCTGGAAGATCTCGTGATTCAACTACTACGCAATCCTTTTCAAAGTTTAATCATTATAGCGAACTCGTGAATTAATGAGAGTAATGGTGGAGAGCAAAAAGGGTCGAATCGGAAGCTCGTCGTAATTATCTCAGCGTTCGCTATGTGGCGAAGTAGAATTTCATCGCTTAATATTGCCTCATCTGCTTCCGGTTTTGAGCTGCTATTTGGGAGTTAATACTTTCTCTTGATTCAAATAATATGGCAGTAATGCGGGGGACCTCATATGGACATTTCATCGTTTAGTTAACATGCAATACGTTCGTACCCAGCCGCACTCAGTGTCGGGAAGTTCACTTGTCTATGGCACCATCCGCACCGGTTTCGACTGTAGCTGGAGATTCGTTCTTTAGTGGATGAAGTTTCTATTAAGATTGATAGTAAACAACATTTCCTCCGTTGAACGATTGACGCATAGGGGGCACAGATCGATTTTTTAAAACGTAATAATGCTATTTTAACGGATTAATCGTTCTGGTTGACGAATCCGCGGAAACTATCCTCAAACAAGGTATTGAACCTAGTAGCGCGTAAGTCTGTTCCAGCACGTGGCATGTTGCGTGTGAACATGCCTCTTTTGTTAGAATAATTACTGCACGTGAGATTCATTTTCATTAAACTTTAGCTCTGACTTAAGGGCAATTCGATACTTACCATTTTCTGGACGAGCATCGGATACGGTACGTGTCAACCTCATATGACCACCGTCTGTTGTGCGTTTTTGCTCTATTACTACTAAATTGACATTTTTATCGACAGCTAGTAAATCAATATGGCGCTTCGATTCGGTGTTCAACTTCACCGGAATACGCATCAGGTACAGATCTAAATATGTCCGTAGACCATAGATGGATAAATACTCTCCAGGAGAGTCAGCTAAATTTAGCGGTAAAATTCTCTACGCCTTACACCTGCCTACGCCTTAGTCAATTATCTGCCTCAGCTGCAGAGTTATTTGAGGATTCGCCAGTACTATTCTGGTTGCTGACTAATTATTCACTATATGAGAATTGGAAAGAAAAGACATTTATCAAAGCCATATCCATGAAAAGGCCAGAAATCCTGGGGGAAGTTTGTGGCTGCACTGAGATCCCCACGACATCTGCCTTAAAGTTCATAAACCGGTTCAGTGGTTGCAAATTGCAAAACGATGTAGATAGAGAAATTATTACAGAATGGGTGCGTACCGGTAAGTTTGAGCAGTTAAGGCATTATCAAATACTCTCAACCGGGCTCTTACGTCTATTTGATCAATCACCCGGTTTGATAGGTGCCAAATGGACATTTTCAATAAAAAATGAAGGGGTTGAATTTCAGGAGTATGAAATTTTTATCAAGGATTCGCTGAATATGGCGGGGGAGATGGAAGACTTCGACAGGATTGAAAAAGACTTATTTAATCTAAAATCAATATCAGAGGTACAAGCGCTGCATGACATTTTGCTCTCCAGGTATCTAGAGCATCTATATGCTGTTCGCGATCGTGGGGCAAGGAACTCTTATAAACTCCCAGTCTTGGAGTTTCCCGCCCCCCCGTTAAAAGGTACGTCTAGCATCATACCTGTTACAGATTCATACATGCTTTACGAAGAAGGCCTGCTGCAGAGCAATTGTGCTTACAGTTATCTAGATGAAATATTGTCAGGTCATTACTATTTATATCGAGTAAAAAGTCATGACCGTGCGACCCTTGGGGTTAATTTGAGACGAGGAAAAAATATTAAAATGGATCAATTGCTTGCAGCCGATAATTCGGAGGTATCACCAAAGACAGTTAATTTGGTTAATCACTGGTTAAACTCCCCAAAAATCGAATCGCTACCAATCATGGCTGACTACAAGCAACGAAGGGTTGATGAGGACATGTCATCCTATATGGAGTACCAGCAACATAGCCCATAATTCCTCAATCCTGTTCCGCGCCACCTAACTTACCCACCAAAAATTCCTTGATGTGAGGCAACAAGGACATAACTCCAAGCCTGGATTTCTCATCGAAGGAGAGAGGTCATCAGAGTGTCATGGCTTTGATACCGATTCGAGCAGTATTCAACCCTGCCCCCATGCCCTGTGCCAGGCGGGGCGAAACCACATTCGATAACGAGACTGAAGAAAATTCAGCCCTATAGTCGGCCACTAATTCAGTGGTGCTGGCGAAATCTAGGTCTCCCCACTGTCAGTACTGGACCACGGTGCGGACAGTAATGTCCACTTGCCTAAATCTAATGGCTCCACTGTTATCTTTTGCTTGCTTGGAAGTCTCGTATCCCCCATCGGAATTCTTGTCGCCAGCATTTAGACTATCCGAATTCAAACCATTTGAATCAGAGCTGTTCTTGTCATTGTTTCCCGCATTCATATTTCTGGCTATTCCGTATTAATCCTCGCACCACGACACTCGCTCGATCCTCATCAAAAACAGTGGATAGTTAATCTGCCAAAGTACTGTTTTACGTCGTAAAACAAGGTTGGGCCATTTGTCTTGAATTTAGGAAACAGTTCAGCTCATCAGGTTTAAATTGTTGTCGTTATCGTAATGCATGCCCATGCGCATAGCTAAGGCATCTGTTTTGATGCGACTTACAATTCGACGTTTATCTTCACTAGACTATTCTTTCGATTTTTGAAATTTCCTTCGATGTTTCAGTAGCAATATGCACTAGAATCAAACTGATATTTCCAAAGTGGGAACACAGGGGCTAGTTTGGCATTTCTCTCGCTACTGGATGACCGCGCAAAACCCAGAGGTTCACGGGACCCGCTTGCCGCTAGCACAGACTGGCTGGATCAGGAACCGGATTTACATTGAGTAATCAGAATAGCCAATGAGAACCATCGGTAAAGTCAAAGTCACTCTCGGCCTAAAGACCGACGGCCCACTACCACAGCCCGTAACCAACACGTTGGGTGATGTGACTGTAGGACCACTGGGATTCCTCAACCTGCTGGAAACCCAACTGGGTATTCCCGCTACCGATACTCCCTTCACCACCCGCTTGATTCAGTATTTGGCCTGTATCGATCGCTGTAATCACCCCGGGGCTTTCTATCACGCCTCGTATGCTGCTGATCCCTTCTCGGTGGCGCGCACCCTTCTGCAATGGCGCGATCAATGGTATCTGGCAGGCTGGGCTGGCAAGTGTCGCGAAGATTCGTCTACACGTTTATTGGACATGGCAGCGATTGAAGCTGACGCCAAACACCAAGTGGACGCCGGACTGGGACAACGGATACAGCACGTTATCACCCTGCTGGCGGACAACATCATCGCCATCGAGTCCATTACGCTGTTGGATATCCTGGAGCAGTTTCCGTATCTCTGGCAACAGTTGATACAGAGCACTGAGGCGCCTGTACAAGCACCAATATCCATAACGCCGCAGGGAGCCGCAGATACGGACCTCCTGCGCTTACAGCAGCACCTGCTCGCCGAGTCCAGCGACAAGCTCCCCCTCAATGATGACGGTTCCTTTTTGGTATTTCAGGCCGAGTCGCCTGAAGACAGCCGCGCTGCAATAGCACAGTACACACAAGGCCGGCTGACTGTATCAGGCGAGCACAGCTTAGCGGTTCTTACCGAGGTGCGCGGTGACCTGTTGGACGAGGCCTTCGAGGCCAACCACACGCCTCGGCTTGGCTTTCAAGTGCTCTCGCCCTGGCGACCGGTGTTCCAGGTATTACCTCTGGCCTGCGAACTGCTGTGGGAACCACTCAACGCCAGCGCCTTGTTCCAGTTCCTATCCCATCCTATCGGCCCGATTCCCGCGAGGTTTCGGGAGAAGCTGGCGCAAACCGCCGCTAACAGTCCCGGTATTGGCAGCGATGCCTGGAACGAGACCCTGAACCGCTGTCTAGAAAAGGAAAACGAGGACAAACGGCAACGCCACACCGACAACATCCACTACTGGCTGAATTCGCCGCGTTTTGCACCCAGTAACGGTGTCGACAGCAACACCTTGATCAACCGCGCACAGCGGGTGGCGGATTGGTTGCTAGGCTCACGAGATTATTCCGACGATAGTCCACACATAGCGCTCTATAACATTGCACTGAATCAGGTCATTGAATTTATGGATGCGGTTAAGCGCCTGCAAGCACATGGACGCGACCCGCTCACCCGTGAAAACGTACTACGCCTGATCCAAGATGTGCGCGGCACCGGTGCCCCAGTAATTGATCGCTTCGCCGAAGTCAGCCCCGCTCAAAGCCGCGCTTACCGCGCCAGCCACAGTGGCAGCTTTTACGCGCCCATTGATACGGTGATTTGGTGGGACTGTCAGGCCTCTGATCGTGTGCAACGCTGGCCCTGGTCGAACACGGAGCGGCAGGCGCTGGCCGAGAACGGTGTACATCTTCACGGTGAAGACGACCAACTTAGCTGGCTGGGGCAGGCCTGGCAGCGACCGATTCTGCAGGCAGAGCAGCAATGCATCATCGTTTTACATCAGGACGCCGAACGCCAGCACCCAGTGTGGGAGCAAATCGAAAGTATTACGGAGGGCATAACAATTCATCCCCTAAGCAACCACACCTCTGCGGAAGCACTCCAGCTTACAACGGTTGCGCTACCCGCAAGACCCCTACCCGCCATGCAACGGTGGTGGCAGCTCCCCGCAAACACGGCAATGCCTACACGTTACGCTGAGTCTTTTTCCAGCCTCGACACCTATATCAACAGCCCCTACCAATGGCTGCTGAACTATGCGGCCCGCATTCGATCCGGCTCACTGGCCAGCTTAAACGACGGCAACCTGTTGCGCGGCAACCTGGCTCATCACCTGTTTGAAAACTTCTTCAATCGCCACAGCGACATTCAGCGTATTGATCCTAAAGAAGTCGCCAATTGGGTGGATAGCGAAGCACCTCTACTACTGGCCCGTGAAGGCGCCTTATTGCTGGCACCCGGCAGACAAGCCGAGTGCGAACACTTTATCAGTATTGTGCAAGCTGCTTTGCGCGCGCTGGTGGTGCACCTGCAGCAGGCAGACGTCGTTGGCGTAGACATGGAGCTGTGGCAAGAGGGGCAGTTTACCGGTGGCCGGCTAAACGGCTCAATAGACATCCTGGCGCACTGCCTCGATGGACGCGAAGCGGTGGTAGATATCAAATGGGGAGGTCGCAGCTATCGCCGTAATTCTCTGCTGGAGGGTAGCTACTTGCAGCTGGCCACCTATGCCCAACTGCGCCGCGGTGGCGACAATCCCACGCCGAGTCTCAGCTACTTTATTGTGCTCGATGCGCAAATGCTCAACCTAGATCATGAGTTCTTTCCCGATGGCGAATCACTCAAGCCTACGACTGAGGAGAGCTGGTGCGAATACTGGCTGCGCTTCGAAAACACTTATAAATGGCGTAAGCAGCAATTCGAACAGAGCCTAATTGAAGTAACGGTGACAGACACCGAACCCGACGGACGGTCTGCAGCGGGAGACGGAGCACTGGATATTCCAGAGGCCAGCGATAGCTTTAGCGACTATCGCGCGCTAACTGGCTGGAGAGTAGACGCATGACCTCCAATATTCATTTTATTAGTGCTGGTGCCGGCAGCGGTAAAACCTACACTATCACCGAGCAACTCGAAGCACTGCTGTCCAATGGGCAAGTATCCCCGGCGGGCGTGATTGCCACTACCTTCACCAAGCTAGCAGCGGGTGAGCTCAAAGAACGGGTACGCAGCAAGCTCATCAAAGCTGGCAAACTAGCGGTAGCCAATCAGATGGAGCAATCCTTAATTGGCACTGTGAACGGCGTCTGTGGCGAGCTGTTGCGACGCTTCGCCTTCGAAGCCGGCATGCCACCTGACCAACAAGTTCTCAACGAAAAGCAGGGCGACATCTTGTTTTTCCAAGCTATGGAACAGGCCCTATCCGAAAACAAGGCACTCATCCGCAAAATGAACGCCGTCTGCAATCGACTACAAATCGTCGACCGGCAAAAGCGTCTAAAATGGCGTGCGGAGATAAAATCCATCGCCGATAGCGCGCGCGCCAATAACCAAAGCCCCGCTGAAATTCGCAATCTGGGCCAGGCTAGTTCTGACAACCTGCTGGCACACTTCCCCAAAACCAGCAGTCGAATGCTGGATGACGAACTGCTGGGGGCCGTTAATCATGCCATTAGCGCTATCGAAGGCGGCGATGACGTGACCAAAGGCACCACCAACTACCTGTCGGTGATTCGCGGCATTCGCGCCGCCCTTTTAAACCGGCGGATGACCTGGCCGGAATGGATCAAGCTCGGCAAAGAAAAGCCCACTAAAAAGTCGCTACCTTTTGCCGAGCCGATAATGGATCTAGCTGCCAACTACGAAAAACACCCACAGCTGCACAATGATATTCGCTTTTTCGCCGAGCGCGCCTTCGAGATAGCCGCAGACAGTCTTGAAGCCTACCAACTGATCAAGACCAACAAGGGTCTCATTGACTTTGTCGATCAGGAACAACGCCTGTACCATTTAATAGATAACCCAGCAGTAGCCAGCATTCTGCAGGAAGAGCTACAACTTTTAATGGTGGATGAGTTTCAAGACACCAGCCCGATCCAGTTAGCACTCTTCTTGAAACTCTCCACACTGGCAGACAAAGTTATTTGGGTGGGCGACATCAAACAGTCTATCTATGGCTTTCGCGGTGCCGATCCAACCCTGATGGCAGCCGTAGTCGATCGAGTCGTGGCTGATGGCAACCCACCTGAAATCCTGAAAAAGTCCTGGCGCTCTCGGCCAGAGCTGGTGCATTACGTCAACGCCCTGTTCGTGCCCGCTTTCGCCCATACCCTGCAGCCAGCGCAGGTAGTCCTGAAACCAGCACGCGAGGCGATTTCACAGGAAACTGCCGTGGAGCAATGGCGCTTGAGCGGCAAGAATAAGAGATTACGAGCGAGCCAGTTAGCCAACTGCGTACACCAGATCACCACTAGCGGCCGCACGGTCATCGACAAGCACAGTGGGCAACCGCGACCTTTAGTCTGCGGTGATATCGCCGTTTTATGTCGCACCAATGCCAATTTGGCGGAGATTGCACGCGCTCTGGCGGCGGCCAACATCCCAATTCGCTATAAACGAGCAGGCCTGTTAGGCACCCCGGAAGCCACCCTGGCATTGGCCTGTTTGCGCCGCTTGATCGACCCTTTAGATACCCTAGCCAGCGCCGAGATCCATACCCTCACCACTAGCGAAAGCCCGCAAGACTGGGTGAGCGCACGCATCGAGTATCTGGCGGTGGAAGACAATCGTCCTTACACCTGGCTGGAAGACCAACCGGGACCGATTCAGAATCTAAAA
>RCNB010005083.1_pt1 | contig 10909 bp, 10 predicted proteins | sample 2041321 | NCBI WGS metagenome assembly RCNB01 (sample SAMN09708232, study PRJNA481090) | Marine sediment metagenome, whole genome shotgun sequencing project.
CTAAAGTAAAATTCCAAAGATTTTGCGACCTCATAAAAATATGCAAACCCTACGATTAAGCCGAAAGCTCGTATTGTTTATAGGTTTTGTTATCGGTCGTTTTTTTACGCTCTCTGACAGGAAAATGAGAAACAAAGCTCTCTTACGAATTCAAAGTCATTTATCCATCTAACATTCATATTATCACAAACGTTCGGGATTTTAACCTTAGTTGAATTTGATTGAGTTACTTTTTCTTCCTTTGTAACAACGACAGAATTATTGTCCATAGCGTGAGCAATAACCCATGGGTCTGCTAAAGAACGATTTTTTGTATTGTCAACTAATTTTAAATGAACAGGCGTATGATAAATCTCTTTTAATTTTCCAATTACTGTTTCGGAAGTTTTTTTTACTGGAATGTCACTAGCTTTAAGCCATGTTGATAAATCATCTTCAGTTCTGACTATTTCGTCAAATACCTCCTGACAAATGAAAATTTTTTCATCCAACCCAAGCTGGTTTAAAACTACCCAATAATCTGGACATATTTCGGGAGAGTAATATTTTTGCCACGCTTGAATGAGAACATTTGCATCCAAACAATATGTGTTCGAATTTATACTCATTTATATAGTTGCGCTTCTAATTTTGGAAATTTATTTGTTTGGACATTTAGTAAATTACTAGCAAGAGTTGCTTCAATATTTCCACCTCTAAATGCATCAAGAACTGTTTGTGTAAACAGTCTACTATTTCTGTTTAATTGTAATAAAAAATAATTCGGGCCGCCTGAGCTTTCTTTGGCTTTTTGTTTTGCTTTCTTTTCGGCTTCCTTTATTAAATATGCTTTAAAATCAATATCTGATTCAGTTTTTAAATTTTTATATTTTGCAATCGATATTAATTTTAAATTTAACGCTCTTACAAGAATTGCAAAAGAACTTACGCCTATTTCTTTAGAAGCTTTAAAAACAGATTTTGAATCTTTGAAAACTCCTCCATCTAGATAATCCATTAGAAAATTTGGCATTAATGCATTTGCGGCAATTTCATTACAGAATAATTCTATTTTATTGTAATTGGAATTTTTCTTAATGTCTAATTCAACATTATTTGAGATTCCCGTTTCAGCAATCCAAATGTGTGCCAACTCATGTACTAATGTGAATAATTGAGGTGCATTCCAATCATCCGAATTAATAAAAACGAATGGAGCATAAGGGTCTGCAATTGCAAAACCTTGTAACTCTTTTGAATCAAGTTTAAGTCTTGAATGAATAAAACTAGTCCGTGAAATAAAGATTCCATTCGATTCAGCTTTTGAAATCCATTCTTTAATTGGATTCTTAGATTCGTAATGTCCAGCTGTAATATTAAGAGTTTTAAGTATGTCAATTGCTATTTCTTCAGGCTTGTCATTTATTGAGTATTTACCAACATAAGGAAGTTTAGCTTCTCCGTTTTCTTCATTGCTATTACTTATCCAAGCCTGTTTTTGTTGTATTTCTCTAATGATAAATATTGACGAAGTACTCAAAGGGTTTGAACCATTCTTTCGGAAATCTTGCAAAGGTTGAAAATCTCTTGGAATTTCAGGTAAGAAAAATATTGAAAAAGGTCTTTTGTAGGCTTTAGCTAATATTTGAGCCTGTCTAATTGTAGGTTGAGAAATTCCATTTTCCCATTCAATTACTCTATCTGTGGAAACGGACGCCTTGGACGCTGCAATTTCTTTGGAGATTCTTGCCGATTCCCTTGCCCATTTAAGGATATTTGGTGTTATAAATGCTTTAGTTACCATTTCAGAATCAAAGGTACAAATAATTAAAATCTATTTATTATGGAGTATTTTTTGAAATGACCGCCAACAATTGGATATAGTTATAACCTATATCCAACTTATAAAAACTAAGATAATAAAACCTCTTTAGCTATTTACTAAAAAAACAAACCGTACTATTTCCCTTCTTTCCGCAACACCTGCAAGGGCGGACTGTTCAACACATTGGATAACCCTATTCCCAATACTAAAAGCGTAATTCCCGGCAATACCACCAAAAAGGGAATCCAAGACGGCACAAAGGCGGTATCAAATACAAAATAGGCCAATAATTGACTCCCGACAAGGGACAACAAAACACCTATGCCACTTCCCAAAATACCCAAATACAGATATTCCAGGGCGGTAATTTTTAGAATTTGTGCACTTTTGGCTCCGAGGGTACGCAATAGTACACTTTCCCTGATTCGTTGGTATTTGCTATTTCGCACAGAACCAATAAGCACTATAATACCAGTAATAATACTAAAGAAAGCCATAAAACTGATAACCCATGAAATCTTATCCAAAATACCTTCCACCAATTCAAGTACTTGTCGCAAGTCTAACACAGAGACATTAGGGAATTTTTGCACTAGTTCTCGTTGTAAGGAAGCCGATGCTGCCTTATCTGGAGCATTCGTGCTAAGCACATGAAACTGAGGTGCTTTTTCCAAGACACCACTTGGAAAGACTATGGAAAAATTGAGCTGCATGCGTCCCCAATCCACTTTTCGAATACTAGCCACTACAGTTTCCATTAACATACCTTGTACATTAAACTGTAAGGTGTCACCCACGATTACTTGAGCATCGGCAGCAACATTGTCCGACAATGAAATGGGAATGGGCCGATTGGGTAAGACCTCAGCGTTCCATTCGCCATCCAACAATTGCTCGGAGGCTATCAAGGAATCTCTATAGGTAACACGAAATTCGTGACTCAATATCCAACCCCTAATGGTACTGGTGCTGTCCGTGCGAATATCATTTACGCTGCGGTCCTTTATTTTTTGTAAACGCATTGTAATAATGGGGATATTATCCAGCACAGGAAGCACATTGGAGCTAATAGTCTGTGCAACGGCATCCTTTTGATTCGTTTGCACATCAAAAAGAATGATATTGGGTGTTTTTACACTAGACTCTAAGGTTGCTTTGGCTAGTAAAAAATCCTTGGTGAAATATAATGTACTGATAAGAAAGGTACCGATACCAATAGCAAGAATCAAAACAGCGGTCTGGTTGTTGGGTCTAAATAAGTTCAATAAACTTTGACGTGCTGAAAAGCTCCAAGATTTGGGAAAGAAACGCTTTACCAGTCGCATAAACAAAAAAGCAACACCACCCAAAATAGCAAAGGTAACGGCAATAGCTAGCACAAAACCTGCGGCATAGCCTAAATTTCCCAAAAGCCAGTAGGCAAAAAGGAATACGAAACTTACTATGGCCAAACCAACCGCTATCTGCGCACGTCTAGATTTAGCGCCTAGATTTTCCTGCACCCGTAAAACCTGTAAGGGAGACACATACCACGTATTAAGCAAGGGAGATAAAGCAAATAAGACCGACATGAAAACCCCTAATAACAGACCAACAAAAATGGCCTTTACCGAAGTCCCAATAACGACCTTAAAGGGCAAAAATTCCTGTAAAATAAACGGAAAGGATTGTTGCAATAACAGACCAAGTAGCGTGCCTATGATTCCACCAATAAGTCCCATCCCGGCAATCTGAATCAAGAAAATCAAAAAAGTCTGTTTTCTACTTGCTCCTAGGCATTTTAAAACAGCAACCGCCCGTAATTTTTCCTTTATATATATGTGTACTGAGCTGGCAATACCTACACAGCCTAATAATAGGGCAATGAAAGCTACTAGGTTTAAAAATCGACTCACATTGTTATAGCGTCTACCCAAACGTTCACTTGTAGCTGTGTGCGTATCCATATCCGCATTCTCAGCATCTAGTTGCGGGTCTACGATTTCATCCAACGCCTTTAAATCTGTATCGGGGTTTTGGAAATAATACGCATAGGTTAACCTGCTTCCCTTTTCCAAAAGTCCGCTGGCTTTCATAAACCGAAAGGGCACCATGATAGGAGGTGCTACAGAAGTCCCAATACCTGTGCTACCAGGAGCAGCAATTAGGGAACCAATAATAGGAAACTTTATGGTGCCAAGGGTAACACTATCGCCGGGTTGCAATCCAAATTGGAGCATTACTGTAGCGTCTACCAAGGCACCATCCTTTTTTAAATAAGTGCTTGCTGCCTCCTTGGGAGCTGTCTCCAGTTCGCCGTAAAAAGGAAAACCGCCTTCTACACCCCGAACTTGTACCAATTTGGTGGCGTTGTTTTTAGAAAAGGCAGCCATGGAGGCGAATTTCACCTCCATCGCATCGGAACCACCGAGCGAATCTATGAGCTGTAACACCCGTTCGTTGGCCGGCTGATTGCTATCTATTAGAAAATCTGCCCCCATTAAGGCCTTAGATTGTAGGCCTATATTCTCCTCTAAATTTTGACTAAACGACTGTATGGAAACCACGGCAGCAATACCTAAGATAATCGAGGCCATGAACAACAACAATCGTTTTCCACTGGCTTTACCATCTCTCCAAGCCATTTTTAACAACCAGCTAAAAGGGGCTTTACTTTTTCTTTTTATGCTGTTCAAGATACGGTGGTAGTTTCGTTAGCAATTATTTTTCCACCCTTCAATCGTAACACGTGGTTATTCAATCGGGCCAAATCCAGGTCGTGGGTAACAATCACCAGCGTAGTTCCCATTTCCTTGTTTAGATCAAACAGCAATTTAATGACCTTCTCCCCTGTTTCTTCGTCTAAATTTCCCGTGGGCTCATCGGCAAACAAAATTTCTGGCTGATTTGAAAAAGCCCGCGCCAAAGCTACGCGCTGTTGTTCTCCTCCAGATAATTGGGAGGGATAATGATCATGTCTATTTCCCAAACCTACTTTCTCCAAAAGCTCCATAGCCGCTTTCCCAGCATTGGGAGCGCCTTGCAACTCTAAGGGCACACTTACGTTCTCTAAGGCAGTAAGTGTTGAGAGTAATTGAAAATCTTGAAAAATAAAACCAACTTTTTGATTGCGTAAAAAGGCACGTTCGTCCTCATTTAAATCACTCAAGTCCTGCCCGCAGAGGCTTACCACTCCGTCATCAGAGCGGTCGAGTCCAGCACAAAGTCCCAATAGCGTAGTTTTTCCACTACCAGATGGACCTACAATGGCAAAAGTATCCCCAGCTTCTATACTAAAGGTAATGTCATCAAGTACCGTTAAATTTTTAGAACCACTGGTATAGGTTTTTCGTAGCTTACTTACGTTTAATATCTTTGTCATATAGCATTTCGGTCAAGCGCACAAAATAACGAAATGATTTCAATTTAAACCTTAGATGCCCATGGACAAAGTATTAAAGTTTCGTTATTTTTTTATGGTACTCCTGCTGTGGAACTGTGGAGAAAACCCTAAGCAAAAGAAAACCGCAGATGCCCCTAAAACCGAAACATCAGCTTCTGATGAATTCACAAATGAAGATGGTAAGGTTATCCTCTTTTTTGGTAATAGTCTCACGGCTGCCTATGGCTTGGATACCGAACAAGGTTTTCCTAATAGGATACAAATAAAACTGGATTCCCTAGGATTGGAGTATACCGTTATTAATTCTGGTCTTAGTGGAGAAACAACCGCAGGAGGAAGAAACCGACTAGATTGGGTTCTAAACCAAGAGGTTGATATTTTTGTACTGGAACTAGGCGCAAATGACGGCTTACGTGGTATTCCACTGACCGAAACCCGTAACAATTTACAAGCCATGATTGATATGGTACATGCTAAAAATCCGAAAACCAAAATTGTTTTGGCCGGCATGCAAATTCCGCCTAATCTAGGTAAAGACTACACCACAGCATTCAAGAACATATATCCAGAACTCACTAAAACTAACGAAATCTTATTGATTCCCTTCTTACTTGAAGGGGTTGCCGGTATACCGGAACTGAATTTGGAAGATGGGATACATCCAACGGTCGAAGGCCAGAAAATAGTAGCGAATACGGTTTGGAAAGTATTGCAACCTCTAGTGTTAGAAAAATAAAGGAAAGTTGCAGGTTGTGTTAGACCAATTTAGGCCTTTTTGATTTTACCCTAAAACTCAAGGCACGTTTTACCCTTGAATTTTTCATCACAAAAATTCCGGTTATCGGAGATGTTTTCATGGTTATTGGTGCTTGTTGAAAAACATGGTGTACTACAGGATGGGCAAACGTTTCCACTTTAAGCTGAATAGGATTTAATTTGATGTTGGTATTCTGCGCATTTGCATAGGATCCGATGGTAAGTGTAAAGAATAAAATAAAAAGGTTACGCATTAATTAGATGATTTGGTTCCTATATAACTCCACTCTACCCTATTATAGAATTTACATTTCGATAAAAGGTCCACTTTCCTCGATGAAATTCAAATTATTCGATGAATAACCCTTTTGTACATCAAAATTCCTACAAAGAATAGAACATTTTGTCGATGAAATTGAGCATATTATCGATTTATTAATCTTTTTCCTACAAAATTAATAGATAAAGTAGCTTAGATGTCATTTTAACCTATTGTATAGGATGCTTAACCGGTTCTTTGTCTATAATTTTATAGCGTACTTTACGATTATTCATGCTACCATACCACTAAATGAAATTCTATTCCCTTGCCTTACTTTTCATAACCTTACCCATATTTTCAATTTCTGCACAACATATTACGGGTAGGTTAATAGATAAAGACACCAAGGAGCCTTTAGAGTATGCTACTGCGGTCCTTTTCGAAGAAGAAAATGGCGCTTTGGTTACAGGTGTGATAACCAGTTCTGATGGAAAATTTACCATTAAGAATATAAAAAAGGGTGCCTATATCTTGGAAGTATCCTTTATAGGTTACACAAAGCAAAGGGTAGAAAACATAAACTTGACAGCAGATCAAAAAAATATAAATCTGGGTACGATTGCTTTAGTCATTGGCACCAACCAGTTGAACGAGGTGGTGGTTACAACAGAAAGTGCTACGGTTATCAATAAAATAGATAGGCAGGTTTTTGACGCTAAAAAATTTCAAAATGCCCAAGGGGGAACAGCAACAGATGTACTACGTAACCTCCCATCCGTATCACTAGACGGACTTGGGGAAATACGGGTTAGAGGTACCTCAGGTTTTGTTGTGCTACTCAACGGCAAACCTGTTCAGGGTAGTGCCATGACCTTATTGAATCAGTTACCTGCAAACTCAGTGGAACGTATAGAGGTGATTACTGCACCCTCCGCAAAATACGACCCCGAAGGCAAAGCCGGAATTCTTAATATCTTAACTAAAAAAGGTGCTGTTAACGGCACTTTTGCTCAAGTGAATATCAAAGCGGGATTTCCCTCCATTGAAAACTATGACAATAAAGAGAATGCACAACGATATGGTTTTGATGCTACCTATACCCTTAGGAACGAACACTGGAATTTTGCTTTTGGGGCAAACTATCAACGCAATGATCTGGCCGGAAGACGTGAAGGCGATGTCTTTACAATAATCAACGATACCTTGACCCAATTTCCATCGGATGGGGAACGCAGTTTTGATGAGTTAAATTATAGTGGACGATTCACCATTGACTATACGCCAGACGAACGCAACACTTTCTCCCTAGGTTTTTATGGAGGTAAACGAAGTAAGGACCGTACGGCTGATCTCTTATATTTTAACAATACCGGTAGCACCCCAGCGGAGAACGGAATTACCTTTTACAACTTTCAATATTTTAACGAAAATCTAAGAATTAGGAAAGGAGATTTTGTCTTAGGCAGTTTTGATTATAGCCATAACTTTACAAATACCTCTAAATTAAGCGCTTCTCTATTATACGAATACACCTTATTAGGCGGACCTACTACCAATCGTAATCTAGGTTTTCCAGACACATCAACTATTTTACAGGACGAGTTCAACACCAATGATAATCCCCTTTACGGTCTTCGTTTTTCTTTGGATTATGAATGGAAACCTTTTTCCTTTGGAACCTTAGAAACCGGGTATCAATATCGAAATCTAGATCATACAGGAGATTTTATTTATGAAAGAAGAAACAATATTGGCGGACTCTTTGAACTTGTTCCAGAATTTTCTAGTGAAGTAGATCTTACCCGAAGCATTCATTCTGGTTATGCCCAACTCAGTGGAAAAAAAGATAAATGGGACTATTCCGCCGGATTACGAGTAGAAGCCATGGACCGCGACTTTGACCTACGGGACAAAAATAACACCATAGACACCACCTACACCTATTCTTTTGTGCGTCCTTTCCCCTCGGCATCTATACAATATACGACTTCCAAAAACACAAAACTGAAGGCGGCTTATAGCAAGCGTATTGAACGGACCACTACGTTTAAAATGAATCCGTTTCCGGAACGGGAACATTCGGAAACCTTAGAACAGGGCGACCCCACCCTACTGCCCGAGTTTATAGATTTAGTGGAGTTAGGTCTTACCCAAAATTTTAAAGGAGGAAATTCCCTATTCGTTACTGCTTATTACAGGAACGTTAAAAATGTAGTCAATCGGGTAAACACAGTATTTAATGATACTATACTTAATCGCATCTATTCCAATGTAGGTCGTGGAGAGGCCCTAGGACTGGAACTGGGTGCCCAATTGCAAGCTTCCAACAACTGGAGTAATTTTATTGGTGCTAATTTTTACTCCTATACCATAGATGGCTCTTTTGACGATAGGCCTATAAACACCAAAGCTTTTATCTATTCGGTAAATGCCAACAGTACCCTAAGATTCTCTGAAAGTGCCTCCTTACAATTTACTTTTAATTACCTCTCTCCTAGAAATACCGCACAGGGCGAAGATTCGGAGTTTTATTCCCCAAACCTTACTTTTCGAAAATCGTTTTTAGATAATAGATTAGTTGCTACACTCCAATGGCAAAATATAGACCTAGGTTTACTAAATACTAATGAGCAACGCATTACCACTTCTAGATCTGGAGAATTCTTTACAACTACTAATTATATATACGAAGTTGATATGGTGCTTTTAAACCTATCCTATTCGTTCAATAAAAACAAGAACGAATCTAAATTTATAGAAAGTGAATTTGGTAAGCGGGAGTTCTAAGCCATTTTAGCCTTGTTTCTCTTAGTTGTAAAAGATAACGCCTTAGTTATTCTTGCATTTTTAAACTTGTATAATCTAGCAACCTCTGTTTTGGTTTCTAAGTTTAACTCGTAAGTCGTTTCAGTTACAATTGTCATTTCAACAGTTTCAACTTTAATATCTGTAGTGTTGTTCTGAGCTTGTGCAGCTGTTCCGATGAAGAAGATAAAAAAGATAGTTGCTACTGTTTTCATAAGGTGCGTTTGTTACACTATTATAACGGTAGCAACAGTATTTCACAGGGTAGTGTTTCGGCGAACAAGCCATATTAATCGGTATCTGACATACGTTCGGATAAAGTGCAGAATTCGCTCGATGAACAGCACACACACCAAAAACACCTTATCGAAAAAAGAGGGCGTTAAACGGTTTTCTATGGCTGTAAAAAGCTTAAACAAAGTTATTTTATCAGTGTTATTGTACTTATCTGATTACTCGATTACTGCTCTTTACATATATCAAAGCATAGGTCTTTTTAGGTTTGGGCATAACCGATAAAATAATTGTTTCAATTTTAGTCTCGATACTTCTGATTATTGAATTCTTCATTTGTAGAGATTTTATTTTGTTTGTATTATGCCATTTTGGCTTTGTTTCTTTTAGTAGTAAAAGATAATGCCTTAGTTACTCTAGCATTTTTGAACTTGTATAATCTAGCAACCTCTGTTCCAAGTTAAGCTCCTTAACAGTTTCAGTAACGGTTGTCATTTCAATAGTTTCAACTTTATTATCTGTAGTGTTGTTCTGAGCTTGTGCAGCTGTTCCGATGAAGAAGATAAAAAAGATAGTTGCTATTGTTTTCATGCGTTGCGTTTGTTACACTATTATAACGGCAGCAAGGGTATTTTGAATGATTGTCATTCGGCGAACAACGCATATTACTCGGTATCTGGTATAAGTTCGGATAAAGTGCGAAAATCGCTCGATAAACGGTGCGCACGCCAAAAACACCTTATCGAAAAAAGAAGTCGTTAATCGATAGTTCTAATACTTTTCAACTATATAAAAAGGATAATATTCGGCACTTTCCCGTAATTTGCGACTAATACAGGATACTATCTGGCTTATTCATACTTATTGATTCAAACCCTAAGAATCTAGTTAATCGAAACATTTTACCATATTTACCCTATGCACAGGACAACAAGGGAATCTAAAAATTTACTATTATTTTTCCTATTATTAGTATTAGGTGGAAGTCTTTTACACAGTCAACGTTTTACAATAGAGAATGAAAAATATTTCATAGAAATTTTACAAACCAATAAAGCAGATATTTTCAATGCTTCCTCTTCAATGAGTATGAAATCAAAAACATTTAATACCGTACATATCCAGCTACGTATGGCTACCTCCAATGGAGAAGAGGCTTTGTTTGATATCAATAAATTTTCTTTAGTAGATAAAACCAATAAACTAAGAATCAGACCTGTAGATGTAGCCCATAGAATGGTAATGCAACAATTAAGTTTTCCCAGACTAGCAACCAAATCATTGGCCCAAAGTCACCCCGAAATTGAAGAAGATATTTCCGTTCCTGATTCCTTTCATCATTATGAGTTTGATGGTTATGAGGTCTTAGAAATTCCTTTGAGTTTTAATACTTGGGGCAAAACAAATAGTCAGGTCCTATATTTTAGACCTGGTATGTATAAAAAGAAAAAACTAGACTTCTATTTCCCGTTTCTTAAAAGTTCATCAATTGGTGTCTTATACTACGGAGAAGAACAAGTAGCTATCGTCGTTTTTAAATAAAAAAAACTATTTAAAAAAGAGCTTCAATACCTTAAGCCATTTTGGCTTTGTTTCTTTTAGTAGTAAAAGATAATGCCTTAGTTACTCTAGCATTTTTGAACTTGTATAATCTAGCAACCTCTGT
>RCNB010004516.1_pt1 | contig 10905 bp, 9 predicted proteins | sample 2041321 | NCBI WGS metagenome assembly RCNB01 (sample SAMN09708232, study PRJNA481090) | Marine sediment metagenome, whole genome shotgun sequencing project.
TATCGCTTCTATGAATATGCGTGATAAATTCCTTAATAATAACGAATATATCTTTAAAGAAACAGATTCTTTGTGGCATAACAATCCAATATTTAAGGTTGAAAGAATTCTAGATCCGGAAAAAAATAAACTTCTAGAGGAGAACGTAATTTACTTAGGGCTGACAGATACTCCATTAATTTATTTGAATGATTTAAAATTAGAGAATTCAAGTATAGACCCTGATTTACTTATTTTTGCTAGTCGTCATCGTTCAGAAACTGAAAGACCCGCATTTTTAATCCATACAACAGGAAATTGGGCAGATAAGGCAGATTTCGGAGGGGATCCTCGAAAATTATCAAATACAAGTGCTCTTCTCTTAAAAGCGGGATTCTTGTCGCTAGTGGAGCAAACTCAACTATTAGCTAATTCTAATTTTGTTGTAGATATTGAAGTAAGCCATCACGGTCCGACTACACTAGAGAAACCTTTAATATTCATGGAATTAGGTAGCAGTGAGAAAGAATGGATTATTGACAACGCAGGTAAAGTAGTGTCTTCAGCTGTTATTAATACAGTTATTAAATATTTAGAATTTCACAATCAAAAAGAAATTAAGGTGGGAGTTGGATTTGGTGGAATGCATTACGCGCCACAATTTAAAAAATTGCTCAAGGATAAAGATATTGCAATGTCCTTTATTTGCCCGAAATATAATATTTCCTATCTCGATAAAAATCTCGTAGAACAAATGCTAAATAATACATATGAGAAAGTAGATTATTTTATTGTTGATTGGAAAGGCACTAATTCTGCTGATAAGCAGCATCTTATCCCTTTATTGGAAGAATTTGATATTCCAATAAAGAAATCTAAAGAATTTTAATGTTCTTCTCCTTTAATTTCCTCAAAATATTTTATCAGGTTTTTAAAAACGAAATCACAGGGACCGAACCCTTGAGTTGCCGACCTGCTTAAGATTTTATTTAAAAATTCATGATGCGGAGTATCATTATCAACAGTGACATTTATTTCTCTAATATTATAAAAGCTTCTCCAAAATTGAGTAGGCCATTCAACTAGAGGGTATAATGTTTGTTCATAATATTCTTGTCCTTTTTCAGATAATTTTAACTCTTTCTTTAATTCATAAAAGTAATTTTCTCCTTTCTTAGTTTTAGTCACCAACCCCTCTGCTTCAACTTCTACCATTAAATTATTTATGTTCTCCAGAGTAATATCTTTCATTTGTAATTTTTTCATGTTTTCAAGAATTTCAGAATCCATTTGACCATTCATCTTAATCAATAAATAATTTCGAGCTATAATATTATATTTTAAGGGAACTGACTCATGTTCTAATTGATTAAATTGAACGAGATTCCCCAAAATTTCTCTTGCCACGTAATATTTAAGTATTAATTGATCTTCCTCTGAATAATTTTTTATGAACAATTTACAATTATCTTGAAAATATGATGAATAAAGTGTTTTGAGCAGGGATTTAATTGTTTGAAATCCATCTGCAAAAGCTTGTTCAACCTCTTTTAAAATGGTTATTCTATATTCAATATCTTCGATGAATTTCTCTTTATCTAACTTTAGTTGACGAACAAGATGAGGTTTATCGTTTACAGGATTTAAATACTCTTTCCACTTAGTTTTAAATCTATAACCTTGTGTATTTGCTAGTACTTCGAGCTTTTTTACAACATTCATTAATTTAGTTAAAAACTCTTTTCCCGTAACAGTAGTCATTTGGAGATTATTTTATATTTGATTTCAAATTCAATTATGATTTAATAATAAATACAATCAGAATAAATTTAAAGTTTCATTTAAAAAAATTGATTTTATTATTGATTTCTATTATATACCTAGAGCGAAATTTTTTGAATAACATTTAAAACTTTATCTATTTGCTTATCATTAATAACTAATGGAGGTAAAATCCGAATAACAGTTAATCCTGTTTTTAATAATAAGACTCCCATTTCTTCAGCTTTTTTAAGCATCTCTAGGGTCTTTGTTTTATATTCTATACCAATCATTAATCCTTTACCTCTAACAGCTCTTATCATATTATTATTTTTCGAAAGCTCATTTAAAGCAGAAATCATTTTCTTTCCTTTTTTAGCTGAGTTTTCAATTAACTTTTCTTCAAGTAGAATCTCGATAGTAATATTTGCAGCCGCACAAGCTAAGGGGTTTCCTCCAAAAGTTATATTATGCTCTCCTATGTTAAATTTATTATAGAGGTCTTCAGAAGCTATTGTTGCACCCATAGGCACCCCTCCAGCTATAGCTTTTGCCATGCATACAACGTCGGGTACTATTCCATAGTGCTCGTATGCAAACATTTTTCCCGTTCTTCCAAATCCAGTTTGCACTTCATCATCAACTAATAATAAATCCTTTTCATCGCAGAGTTCTCGAAGCGCTTTCGGAAAATCATCAGGAGCAGGATGGATACCGGCTTCCCCTTGAATTAACTCACAAAATATAGCGCTTGTGTTTTCATTAATTAATTCTTTTACAGAATCAATATCACCGAATGTTGCAAATTTTACATGAGGACTCAACCACGACATAAAAGGTTTACGAAATCTCATATTATGTGTCAATGCTAATGATCCTAACGTTCTACCGTGGAAATCTCTTTTAAATGTTATGATTTCAGGTGTTTTTTTGTCACGATTATTTACTAAAACTAATTTTATCGCAGCTTCAACAGATTCAGTTCCGCTATTTGATAAGAACGATTGCGTCAATTGAGGTGGAGTAATATCTGCTAATTTTTTCAGAATTTTTGCCCTCTCTTCGACAGGAAATCCTGGAGGTACCATAACAAGTTTTTCTATCTGTTTTTTCATTGCTTCTATAAATTTTGGATGACTGTGACCTATATTCAAGACAGCATGACCAGCTATACAATCAATATATTCATTACCCTTTTCATCATATAGTAGAGCACCAGTCCCTCTCGTTATTAAAAAATCTTTTTTTGGAAACAGTTTTGTATGATGATATTTCTCCAATTCAATTAATTTAGAATAATCTTCTGACATAACAAATATATAAATTTTTTAAGGCAATAATATTTTTTCTATAGCAATGAAAATTGATCATATAGCAATTGCACAAAATACCGAAGAAGATAGTGACAAATTTTTTGTAGAATTATTAGGTTTGCGAAAAATACGCTCTTTTTTAGTATCTGCAGATAAAATGATGAACTTTTTTGGAGTTAATCAAGAATATTCATTTTTAAGGTATGAAGATGAGAATTTAGGTGTTGAGGTGGTTATTACTAATGATAATAGCAAATCCACTGATTTATTTACTCACCCTTGCCTTATAATAGAAAATAGAGATGAATTAATAGAAAAAGCTCAAAAGCTGGAATTTCCCGTTATCAAAATTCCCAGAGATGATGGAAATGGTTATTATTTATTTATTAAAGATAATTTTAAGAATCTTTATGAAATTAAATAAAAAATTTCTTTTTCTTATTGATATAACGAACTAACTTTTTTTCTCACATTTTTTAAGTGTGAGTTTGTACTCATATAATAGTAAATTCGTAATAAAAGATTAATAATTAAAATTTTAGAAGCTTCTATTATGGCTAAATCTTGTATATTTAAAATTATTTTAGGTGGTTCTGCAGGAAAAACGGCCTTTATAAACAGGGCATTTAAGCATCATAACAATGATGATTATTTCCATATAGGAGTTAATTTTAAGCTGTTAGATTGTTTAGTTAACAACGAGGATAATTATTTGTTACAAATTTGGGATTTTAAAGTTCTTAAAGACTTTCAATTTTTATATCCTAGTTTTTGTAAAGGAGCAAAAGGAGCTCTTCTTTTTTTTGACGTTACAGATTATAAATCATTTAAAGAATTATCCTTCTGGATAAACACAGTGCGGCAGATGGCAGGTAACATCCCTATTATCTTAATTGGTACAAAAATAGAAGTAGGAAGCTTAAAAGCTATACAGAGTGAGATCAATGAACTAATGAAAAACAATAATATAAACAGTGTTTTTTATACTTCTGCTCAAGAGAATGATCAAGATATTATTTTTAAGCATCTAATAGAAAGCGTTGATCATTATTCATATATTCAAGAATTTAGTATACTAGCCTCTGAATTTGATGAAAATTTCGAAGAGTTCATAAGATTCTTCTCTGATTGTCCTCTTTGTGGTCGAGCCCTTCATAGTTCTTATTTAAAACGGTTTTTTTATAGCAGAAACCGAAATACAATAAGCTTAAAAAACCGGTTACTTGAATTAATTGAAGAGTCGAAAGATTACGAAGAGCTTTACTATAATGAGATAAAATTAGGAATCCCTTGCTGTAAATGTTTTAAAGGCATTTTTGAATAAACGAAAATTGAATTCATTAAGTTGAGTATCATAGCTTATTTTTTCACTACGCCTAAATTCTTCTCGAAATATTTAAACACCATACATTTTTAAATTTGGATTATTATGAAAAAGATGAGGTATATAATTTTATATTTCTAATGAAATGAGATTCTTTTTAAATGCCGAAGCTACATAAATTAAAAATGATAATAGGCGGAGCAAAGGGGGCAGGTAAGACGTCTTTCCTCCTAGGAACGTCAGCTCACAATAGGGATTTCAATCAATTAGGAGTTTCTTTTAAACCAGTAGAATGTGTTACTGATGGTGGCGATTCTTTCAAGTTTGTTGCTTGGGACTTGAAGTTTAAAGAGCAATTTCGTTTTATGTATCCGATTTTTTGTAGAGGTTCTTCTTCTGCCATTCTGGTATTTGACATATCAAATCGTAATTCATTTAAAGAACTGTCGTATTGGATTAAAATTTTTAGAGAGAATCAAAAGGATAAATCATTAAAGTCTCCTATCGTATTGATAGGAATGAAAACAGATTTAGATAATCGAGTTGTTTCAAATAAAGAAGTTAATAAATTAGTTAAAGATTTTGATCTAGATGGAGTTTTTTATACTTCCATTCTCGATACTAACAGGAAAGAGAAAAAAAAAGAAATCTTTAAATGCATAATCGAAAAAATTGACCCGTTTTATAATATTCATGATATAGAATTATATTTACCCGAAGAAGATGGAAAATTCTGGGATTTCATAAGTTTCTTCGCAAAATGTCCTGTATGCGGCGGAAAAAATCATGGGGAAAATCTAAAGGCTTTTTTCTATAGCAGAGAACCCGATATAGTTGAGTTTAGGGAGAGATTATTTGACTTGATGGAAGAATCAAAATTCTTTGATGAGATTTACTACAATAAAATTAAAGTCGGTATTCCCTGTTGTAGCTGCTTTAAAACAGTATTTAATTAGATGTTCATCAAAATTTATAAAATATTCGCTGCTTTTATTATCTCCATATGATCAAAAGCTAATTTCAGTTTAGGAATTTCTATAATAGGAACTATTTCCACATCAGCCGCATCATCTTGGGCTTTAGGTTTCCTCCTTTTATCAACTGGTTCACACAAAAAAGCTATAGTTACTGTATGACCTCGTGGATCTCGTTTAGGATCAGAAAAAATGCCTATTAATTTTTTGATTTTCACTTCAAGATTGGTTTCTTCTTGAGCTTCCCTTATACAAGCATTTTCAACAGTTTCTCCAATATCGACAAAACCTCCCGGAAGCGCTAGATCTCCTTGAAATGGAGGATTCTTGCGCCTAATGAGAATAATATCTTTACTACTATATAGAATCACAGCATCTACAGTTAACAAAGGAGTTTTTGGTTTTGGCATATCCTTATATAGATTTAATTTTTATTTAGGTACTTTAATCATCCCAAACTTTTGAAGAGAGCAGGTGGTCTATACGTGTCTTTCTCGGACGTATAAATTTAGTATGATGGTCCTTTCTTTCTAATAAAAGGGCTTTCTCTCGATTTTTTGAATTAACGATAAAAACTTCTAAGTTACCTTCATCGAGAAAAATATGATTAAAACAGGGATAATCATCAGATCGAACCTTATTTGAAGTTGAGGTACCACAGTAGAGAAATGTTGTGCTCGAGTTGTCTTCCCAATCAATAATATACGCATGAGGTACGTGACGGTGTCCCATTAAAATTAAGTCAACTTCAAAGTATTGAGCAAATTCTATTAATTCTCCAGCATCCCTTACAGTTGTGAATTTCTGTCCTGACATAGGAACGGGAATTAGATGATGGTGTAATGCTACTACCTTATTTTCTAAATTCTTATTGGCATTTAAATGCCTGCCACAATAATCTAATTGTTCATCTCCAATTTCCCCTTCTGCGAGATCATCTCTCGCACTACAAAGACCAACGACAATAGCATTTTTGTCATCAATACATTGGTATGAACGTCTTGGGCCAATTAGTTTTTCAAAGAATACTAAACCACTGTTCTTTGCGTCATGATTTCCTGGTACAGCTAGAAAGCTACCCAGTTCTTTAATTCTATCAATATAAGGAAGAACACCTCTATATTGTACGATCCTACCTTTATGTATAATATCACCGGTACAAATCACAATATCGGGATTACAAATATCTATATATTTAATAACATTTTCGAAATATTCTTCTTTAAATTCCGATCCAAAATGAAGGTCGGATATATGGATAATTTCAAGAGGCTTAGTCATAATTAGTTCATTAATTTAATTTATTAGTTAATAATTTGATATTACTAAGGTTAAATAAAAATATCTATTGAGATATTTAATTCTTTTCGTTATCAATAAAGAAAAAGAATTATTCTAGATTTTCACTTAACTTCTAAACAATTTAGATTCAATCCGACTTATTATCTCTTGAATTTCAATATCAGTTTTAGGGATGAGCCCTTGACCATAATCCTTACGTCCTCCTCCTTTTCCTCCAAATTCTGCAAGAAAATCTTTAATAAAATTACCTATATTAAATTCAGAATTATCTGAAGGCTGGGATCCAAGCATTCCTGTTAACATAATACCTTTATCTGTAATATTGAGAAAAATGGTGATTGCGTTATTTTCTTTTTTAACCACTTTAATACTTAAATTCCTTAAATCGGCTTGATCAAGATTCTCAAAGGCTTTGATGATAAGTTTATAATTATCAAAATTTTGGGATTCACTGATTAGAGTTTCAATAAACTCTTTGCTTAATACATTTTGCATGGATTTTAGTTTTTCTTTACTCTCCTCCCATTCAGAATGTAATTTTTTGATTTTAGTAGGAAGTTGATCTTTCTTAACATTTAGAATTTGAGAGAGTTCTTTTAAAACAGCACCTTCAAAAACTTCAGATGATGTTAATTCAAGATCATTGCTATTAACTTTACCATTTTTAAGAGCTTTATTCAGATTTTTCCATTTTTCTAATAATTCATTGGCTCTACCTACTAATTTATCAGAATCAACCCTCAGTATCGAGTTTAATTCATCCAATAATTTCATATTTCTTTCTTTTAATTCTTGAGTTGCCTTTCCGGCAGTGAAAGTTAATCTTACAATTCCATCTTGAATTTTTTGGGATTTTGTTATCATGATTTCACTAGTTTCTGATGTATTATTTAAATGAGTGCCACCACAAGCCTCTACATCTACTCCAGGGACCTCAACAATTCGAATTTTCTTACCCGGAACAGCACCTCCTTGATAAATTGCCATTCCATATTGAAGTTCTGCTTCTGTACGGGGCATGAATCTAAGATTAAGATCTATCCCTTCCTTTACAATTTCATTGGATCTATTTTCAATTTCTAAAAGATTATCAGTTGAAATTTGTTCGTAATGTGTAATATCTAAATGAGAATTTTTTAGAGTTTTTTTCGCGCCCGCTTGGTTCACATGACTTCCTAAGATTTCCTTAGCAGCCGCATTTACTATATGTGTAGCGGTGTGATGTTGTGAGAGTTGGGTTCTCCAGTATTCATCGACTTCGACATCTACAATATCACCCTCCTTAAATTTAGGATTTTCTTCCAATACATGAACAATATAATTCCCTTGTTTAAAGGCATCCTTAAATTTCTGTTTATTAATAGTACCAACATCATGAAGTTGTCCTCCAGAAGTAGGATAAACAACAGTTTTATCTAAAACCACCATGTTATCAATAATTTTTAATACCTTAGCCTTATTTGAAATTTTCGTATAATCGTAATAATAGAGAGGTTCTGTTTCTGGAATATCTGTAAGGTTTAGCTCTATTTCCTTTTTAGTCGCATGAATTTGCTCGGTTTTCTCATGTTTTTCTACAACTAAAGAGTAAAAATCATCTGGAATCTTAACTTTCAACTTAACTTTCAACTTAAATTTTTTTGCAGCTTCCTTAACCATATCAGGGCTTATTCCATTGGAATCATACAATTCTATTAGTGTTTCCGTAGATATGGCCCCTTTCTTCAAAACTTTTTCTACAATTTTTCCGGCTTTTTTCTTTGTGATATAAAATTTTTCTCTCTCGACATCCAAGATTTCTCTAATTTCTTCCAAATGCTCAGAAACTTCAGGAAAGATATCTTTTAATTCTTTTGCATGCCATATACAAACATCTGCCATATTGATATCCCAGTTGAAGTGGTCTATAAAACTTATCGCTCGCCTGAAAATAACTCTGAGATTATAGCCCCCTCCAACATTTGAAGGTAACTTTCCATCATTGATTGCAAATAATAGACTTCGAGCATGTTCAGCAATGGAGTAAAGGGCAGTCATAGGCAGGATTTTATTTTTAAGCTCTTTTACACCAATATCTAACTCATTAGCTACACGCTGCCATGCTTTATCCATATCATCAACTTCGTCAATATTTAAGTATGCGGAATACTGAGAAAATTGATTATATAACTCTAAATCTAACTCTATTTTAGTTATTTCTCTTAACTTGGACAAAACATACGGAAAAATTGCCTCATACATATTAGGAGTCCCTTGAGAAAACCAAGCAACCCGTTCTTGACCGAGTCCCATATCTAAAACTTTAAGTTTAAGCTCTCTGGGACCATCAGGAGTCTGCTCAAACATAGTATAAACTTGATTAAAAAGTTCTACACCTCGGCTGAAAAATTCTAAGCTGCATCCGAATGATCCTCCACCAGCCCAGGAATCTTCATGTATAGTGATTTCTTCTTTTGCAAGCCCTACTCCTTCATGTATAAAGTCGTGCATGTCCATGAAGAGTTCTCCCTGTTTCCATTCTTCTGGGGGAACAAATGTATGTTGTCCTATCATTACAAAGCCTGTGCAATGACTCCCCGTGATTCCTACGTTCTCAATATCATTAAATCTTAAACAAAATTGTGGTATTAGTAATTTTTTTGCAGGTGGTTCAACCTCACCAGATATTACGTAAGGTTGAAATGCTGAAATAGAAGCGATTGTAAATTCAGAAGTTGGATTCCAACGAGCAACACATGGATACCTCTTTATTGGTACATAATCTCTAGGCTCTAAAATCTCAACTATTTTTTCCCAAACTTCAATATAGGATAACTGTATCTGAGAGGGGTTATTTATTACAACTTGGAACCCCCCTGAACATGCAGGATCCCCACATACTTCTCTCTCTTCAAGAACTGTCCAAAAATATGTGCCACAATTACAAAGCTTTCTCATATATCCTAAGTTTCGAAGTTCCTTTGTAGGAAAATACTTATCAGGGTCTTCCGATGCAATTTTCTTAAATTCTCTTTTTAATTCCTTATCTGTTTTGCAAATTTTTAGTTTATCAATAAATTCTTCTGAGAGCGTCATAGTTAGAAGTTTACTTAATGGTAGATTAAAATTATATATCATATCCTAAAATTTTTTTGATTTTTTCAAATTTAAGATGTAAAATTTTCAAAAGAACAAGATAAAATACATCTATCTCTGAAAATTAATTTTGACAATTATACTTGAGTAAAATATATGAGTGTATTAGTCACATAATATCTAGAGATGTATAAGTGTTTGGATGGAAAACTTTTAATAATTTGTAATTTTTTTCAATGAAAACCTAATTTTAAAAAAAAAATGATTTCATGAGTATAAAAAGATATTTTAAATCAATTATAATTTCAGTAGTAGGTATCGGGCCATTTTCTGCTATATTTTTAAATCCAGAATTAGTTAGCTCACCAGGATTTTCGAAAATATTTCTGATAGATTCTTTAGGTTTACAATTTTTCTTTATTTTTACGATGATTTGGGTAGGAGCAATAATTGGTATTTTTTTTGGTTATCTATTAGCACCCTTATTCTTATATACCCATAAACTAGTAATTGGACAAGAAATGACTTACGGTATACAAGAATTACGAGACCCAAGCCCAGATAAATTCAAAGGCGTTTTTAAAGGATTCTTTCCGGCTTTAATGGCATTAAATTTCGCAATTATTTTCAGTAGCTATACAGCAGTAAAAAATTTACTCTTTTCATCCAATGTAGAACAAGATGATCCAGTAATCATAATTTTAGGTGTAATGATTTTACTTGCATTGACTTCAGGAATAGCGTTGGCGTTATTCTCGCCTGTTTGGTTCTTACTAGACTCTGGAATTATTTATTCCAATCAAAAAAAACTAGAGAAACAAAAAATACCTATCGAAATAAGAAGCGTGGGTGGGTGGTATTTATATCTATTGAAGGGTTATGCTGGTATATCGGTTATCTTTTATTTCTATTCCATTGTATCTGCATATTATTCAGTAGAATCAGGTAATTTTGCAGGTATTATAATTTTTACAGCCTTACCATTCATTCTCGCTCTATTCATGGTGCCATCTGTAATCCTTTTTGATATGACCTCTGAACATAGAAAAAAATACATATTGAAATTTGCTACTAAATATGGAATTATAAACAATGTACAAGTCAAATTTGAAGTAATTGAAAAATAACTAATTTTATTTTATCCTTCTTTTTTTTTTTCGAGATCTGAACTTTATTC
>RCNB010002658.1_pt1 | contig 10904 bp, 8 predicted proteins | sample 2041321 | NCBI WGS metagenome assembly RCNB01 (sample SAMN09708232, study PRJNA481090) | Marine sediment metagenome, whole genome shotgun sequencing project.
GATGCAAAGAACCGCAAAGTCGCTTGTCCGATCGTCGGGTGGCCGCCATCGGGGGTTTCCAGTTGCAGGCGCCAGGATTGCATGCCCAACGTGCGGCCCGATCGCGCCCAGAATCCGACAAAGAACCCGAAAATCACTGTACCTAATACCGCCTGGTACAACAGATTCCCGCTCGAAGCTACAGGCTCGCCGCCGCGAACGGCGATAAACGGCAGCGTTGCCAGGAAAAGCAGCGCGAGGATAAGCAGTCCGTCGTACAGCATCGCGGCGATGCGACGAATCAGTGTTGTGTTTTGCATGAACTAAATACTCGAAAAGGAAACCCGTGCCCGATATTCATTCGACACCTCGTTCTTTGAGCGCCAGCGCCTGGCGCTTGTAATCGCGACCCAACCATAGCGAGACGAAGAACCAGATCACTGCAAATGGCAGCATCACCATTGAAACACCGGTGATACCGAATCCCATCATCAATTTGACCGACCAGGTTCCGACGATGTCGCCGAATCGGTAGATCGCCGTGTCGATGAAGTTCTTTGTTTTGTATTTGTCTTCGGGCGTGACGACTGAATACAGCATGTCGGTGGTGGGCTTACTGAAACTGAAGCCCAGAGCTCGTCGAGCGATGGTCAGGAAGGCAACGACACCCAGTACTGGATCGAAAGCCAACAAGGCGAATCCGGCCAAAGACACGATCGGCAGCAATGCCAGCGATCGACCAATGCCAAAGCGACCGACGATGTGGCGCACAACAAACATTTGCCCCAGGAGCGCGAACAAATTGGTCCAGAGATTGATATTCGAGAAGAACTCAGTGCGCGCATTGGCACCGGGGATTGAATCTTCCACCATCTGAGCAGCGAACATATACAACGCAGTGCCGAGCAGGCTTGCTACGACCGAGCTGGCTGCGATCCCCAGAAAGTAATTGGATTGGAAAACGTGCGTAATGCCTGCAAACGGGTTACCGCCGAGCGGCTTGTCTGTCTCTACCGTCTTTCCAATATCCGTATCGTGTTCCTGCGCAACCCATTTTCGCAATTGCGTTATGCAGATTATCGCGAAAGCCAGAACAATGGCCGCAATCGGAAACAGGTTCTGGAAGCCGATTTGAACAACGTATGCGCTCGTTACCGCCGCGCCGATAAGAGCGCCGATACTTCCGCCGGCCGTGATGACACCAAATAGCCGCCGTCCCTGGGCGCGTGTGTAGATGTCGGCCATGAAGCTCCAGAACACCGACACGACATACAGATTAAATACGCTGAGCCATACAAAGAAAGCGCGACCGAGCCAGATATGGTCTGTTCCCTGATTCAGATAGCGCGCGAAAAGGAACCAGAAGATCAGGATGTTGGAGATGAAGAAAAGATAGACCCACGGCAAGAAGACGCGTCTCGGAAATCGTGATGCGACCCACCCGTATATCGGCGTGGCGATCATCATGGCCGTGAATGTTCCGAGAAACAGGTAGGGAATAGTATCGGCGCCGCTGCCGACGGCCATCGCTTCGCGCACGGGGCGCAAAATGTAGTAGGACGACAACACGCAAAAGAAGTAGGCGAACGACCACGCAACGGCAACATACTCTTGGCGTTCCACGCCAAGAATCCGGCCGAACAGATAATTTTGTAGTTTTTCGGTAGTGTTGTCGGCCATCGTGCGTGCCATCTTAATGGTCGGGCCGCGAAAGTCACACTAAATCAGAAATTATTGAAAAGGGACGGGAAATCATGGAACCAGTAATCATTGTCACAGTTCTGGCTTTGGCTCAGTACGTGTTTTTCGGAATCACGGTCGGTCGAGTACGGGTGAAGACGGGCGTCAAGGCACCTGCAATGTCGGGCGATCCGGAATTTGAACGCGCGAATCGTGTGCACGTAAATACTCTGGAGCAGCTCGCCGTCATGCTGCCGGCCCTGTGGTTATATGCTCACTACGTCAATCCCTTGTGGGGTGCCGGTTTTGGTGTTGTTTATCTGATTGGCCGATTCCTCTATAGCTCGGCCTATACGAAAGATCCGGCTTCTCGCGGGATCGGATTCATGATGACGTTCCTGCCGAGTGTCGTGATGCTGGCCTGGGTTCTGGGCGTCGCGGTATGGCATTACATCTAAATACCGCTGTTCAACTTATGGGTAAATCGATGAGATTTGGTGCTCGCTAAGTCTCGTCGTTCGTTCAATCCTTGTGTGTCAGTCATACGCAGGAGAGAACGATGGCAAAAAGGACATTTGCCCGACCCGGTCTTGTCGGAGGAGCAGCTCTGTTCGCGTGCCTGTTGTACATCGGGAGCGCGTGCGGCCAGGTGATTCCTGTCGCAGTTGATGGATGTGCAAAACTTGCCAGAGTTATTCACAGCGAGGTTTCCGCTGCGGCGATGTATGGGCCTGGAAAGTCCGGACCGTGGCTGATCGATCCGGGGCGGGGGGACATTTCGATTTGCACGCATGCCGCGAGAACCGTTTCGCGAGCATTCACTGCGGCAATGAAAGGCGCCGGAGTGGCCGTGAAATGGCACGTGAACGACGTTTGGGCGAACCCGCTCCCGAGTGACTATTGTCTGAACGCGTTCCTGGCGCAGTGTTTCCCGGCTCGCAGCTCGGTCAACGCCGTAGACCGTGGAGATCCCGATTTTGTGCAAAGGAGTTGGGCGTTGGTTGCCAAAGCGGTAATGCGGGCAATGCACAACCCGGTCAGCAGCGATGAAGTCAGGTTTCGAGACAACGACCTGAAACTGAGAATCGGATTGTCACTGCGATCAATTGACGCGACTAGCCCTCGGCGGCTTCCCAGTCGACAATAACTTCTTTCGCCGCGGTCATGTCTTTCGAATTGACCATGACTCGAACGTTGCCCATGGCGGCCAGCTCACCGATGCCGCCCTGCAGATATTCACCCTCGATCATTGCTTCGATGCCCGCCTGCTGCAGCTGGTGCAGGACAAGGTGTGCTTCGATGCTAGATGACGCGCCGTATACGCATTTCATAAAGGTGCTCCATCGGTTGGTCCGGTCAGGATAGTTCACTCGCCTGCGCTCGCAGGTCTGCTCGGATATCTTCGAGTATTGCCTTATACGCGTCGTTGTCGCGCAGAGAATCGTGATTACGATTTAGCATCGTATCGAATTGCCAAATCATTCGCCATCCGTCGTTAAATAACTCGCGCAACTTGGCTATGGCTTCATCGTCCCGTCCCAGAAGAGCGAGCGCATCGACTATGGCAATACCAAGCGGGAAGTTAGCGGAACCCAGAGTGTACTCACGGTCATAGGTGTCGATCGTCGCGTGCAGCAATATATCCGCCTGCTTTTCGTTGCCTGTTTGGCGCAATAGGAGCGCGAGATCGGGTGCCTTGCGTATGTTGTTCGCCGTGATCTCCGGTGGCGATGCGAACAATTCGGGTTCGTACTTGCGGTACCAGGTTATTGCCTCGTCATACTCACCCGAGTCCATCGCATCATCGCGTACCAGCCTAAGGAAAATAGCGTGCGATCCCCAACGATCCTCAAGGCCTTTTGCCAGCGCAGATCTCGCGACCGCAATCGACCTTTTCTTCTCGCCTTTTATCGCGAGCAGAAGCGCCTGCGAAGACAGCGGGTAGGGTTCGTCCGGCCCGATCGCAAGGCCCTCATCGACGCGTTGCTGTGCGGTTTCGAGGTCGCCGTAACTTGCGTAGACCTGAGCCGATGTCGCATCGTTTTCGAAGTCAGCCGGGTCGATCTGCATCGCCTGATCTGACCACTGCGCCGCTTTCACCAACTGGCCGCTCAATATTGTCGCCATGCCGGCGCCATGTGCCGCATACGGGTTACCGGGATTAATTTGTGATATCCGATCGAATGCAGCCAGCGCAGGCTCGAATTGCCCCATCCACAAGTGAACGCGTCCGAGGTCGTGGTAGAGCGACACCGACAGGGGGTCCAGGTCGAGCGCTTGTCTTAGAATAACGAGTGCTTCCTCGTTCCTGCGTTCCCGGCGTAAATAGGTCGCATAAATATTGAGAACATCGACGTTGTTCGGCGCGGCTGTGACAGCATTGCGCATGACTTCATCAGCGCGCGGATCGTCGGTGACGGCGAGGTAACGGCCTTGTACTGCCATTACATAAGGGTCGTCTTCGTTCAATTCCATAGCGCGGTCGATGTACTGCCGGCCGTTCTCCATCATCTCTTTCGGAGTCATGGCGCCGACTAATGCGAGCGCGGCATACGTGTCCGCTAGTGCCGCATAAGCCGTTACGTAATTCGGATCGAAAGTGATTGCGGCACGAAAATGTTCTGTGGCTTTTCGCAACGCTTCGAAAGACGACAAAGCAACTTGCTGCCGTCCGTAGGTGTATTCCCTGAATGCATCGAGGTTGTCGGTTCTGTTTTTGTTGATCTGTTCGCGTTCATCTGAAGACATGTTCGCCTTCAGCTGTTCAGCAATGGTCTCAACTATTTCGCTTTGAATCGCAAATATATTACCGACCGATAGGGCGCGATCATAGGTGTTCGCCCAAACGTGATCATCGGTTCTCGCGTCGATCAGCTGTACGTTTATCCGGACGTTGCTGCCGGCTTGCTGCACGCCGCCTTCGAGGATGAACGCGACTCCGAGCTCTCGCGCTATGTTGGGAATCTTCTTGGCCGTGTCGCGGTACTCGAGTACGGATGTCCTTGAAATTACCTTCAAGCGAATGATCTTGGATAGAGTTGTCAAAAGATCGTCGTGGATGCCGTCGGCGAAGAAGACCGTATCTTCGGTGCTGCTGCGCGTGGCGAATGGCAGGACGGCAATAGAGAATGGATTGATATCGGCAACGATATTCTGAATCGATGACCCGGGCTGTGTCATCGATATTTTGTCTGCGGTCCACCAGGTGCCGATAGCGGCGACGACTAAAAGCGCGGCCAGTATCGCGAAGTCGGTCGACTGCAAGGACAGGTCTTCCTGCCCGGACGCCGGCGGCGTACGAACAACGCCGTGTGCCGTCAGGTCGTAACGCCATCCAAAGAAAAGGACGAACGGAAAAAGTACGAATAACGCGATCCAGACATGCCGAAGCGCATCATCTGGCAATCCCCAGGATTGAAAAGCGAGATCGCAAACCTGGAGAACAACCCACGCCGCAACAATGTACAGCCCGACGATACGAAACACGTGACGCCGACGGATCTCACTAATGATTTTGCCCAGCCCAGCCATGGTCCGTATTGTACGCGAATTTGAAATTGTGCTGCGGCCTCCAGTCCTTTTAGGAGTATTGTGCAACGACTGTTAACAGAGGACACAAAAGGGGAAGAGTAGGCCCAGTATCGACTTGGGTTGAAGTGGCGCGCCCGACAAGATTGATTCGTCGCTGCGCTCCTCACCCGATGGGCGCACTTCGTGCGTCCAAAATGCTGTCGCATTTTGTCGAACAAAGATCTCATCATGTCGACGAACCCACAAATACAAAAAAGGGCCCCCGATGGGGACCCTTCCTTGTATTGGCGCGCCCGACAAGATTCGAACTTGTGACCCCCAGATTAGGAATCTGGTGCTCTATCCGACTGAGCTACGGGCGCTTATGCTGAGATGCGTACGATAGTGCCTTATCATGCTTGCCGCAATCCTCGTAATTTGATGCCATAATATGGGCATGCAAGGCATCGTAGTACGCACACTTATTTTCATGCTCGGGCTGTACCTCGCATCCGCGATTGTCCCCGGTGTCACGATTAACGGTACGTTTGACCTCATTCTCGCGGCGTTACTCCTCGGTCTGGTCAATGCGATCGTCCGTCCATTGCTGTTCTTGCTCACCTTGCCACTGACGATCATCACGCTCGGCCTTTTCCTTTTTGTGCTGAATGCTGCGATGTTCGGGCTGGTGGCCGGGTTGCTCGACAACTTCGTGGTGGCTGGATTCTGGTCCGCGATTTTTGGTGCGCTCATAGTGAGCATCACCAGCACGATGGCGTCCTGGTACATCGGTCCAAATGGTCACTACGAAGTCTTCGTCGTTCGTCGACGCTAAACCCTGTTCTCTATTTAGTCGGAGTCACTTTGTGAAATCTCTTTCCAGAGTAGTCATGTTTGTTAGTTGCTGTTTGCTCGTTGCCTGTGGCGAGCGGGGATCAAACCCGGAGCCGGAAGCGGCAATGCCAGAATCAAGTGATGCGACAGCCGAGCAGGCCGCTCTGCAAATCGATGGCGAGTACATGCGTGGCATCGTCAAAGAAATTTCCGACGACAAATATGAAGGCCGTGGCCCCGGCACGCGTGGCGATGACGCCGCGCGCAAGTATCTTGCCGAACAAATGGAAGCACTGGGATTACAACCTGGCGCGGCCAACGGTAGCTGGGACCAGGCGTTCGATCTGGTTGGCATCAACTCGACGCAACCTGAGACGTGGACGTTCGATGGTCACGGTACATCGATGACGCTGAAACAGTGGGATCAATTCATTGTTGGCAGCGGCGTGCAGGAACCGCGTTCGGAATTCGCCGACGCCGAACTCGTATTCGTGGGCTACGGAATACAGGCCCCGGAATACGACTGGGACGATTACAAGGGTGTCGATCTCACGGGCAAAGTTCTGGTGATGATGAACAACGATCCTGACTGGGATCCGGAGCTGTTCGGCGGAAAAACCCGTCTTTGGTACGGCCGCTGGGACTACAAATATCTGAGTGCGGCGATGCAGGGTGCCGCCGGTGCAATTATCATTCACACGTCGCCGTCTGCCGGTTATCCCTTTCAGGTCGTTCAGACTTCCTGGACCGGCGTGCAGTTTGAACTCCCCGCCGGCGACGAACCGCGTAGCCAGATATCGGCCTGGATCACTGAGGACTCGGCCCGCGATTTAGTCGCGATGGCGGGTATGGATCTCGATGAATTGCGAGAGCGGGCCTATAACCGCGATTTCGAACCAGTGCCGCTGGGCATAACTTCGTCTATCACGATGGATAACGAATTAACCCGAGTGAAAACTGGCAATGTACTCGGAGTGATTCCCGGTAGTGACCCTGAGCTCAGCGACGAAGCGGTTATCTATACCGCGCATCACGATCATCTGGGTATTGGTACTCCGAACGAAGAGGGTGACGCTATCTACAACGGTGCTCGTGACAATGGCAGTGGTATGGCGTTGGTCATGGCCGTTGCCAAGGCGATGATGGCGTTACCAGAAGCACCTCGGCGTTCGATTCTCTTCGCCTTCGTCGGCGCAGAAGAGCAGGGCTTGTTGGGTTCTGAATACTACGCCGCCAATCCAACGTTCGCCCGCGGCAAAATCGCTGCTAACCTGAACTACGATAGTGTGAATATCTGGGGTCATAGCCACGACGTCACTTACGTCGGACTGGGCAAGTCATCTATCGATCAGATTCTGACGGACTTTGCGGGTTCGCAAAGTCGTGTTGTGAAACCCGATCAGTTTGCAGATAAGGGTTACTTCTATCGCTCGGATCAGTTTAGCTTTGCAAAAATTGGCGTTCCGGCGATGTACCTGAAGGCTGGCACGGATTTTGTTGATCGCTCACCCGCATGGGGCCGTGAACAACAGGACAAGCACACCGAAGAGGATTATCACCAACCGTCGGATGAATATGATGCCAGTTGGAATTTCGACGGTATGATCGATGATGCATTGCTTGGATATTGGACGGGATTGGCTATTGCTAGTGCCGATGAAATGCCGAGCTGGAATGCCGGTGATGAATTCGAAGCGGCGCGACTCGAAGCGCTCGCCGGAGAGTAGGTTCGGACTAACGGTCGGGCGCTGTCTAGTTGGAGACCCGGGTGCTATTTCGTCCCGAGTTTTTCGCCTGGTAAAGCGCTTCGTCGGCGCGATGCATCCATTCGTGCGGTGTTTCTTCTGCACGCAGCTCCGCGACACCGAGCGAGATGGTGACCGACTGATCGGGCGCCAGTTCGTTGGCTTGCACGAGCATTCTGAGTTGTTCGGCTAAATGAGCGGCACGTTCGACGTCCTGACCCTCCAGAACAACAACAAACTCTTCGCCGCCGACGCGATACAGGCTATCGGTTACCCGGATTCGGAAATTGATAATCTCGGTGATGCGTTTGAGAATCTGGTCACCAACAGCGTGTCCGTGCACGTCATTGACTTTCTTAAAGTGATCCAGGTCCAGTAACAGCATCGACGCCGACGTTGCATTGCGCCGGTGACTATTGACCACGTCGTCGAGCTTGCTGTCGAGTCCGCGACGATTTCCGGCGCCCGTTAATGGGTCTTTGGTCGCCAGTTGCATAAGCCGCTCGCGCTGTCGATTGGTGATGAGCGAAAATGCGAAAGCGAAAGCGCTCATAACAACGATCGTGATCAGAACGGTTGTTGTTGAATGAGAGTCGAGATTGCCGACCAATTCCGGGACCAACACACCGACAGTGATTAAAGCGAGCACGATCGCGACGCGAGGACGTACGAGATAGAAAACAGCCATCAGTGCCGGGTAGGCCCAATAGACCTGGTGGGGGCCGACAATGTAAACGGTGGATATGACGCCGGCCATACAGATGCAGGATATGACGATGCTGGCGACTTGCACCTGCCGGGTCAAATAGACATAGACCCCCATGCCCGCCAACCCGACCACGATGACAGTATCGACAATGGCGGCTGACCATTCACCCTGCATATAACGCAAAACCATGAATGGGAATACGCCCAGTGTGCCCGCCGCGCTGAGTATCAACGGCAAGTAACTTTCCACCGACTGGGGTCGTGATTCTGAGTTTATGATGTATCGCCAGGCGTCCAGCCCTGAGTGCAAGTCTTTCACTCTAACGTCCCTGCTGCGCCCCGAATGAGCGGAGAAATTGCCTGAAAACGATCGCGCTGTCAAAGCGTCAGCCGATAATTGTCCAGTAGCTCAAGGATTTACGTGCGTTTGAAACGGCTGAAGAAGCCGCCTCTTGATTCACCGTCGTCCAAGTCGTCGTCATTGACAGGTGGGCGGACGTTCAACGCCTTCAGCGTTTGCGTCATCGAGGTATTGATTTGGTCCTCGATCGATTCTGTGGGCGCGCTGCTTGTTACGGCCTCGGGCTCCCGAATTGAAGGGTGCAAATCGGCATTAAGTGCTCGGACTGTTTTGAGTCGTTGGGAAGCGGAAAGATCCATACCGCCTGAATCAAGTTTATGGGGAGCTTCGAGCGTTACCTGTATTCCGGGTGCAGCATCAGGAACGCTATCGGGATCAGGCGTGCCATTGGGGACATGCTCGCCAGCCGCAACACCTTTGTTGTCATCGTTAGCGGAGTGGTCAGTCGGCGGGTTAGCCAGAACCTGAGCGGCGACAAAATTTATTTCGTCGCCAAAGAGGGTTTCCGCCATTCTGTCATCGACGTCTTCAATCGATTTTGCTCTCGCGAGTTCTTCCGCAATCTTTTCGATTTCTGCATCAGCTTTCTTATTTGTTTTCGGCGGCGATTTCGCAACCGGCGCACTTTCGCCATCCGCCGATGTCGTCGTCGAGACATTCTCGGAGTTCGGTGCGCTGATCTCACCCTTCTCATCAATAAGATTGTTTTCTATACGCTGGCTGATTGCGTGATCGAGCGTGATTTCCGGAATGACTTCAGGTTCTTCCGGTTCGGGCTCTGGTATTGGTCCCGAATCTTCAACAACGGGTTCCGGGTTGTCTCCATGAGCAAAAGCCATTGCTTGTTCAAGCGCCGCAAGGTCTGGTTTGAGTTCCGCCATTGTCGGATCGCGATCCCAGGCTGGAATATATTCGTCGGTTGGTTTGACCTCCGCCTGGCGTTCGCTGACCGGCTCAAGTTCTGGAATTTGGGCCGGCTCCGGCTCCATTTCAAGTACTGGCTCTGGCGCTGCTTCAACGACAGGTTCCGGTTCAACTTCGAGTATTGGCTCGGGCGCCGCATCAACGAGCGACTCTGGTGACAGCTCCGCGGCGGCAGCGGCCAGCGTCGGAGACAGGATCTCGAGATCTGGCAATGTATCCTGAATCAATTCAGGAATTTCATCCTCGTCCTGGGGCTCATCGGCTTGCTCGGTAACGGGCTCAGCAAATACGATGACCGGCTCTTCAACTGGTAGCTCGGGAATATCTTCAAGCTCAGGCTCTGCCGGTGCTGCGACTTCTGGCTCCGGCCAAGGCGAGGCCTCAAGTTCAGGCTCTGGCACGATTTCTGGAGTCGCCTCCATAGCGGGTTCTGGCTCGGGCTCTGGCTCTGTAATCGCCGGCTCAACGGGGGCGGGTGTCACGACGGGGTGCTGTGTGAGATCAAATCCAGCGGCGTTAAGTCCATATTCGTTTTCTGCAACGCGGGCCAGGAGCTCGGATGGAACGTTTGACAGATCCTGATCCGCTGCCGCGACCATGGCAGACTCGACAAGGTTATTGCTGATCCGCGGAATGCCATCACTAAGGTGGTGCAGCAATGAAGCGGCGTTGGCCTCGAATACCTGTTCGAAATCGCTGCCGGCAAGGCGGAAACAGTGTCTGAGATAGCCCCTGAGCTCTGCAGCGCAAAGCGGGACAATCGAATGTCGTCTACGGATTCGCTGTTGCACGCGAGCGAGCCCTGACTCTTTGAGAAATTCGTCGAGATTGTCATCGCCCATCAAAACAACACTGGCGCCCTCTGAGTCACCGGCATCGGCTGCCGTTAGAGCCTCGAGTTCAGCCAATGTATCGGCGCCCAGGTGGTTGGCATCTTCAACGGCGATAAATACGCGCGAGTCATCGTCCTGCAGCTCTTTCAGACGGCGCCTGAATAGTGCGAATTTTTGAATCGTACCTGAGGGTCTGTTTTCTACACCCAACTCGTCGAGCAAGAACTCCAGAACATCATTGCTATCAAGGCACATACGCCCCACGTGAACAATATTCGCGTTGTTGCCGATCGATTCGAGTGCTCGAGTGACGAGGGTCGTCTTTCCCGA
>RCNB010002659.1_pt1 | contig 10900 bp, 7 predicted proteins | sample 2041321 | NCBI WGS metagenome assembly RCNB01 (sample SAMN09708232, study PRJNA481090) | Marine sediment metagenome, whole genome shotgun sequencing project.
AATTTAAGATAAAGAATTTTAAAGGAGTTTTTAAATGATAACTAAAAGTTTTGCTTCAGCAGCCGTACTGGCACTTTTGCTTCCGGCTTCACAAGCTATGGCAGCTTCTCATGAAGAAATGAAAGACAGAGTAGATGCAACAAATACCTTGCCGGATGCCAAACCTGGGGAGTGCTACGCGAAAGTAATTGTTCCGGCTCAATACGAAACTATAACCGAAGAAGTATTAGTAAAACCAGAATCAGAAACAGTTGAAGTAAAACCAGCCGTATTCGACACAGCTGAGAAATCAGTGATAGAAAAAGAAGGCTACACCACTATTAAAGCAATTCCTACAAAATTCCGTGAGGAGTTTGAAGAAGTAGAAGTATCTCCAGCAGGTACTGAGTGGGTTACTAGTTTGGATAAGAAAGCAATCCCTGCAAGTCCTGCCTTATTAGCAGGTGCTAAAACTAGTGGTATTGCTATTGAGAGTGCGGCGATTGGCGAGTGTTTCAAAGAATACTTTGTACCAACCAAATATGAAGAATCTGAAAAAGAAGTCTTGGTTAAAGAAGAATCTGAAGAGATTAAAGTTGCACCAGCTCAGTTTGAAGAAATAGAAGAAACAGTTGTAGTAAAACAGGCTAGCAAGAAGAAAGTTTATATGCCAGCTGAATATGAAACCATCGAAGAAAAGATTGAACTTGAGCCAGCTAAAGCCGTATGGAAGAAAGGTGATGGCCCGATTACTAAAATCGATAACTCTACGGGCGAGATCATGTGTTTGGTACAGGTGCCTGCTGTATATAAAATAATCAAAAAAAGTGTACTTAAGTCTCCACCTGTAATTGATATTGTTGAAGTGCCAGAAGAAACAAAAGCGATTAAGGTTTCTAAGTTGGTGAGCGATTCGACAATCGATAAAATTAAGGTTCCTGCCGAATATACTAAAGTTACTTTAATCAATAAAGTTTCTGATGCAGGTTTCTCCTGGAGAGGAGCTGCGGATGAAGGTGAAGGAACTTACACAGGTAATCAAATCTGTTTGAAAGATGTACCTGCTAAAATTGCAAAAGTGAAAAAGTTAGTTGTAGATTCACCTGCAAAAATTGAAGAAGAGAAAATAGAGCCAATTGCAAAATTGATTAAAGTTAGCAATGTTGCAACGGAAGCAGAAGAAATTCGCACAGTTGTTCCAGCTGAATACAAAACAGTTGAAAAGCGTAAAAAGATTTCAAGTGAGCGTTTAGAATGGCGTTCGGTATTGTGTAAAACGAATATGGGTCCAAACATTAATAAGAAGATCCAGCGGGCACTAAAAGCTGCCGGCGTATATACGGGTACTGTTGATGGCAATATCGGCCGTGGCACCATGAAAGCTGTTGAGAGATACCAGAAAGAAAACGGGTTGCCAGCCGGCGGTTTGACGCTAGATGTGCTTAAAAAGCTTGGTGTTATGTAATATATCTTTAACATTATTAATAAAAAGCCGCGATCATCGCGGCTTTTTTATGTCTTGCTTGTTTAAACAATTATTTTGACAGTGGAGTTTTTTATCCAATAAGCTCAAAAACATGCAGCCGATCGCCAGCGAGACAACAGCTTTAGCTGGCCCAGGAGAGTTTTGTAAAAACGAGTAAAAAATAGGGGGGTGTCTTATTTGGCGTCTGGTTCAGCATTTTGCAGCGAATAGAATTCTTTAACAAACTCATCAAAAGAATCATTCTCGATAGCTTTGCGAATATCACGCATTAATTCCTGGTAGTAATACAGATTGTGAATGGTGTTTAAGTGTGCGCCGAGCATTTCCTTGCATTTATCTAAATGACGCAGATAAGATCGTGAATAGTTCTGGCAGGTATAACAACCACAGTCGGGATCAATCGGGCCGGTATCTGTTTGGTGCTTGCTATTGCGAAGTTTTAGTTCACCATGCCGGGTAAATAAAAATCCATTGCGGGCGTTTCTCGTGGGAATCACGCAATCAAACATATCCACACCCCTTTTGACAGATTCGACGATGTCTTCTGGTTTTCCCACGCCCATTAAATATCGGGGTTTGTCAGTAGGTAACAATGGTGTTGTTACCTCCAGCACATGATCTCGCTCGTCCTTGGGTTCGCCTACTGAAAGTCCACCAATGGCATAGCCATCGAAGCCAATTTCCTGGAGTCCTTGTGCCGAAATGGTTCGAAGTTCACCATGCATGCCACCTTGAACAATTCCAAATAAGGCTGATGGGTTATCTGCATGCGCCAGCTTGCTGCGCTTTGCCCAGCGTAGCGAAAGTTCCATTGATTCGCGTGCTTCGGTTAAGCTGGCAGGGTAGGGCGTGCATTCATCAAAAATCATCACAATATCCGATCCTAATTCACGCTGAATCTGCATTGAGTATTCGGGTGATAGTAAGACTTTATCGCCATTTACCGGTGAACGAAAATGAACGCCTTCTTCGGTAATTTTCCGCATTTTGGCTAGTGAGAAAACCTGAAATCCTCCCGAGTCAGTGAGAATGGGTTTATGCCAGTTCATAAAATCATGTAAATCACCATGCTGCCGAATAATTTCTGTACCTGGACGCAACATTAAATGGAAGGTGTTCCCTAAAATGATTTCAGCACCGAGATCAGCAATTTCCTCTGGCTTCATGGATTTTACCGTGCCATAAGTGCCAACCGGCATAAAGGCAGGTGTTTCGACTGTTCCCCTTGGGAACTGAAGTTGTCCACGGCGAGCTTGATTATTGTTAGATTGATCAGTATGTATGAGTTTGAATTTCATAAACGTCAGAAAAGTAGTCTTTTACTAATAATAAAAGGCGTATGTTAGTGTTTCTTTAACGTGTATGCACATTATTATTATGAGGATATGCCAGGATTAACAGTAATGAAAATTAGATTATTGGTTTACTTAATCATCTTTATTGCTTAATTGTTTGACAGATTGTAGATAATTCTGACATGATAAAAATGGTTTTATTTTTCGAATATACTGATTAAAACAATAAAACGACAATAAGAAACAGCACTAAAGTGAATTTATTATGTGAATTATTTTTTCACACTTTTATTAAACTAGGAGAACAGAATAATGGTTAGAAAATTAGGATTATTTGTAGTAGCTAGCCTAATGGCTACCCCTGTAATTGCAGATACTTATATGGATGCTGCATGGGCACAAAAAGCCTGTGATGCCTGGAATGCAAGCGAAACCCTAACAGGCCGGCTGGTAGATATGGATATTAATGATAATGGTGGCGGCTATTCCTGGACTAAGAATAATGCGGGTCGTGGTTATAAACTTGTACAAATGTATCGTTCTAGTTGTGGCGAGGCTTCAAAGATTCAGTTAACCATCCAGGAAAAAGACGGCAAAGCTATGTGTGCGGCTGCTGGCAAGCCAGATGGTAAGGCAATGAATTTTGCTGTTGATTACCTAATGCATGCGAGTGATAAAAACTGGGCGTGTATGGGTAAAGGTTCTTGGGGTTGTGGTGCAATGGGTGCGATGATGAGCGGCAAACTAAAGTTCAAAGGCCCAAAAGTAGAAGCGATGAAGGTTATGTCACCTTTTGGCGCTTTCCTGAAAGTGGCAGGTACTACGGCAGGAGATAAGGCTAGCTGCCCTAAATAATAGTAGTTAAAGTGTAATCAGACAATGAAACGTCTTAAATACACTAAGGCCCCTTGGGATTCGGTTTTATTTGTTTCTTAGGGGCTTTTTTATTGTAATTAGCTAATGCAGATGATTTAAAAAAGACACCTCCTTACTTTTTACTCGTTTTTACAAAATTCGCCTAGGCCAGCTAAAGCTGTTGTCTTGCTGGAGATCGGCTGCCTGTTTTTAGGAGAGTTAACTTTTATACTTCCTTTAAAACTGGTGTTTCTCACACGCCGTTAAAGTATTCTTCATTAGCATCGCAACCGTCATGGGACCTACGCCGCCAGGCACCGGCGTGATCCAGGCTGCTCTTTCTGCGGCCTCATCAAATTCAACATCACCAGCGAGTTTGCCATTTTCTAATCGATTTACGCCAACATCTATAACTGTGGCACCGGGTTTTATCCACTCGCCTTTGACCAGGCCGACTTTGCCAACTGCCACCACAACAATATCCGCAGTTGCAACCAGTTCAGCGGTATTTTTGGTAAAACGGTGACAGACAGTAACGGTAGCACCAGCAAGCAATAACTCTAACATCATGGGTCTGCCGACAATATTTGAGGCGCCTACAATGACTGCATGTTTTCCGAAAGGCATTTTCTCACCAGTTGATTCTAAAAGCCTCATTATTCCAAAGGGAGTGCAAGGCCTTAGGCCAGGGATTCGAAGTGCTAACCTTCCAACGTTTACAGGATGAAATCCATCGACATCTTTGCCTGGGTGAATGCGTTCAATCACTAAAGATGCATCAAGCTGTTCGGGAAGTGGCAACTGAACTAATATGCCATCAATATTGTCATCATCATTTAATTTGTCAATTAACGTGACTAGCTCATTTTGAGTGGTTTCTGTGGGCAAGTCATAAGAACGCGAATAGATGCCAATTTCATCGCAGGCTTTGCGTTTATGTCCCACATAAACTTCCGAGGCAGGATCACTGCCAACAAGAATAACAGCAAGACCCGGAGGGCGTTTGCCTTGGGCAAGACGTTTATCAACAGCTAACTTCACTTCTTTTCGGACTTCTGCAGAAATCTTTTTTCCATCTATAATCTTGGCTGTCATTACAATTCCGTAGTTGAAAACAAACGGCGATTTTCTCATGGGAACAAGGTGCTAGACAATATAAATAACTCTGCGTATCAACCCTTGACGTAAATAAGTTAGATGCGTATTATTCGCGCTCTGCTGTAAAGGTGGAAGTATTACTGATTGTATTGGTGATGTGTCGGGGTATAGCGCAGTCTGGTAGCGCGCCTGCTTTGGGTGCAGGATGTCGGGAGTTCGAATCTCTCTACCCCGACCAATTTTACAGTATGATGAAAAAACGTGGGTAGTTCTTGTTTTTGCGCCTGTAGCTCAACCGGATAGAGCAACAGCCTTCTAAGCCGTAGGTTGCAGGTTCGAGTCCTGCCAGGCGCGCCATTAAGAGTGGCTGCCGATGGATTTTTATGGTGGGTATAGCTCAGTTGGTAGAGCCCCGGCTTGTGATGCCGGTCGTCGTGGGTTCGAGTCCCATTATCCACCCCATATTTAAACTGAAGATGTGATTTATTGTTCTAGATAAATCAAATGTTCTTTTGAGGTTATACAACTGCAAAAATGCAATGTATAATCGCCTTCTTTTGCGAGAGTGGCGGAATTGGTAGACGCGCTGGATTTAGGTTCCAGTGTCGCAAGGCGTGAGAGTTCGAGTCTCTCCTTTCGCACCATTTTTTTTAAATATTTTTATAATATTTCATTTAACTACGAGTAAAATCTTAGGCTATGATTCGATAGCTTGAGACGAGGTTTATTGCATGCAAGTTTCAGTTGAGACTACCGGAAATATAGAAAGAAAATTATCTATTGTTGTCCCATTAGAACGTATTGATGGTGAAGTTGATAAGCGCCTTAAGTCAATGCGAGGCAGAGTTAAAATTGATGGCTTCCGACCTGGCAAAGTGCCGATGAGTGTTGTTAGTCAGCAATATGGTGACTCAGTTTACCAAGAAGTCGTGGGTGAGATTTTCCAATCTACATTTTATGAGGCAGCAGAACAGGAAAAGCTTAAAGTTGCTGGTATGCCTCAGATAGAAGCGACGACTTTAGAGCCCGGAAAAGATCTGGAATTTACAGCAACTTTCGATATATATCCTCAGTTTGAGATTGCAGATATTTCAAAAATGAAAGTCACTCAGCCTGTAGTTAAACTTGCTGCTTCAGATATTGATGAGATGATCGAAACTTTACGCAAACAACAGCAAGACTGGAAAGAAGTTAAACGCGCCGCAAAGAAAGGTGATCTGTTGGTTGTGGATTTTGACGGAAAGCTGGACGGCAAAGAATTCGAAGGTGGTTCTGCACAAGACTTCTCAGTCGAGCTTGGCGCTGGCCGTATGCTTAAAGACTTTGAGAGTGCCTTAAAAGGAATGAAAGCTGGTGACAAAAAAGAAGCTGAAGTCACCTTCCCAGAAGATTACCCAGCTGAAAATCTTAAAGGAAAGACTGCTCAATTTACGTTGAATGTAAAAACTGTTAGTTCTCCTTCATTACCTACCGTTGATAAAGACTTTATAATTAAATTTGGCGTAGCGGACGGTACCAGTAAAAGTTTTAAAGCTGAAATTAAAGCGAACATGCAACGCGAAGTTGATCAACGAATTAAAAGTCGGGCAAAACAATCTGTAATGGAAGGTTTGCATGACCTGCATGAAATCGATTTACCGACTTCTTTGGTGAATGATGAAATCAAGCAAGTCAGAAGTGAGATGGAACAAAACTCACAGGGCGCTGACATGTCATCTTTGCCTGATGACATGTTTAGAGATCAAGCAGCACGCAGGGTAAAATTAGGCCTTATTGTTGGTGAGATAATCACAAAGAATAAACTTAAGAAAGATCAGTCCCGTATTGATGAAATGCTAAATTCTTTAGCGGCAAGCTACGAAGATCCTGAATCATTGATTGAATACTATCGTAGCAATCAGCAGACAATGCAAACTATAGAAGCAGCAGTTATGGAAGAAATGATTGTTGATTGGGTTTTGGAAAAAGCAAAAGTAAAAGATGAGACGCTGAAGTTCACTGAACTTATGAACACTCAAGTTTAATCACTTCAACTAACTGCTAAATAATAATTTTAATTGATGAAGCTAAAAGGTAACAAAATGTTAAATACTTGGTCACAAAGTGAAATACAAGAAGCCAGCAGTATTTTACCCATGCCTGGTGTAACCGAGACGGTGCGCGGTCAAGAAAGAGGGTCCGATATACTTTCACGGATGTTGAAAGAGCGAGTAATATTCGTTATTGGTCAGGTCGAAGACTATATGTCCACATCAGTAATGGCGCAATTATTATTTCTTGAGGCGGATAATTCAGAAAAAGATATTCATATGTATATTAACTCTCCTGGTGGCGTAGTTACATCCGGGATGGCGATCTATGACACGATGCAGTTTATTAAGCCTGACGTAAGTACATTGTGTGTAGGACAAGCTGCGAGCATGGGCGCTGTTTTGTTGGTTGGAGGCGCAAAAGGGAAACGTTTCGCTTTGCCGCATTCGCGAGTTATGATTCATCAGCCTTTAGGTGGTTTTCAAGGGCAAGCTTCAGATATTGATATCCATGCTAAAGAAATTTTGAAAATCCGTCATGAATTAAACATAGTCCTTGCTCATCATACGGGTCAAAGTATGAAAACTATTGAAAAAGATACCGATCGTGATAACTTTATGGATTCTAAAGCGGCTAAAGCTTATGGTCTTATCGATGAAGTTTTGGAAAATCGTGGCAAATGAAGTGATCTAATAAAAATGTATTTAAAGAAGCCTGAATATTCAGGCTTTTTTATTGTTTGCAGTTAGTCAAGGTTAAATATTTACGTCATAATTGGCCGACTTTATCTGTTCTTGCTGTACTTTTGTATGGTTTAGGATTAACTTTAGGTTTAGTAATAGGAGAAAAGTAAAATTGAGGTTTTTTGTCAATGAGCAAAGATAATAAAGATGGACAAGATAGTAAGGGTGATGGCAAGTTGCTCTATTGTTCTTTTTGTGGAAAGAGTCAGCATGAAGTGAGAAAACTGATCGCGGGACCTTCAGTATTTATATGTGATGAATGTGTAGATCTTTGTAATGATATTATTACTGAAGAATTACAAGAAAAAGATGAAGGGGAAAAGCGCAGTTTACCCATTCCAGAGGAAATTAATGACTTTTTAAATGACTATGTCATTGATCAGACCAGAGCCAAGAGAGTCTTGTCTGTTGCTGTTTACAACCACTATAAGCGCTTAGAGAGTAATTCATCGAAAGATGATGTAGAACTATCGAAGAGTAATATATTACTGATTGGACCAACAGGCAGTGGTAAAACATTGTTGGCTGAAACACTGGCGAGAATGCTAAATGTTCCTTTCACAATGGCAGATGCGACCACATTGACCGAAGCAGGGTACGTCGGCGAAGACGTTGAAAACATCATCCAAAAACTATTACAAAAATGTGATTATGATGTTGCAAAGGCAGAAACTGGCATTGTTTATATTGATGAGATTGATAAGATTTCTCGTAAATCAGATAACCCTTCAATTACTCGTGATGTTTCAGGCGAGGGCGTACAACAAGCACTGCTTAAATTAATTGAAGGTACTGTGGCATCGGTTCCTCCTCAAGGTGGACGTAAACATCCACAGCAAGAGTTTTTGCAGGTTGACACTAAGAATATTCTATTTATCTGTGGCGGTGCATTTTCTGGTTTAGATAAAGTTGTCCTGGATAGAACCTCTAAAGGTGGAATTGGTTTCTCGGCACAAGTTAAAGCACCAGATGATAATCGCGCTTTTGGTGATGTGATTAAAGATATTGAAGCAGAAGATTTAGTCAGATATGGTCTCATACCAGAATTTGTAGGCCGATTACCTGTTATAGCTACTCTTGAAGAGCTCAATGAAGATGCTTTAGTTCGTATTTTGACTGAACCAAAGAATGCCTTAACTAAGCAATACACAAAGCTATTTGAGATGGAAGGTGCAGAGATAGATTTCCGTGAAGAAGCATTACATGCTATATCTCGCAAAGCCATGGAAAGAAAAACAGGTGCACGTGGATTGCGTTCCATTATGGAGAAAATCTTGTTGGATACTATGTATCAACTGCCTTCTGAAAAAGATGTTAGTAAGGTGGTAGTTGATGAGTCTGTTGTGAACGGGGAGTCACAACCTTATCTTATTTATGAAAGTAAGGAAGTTAAGAAAAAAGCATCTTCATCGAAATGAATATAACCTGATTCATTTGAATTTAGTTGTTTTAAAGCCCCGCAGTGAAAGCTGACGGGGTTTTATTTTATCAAAAACATTGATTTTTAAGAATGCGTCCCAATTAACAAACTGACTTCTTTAATATTTACTGAAGTGCTTAATGTGAGGCTAATATGGCTACTGATAAAGAAAACAAATCAAAAGAAAATCAACAGGATATCAAGAATATTCCAGTTTTAACACTGCGCGATGTGGTGGTTTACCCGCACATGGTTATTCCACTTTTTGTGGGCAGAGAGAAGTCGATAAGATCGCTCGATGAGGCTATGGAAAATAATAAGCAGATATTACTTGTTGCTCAAAAAAGTGCAGAAGTCGATGAGCCAGGCTCGGATGATATTTATGAGATTGGAACTCTAGCGACTATTTTACAGCTTTTAAAACTGCCTGATGGAACTTTGAAAGTATTAGTAGAAGGTGTTGAGAGAGTTAAGATTGCTTCGATTGATACTTCAGGCGAATACTTTACCGCAGATATTAATGTTATTCCTGTGGATAGTGATTATGATCAGCGAAAAACTGAGTTGCTAGGTAGGGCATTAGTTAATTTGTTTGATAAGTACGTCAATCTGAATAAAAAAGTTCCGCCAGAAATACTCTCTTCTTTGTCAGGCATAGATGAGCCCGACCGACTGTCAGATGCTATCGCTGCTCACTTGGGCCTGAAAGTCACAGATAAACAAAAAATTCTCGAAATCACCTCTGTAAAGGAGCGCCTTGAACATTTAGTAAGTCTTGTTGAAGGTGAAATAGACCTATTACAAGTTGAGAAGCGTATTCGAGGACGTGTTAAGCAGCAGATGGATCGTAGCCAACGTGAGTACTATTTGAATGAGCAAATGAAAGCCATTCAAAAAGAACTGGGTGATCTGGATGATGCCCCCTCTAATGAGTTGGAGGAGCTTGCGGAAAAGCTTGAAAAGGCTAAGCTACCTAAAGAAGCAAAAGAGAAAGCTGAAGAAGAACTAAAGAAGCTTAAAATGATGTCGCCAATGTCCGCTGAAGCAACCGTGGTTAGAAATTATATTGACTGGATGGTTGGTTTGCCATGGAGTAAGAAATCCAAGATTTCGAATGATTTGGCCAAAGCACAAAAAATTCTGGATGAAGATCATTTTGGTTTAGATGAAGTTAAAGAGCGTATTGTTGAATACCTCGCGGTTCAGCAACGCGTTAAAAAGCTCAAAGGACCTATAATGTGTCTGGTTGGCCCTCCCGGCGTGGGTAAAACCTCTCTTGGGAAATCTTTAGCCAGAGCAACAGGCCGTAAATATACACGTATGGCATTGGGTGGCGTAAGAGACGAAGCTGAAATTCGTGGCCATCGTCGTACTTATATAGGTGCACTGCCGGGTAAGATCATTCAAAATATATCTCGAGTTAAAGCTCGTAATCCTTTATTTTTGTTGGATGAGATCGATAAGATGGCCACGGATTTTCGTGGTGATCCTGCATCGGCGATGTTAGAAGTACTTGATCCGGAGCAGAATAATTCATTTGCTGATCATTATCTAGAGGTGGATTTTGATCTTTCGGATGTAATGTTTGTCGCTACATCAAATAGCATGAATATCCCTGGCCCGTTATTGGATAGGATGGAAATTATCCGAATTCCTGGTTATACCGAAGACGAGAAACTTAATATTGCGAAGAATTATCTTATCCCTAAACAATACAAAGACAATGGTGTTGAAAAAGGCGAGGTTACAATTGCTGACTCAGCTGTTTTGGCTATCATACGTCACTACACACGTGAAGCCGGTGTTCGTAGTCTAGAGCGAGAAATTTCAAAAATATGTCGTAAAGTAATACGTGAGCATTTATTGGGTAAGAAAACCAAAACCGCCGTTTCTGGTCGTAATATCTCAAAATATCTTGGTGTACAGCGTTTTGATTACGGCAAAGCCGATAAGAAGAATCAAGTGGGCCAGGTAACAGGCCTTGCGTGGACCT
>RCNB010004853.1_pt1 | contig 10897 bp, 7 predicted proteins | sample 2041321 | NCBI WGS metagenome assembly RCNB01 (sample SAMN09708232, study PRJNA481090) | Marine sediment metagenome, whole genome shotgun sequencing project.
CAGAATGTTCATTATTTTTAATGACGATGATATCTACAGAATTGACATGTGCTATTTGTTGTTTTTCACCTTCATTAAGAAAATCATAGAGTGTTGTGGCTTTAGCGATATCAGACTTCTTTACAGCAGCAAACCGCGTGTCTACACCATAGTATAAATTAGGAATAGTATTAATAATTGGACCTTCAAAAATTTTGTTTTCGAGAGCAAGGGTTTTATTTTGTAATGCGGTTGATCCGTCAGTGTCTTTGTTATTAGTGTTTGTAAAGCCAACGATTAATAAACTAAGTATAATTAATGCTGTGCCTAAAATAATAATGCGCTTGTTCATAGTTTTTTTGAGATTAATGTCAACCAAATGTAGCCTTGATAACAGCGCATATCGTTACAAAAAATGTGAAAAAAGTGTAAAATCTTTGTGAATTATTCAAACTGACTCTAAACTTCTTATATAGTGATGTCCCTAATTTGTTTCATTTCTATTTAGTAAATCCTTTTTATAACAAGTCTTTAGAAAGTATATCAAAAGCAATTTTATTATTAATGTTTTATTTTATGGTGCGTTATTTTAGTTTATAAAAGAATTAGGTTTTTATATTTACCTCCTTAATCCAATTACTTATTTTTTATGCTTAGAGCTGGCTTTATAAAAGAAAAAGGCAAGCCAAAGCTTACCTTTTAAAAATTAGAAATTGACTATACTAATCCCATTGCTTTATTGTTGTGCTCAAGCCTTGGTATAAATAGGATCGTGCATCATTGGTATTTGTTAAATCTTCAGCATCCCCAGATTTATAAAAATAGACACTTGCTGGATTGATGAGTTTATAGCCTATACTATTAGATTCATAAATACCTAAATACGCTATGCCGTTAGTGGGGGTATTACTTCCTTTTAAAACAAAGAAATTATACCCAAAATCGTGAGGAGGTAAATCTAATGCCACGGTTTCAAAATTGGTTTGATGGGAGGTTTCTGATAATTTAACTTTACATCCTTGGTTATTATTTTCATTCGTATAATATTTAAAGGCAAATAAATAGCTTGTTTCTGGCATATGTAACCCGTTATTATTAGATACTGTATAATCTGCTCCTCCAATTTTTAGAATATTAGAACTATCAAATGTACTATCAAATTGCCCTGTTTTATCTACGTCCAATATTCTAGTCGCCAAATTATTGTACTCTCCTGCTGCTATTTGTACCCATTCACCCTCAGCTGCATTTTCATATGCATTTAAAGAGCTACTCAGAATAAAAGCAATATCATCTTTATCATTTAGGTTAACGATAATTATTTTATTTTCAGAATCCGTTCCATTTGTAGCGCTCACTGTAGCTGTGATTAATGGATTGGTTTCAAAATCGAAAACTTGCCATGCAGCTACACGTAGCTCTCCTGAACCGTTACTTAAAGTAAATGCTTGAGAGATTGACTCTGAAGTTAGTGTATAACTTATGTCTCCAGAAAGATTAGAAGATAGTGTTGTAACGAGATCACCACTTGTTGGGTTTTCATCTATAGATACTTCAATAGTGTTGTTAGATGGACTTTCTCCATCATCTTCATTACTACAGGCGTTGATTACTAATGCCAAAATAATTAGGGCTGAAAAATACTTAATTTTTGTGCTCATAATGTTTGTGTTTTGTGGTTTAACTTTAGTTTTTGTAGCGACCTGCAACTGGATGTCTGCAGCCAAATCCAGCGCAAGGCCCCACAAAACTGGTTTGCCATTATTAAATGACAAGACAAACGTATATGTAAAGGGTTGGAAATCAAAAATATAAGCGTGGACAACAGGTGGACACGCTTAAATTTTTATAAGGACAATAAGTGGACTTTAATGTTTAAAGTATTGATTTATAGCTCTATAACTAATGCTTGTAGAGACTCTTCAGTGTTAAGATTCAGTTTTTTACGTAGACGATAGCGGGCTTTTTTAACGCCCTCAATAGAGATATTTAAGATGTTAGCTATTTCTTTACTAGATAGGTTCATTTTTAAAAGTGACATTAAACGAAGATCATTTGTACTCACCTCAGGATAGCTTTTCATTACTGTTGAGTTAAAGTCTTTATGCACGTCTTCAAAGTAAGTTTTGAATTGTTCCCAGTTGTTATCATTATTAATATCGAGGTTGATCGTATTGATTACGTTTTGATAACTCCTGGAATTAGGACTTTCTTTTTTTAATTCTTTAAGTTGCCCTTTTAAGTCGAGTAAGACTTCATTTTTATGGGCTAAATGTAAAGCATGGGTCGTCAGTTCTTTTTCTTTAAATTGCAGTGAATTATCAAGTTTTTCGCGTTCTACCTTATTACGCTTCATTTTCTGTTTAATACCATAGAATAAAAGTCCACCTAAGGCTAATACGGAAATAATGCCAATACCCAATAATAATTGCCGAGTTTCTGATACTTTTTCTTGTTCTTTTAGTAGCTCAATTTCAGTGTTTTGTAATGCTAATTCTTTCTCTTTTTTCTCAGTTTCATAGATGATTTTGAGCTCTTCCAATTGTCGAGAATTTTCAGAATTATAAAAGTCTTTACTAATTATCTGATACGCTTTATAAGCTTCTAAAGCTGCTTTATTTTTATTTATACCATCGTAGCTGTTGGATAATAAAAGCTGAATATTCATCTCAACTTCAGTTAGTGTCATTGATTTAGCTAAATCCAAAGCTCTATTTCCGTAAAGAATAGCGTTGTTATAATCCTTAAGCTCTAAATAAATTTTAGCTTTTCCGAAATTATTATCACAGATACTATAATTTTCTTTATTACGGACGCTGATTTCTAGAGCTTTATCGTTATATAGCATAGCATTCTTAAAATCTCCTTTAGTGAGTAATAAGTTACTTTTAACACTATAGCCAGAACTTAATCTGCTAAAATCTTTTAGTGATTTAGAAATTTCGATTGCTGAATCAATAGTAGTCAAACCCTTATCAACAGATTTAGAGGTATTGTATAAGCCAGATATAAGAACCAAGGAGCTGGCATACTGTCTTAAATAGTCATTGTTTTTAAAAAACACAGCTGTTTTATTATAATACTCTAGAGCTTTTATGGTATCCTTCATATAGGAATAGCATGATGCAATCGGCAAATAGGTTTGATGTAGATCGAGCTGATTATTTTTAGCTTCATATATTTTTGCGCTTTTTATGCCATAATCTAGTCCAATATTGAAATACCCTTTTTGAAGATTTACAATAGCTTTAGAATTATAAATATCAGCCACCCCTACTGTATCTTTTGCTTTTGAAAAATTCTTTTCAGCCAAATCATAATAGTAATAAGCACTATCCAAACTTTGAAGCATGTTATGATCTTGTCCGATGTTGCGCTGCACACCGGCAATTTTTGAGTAGGCTTCGTTCTCCGTATAATAGGAAAGCGCTTTTCTGAAATACACACCAGAAGCGTCGAACTCATTCTTGTAAGAATGTGTTACAGCCTTTCGTTCATAGCCATAATATGTAATAGAATCTGTTTTTACTTTTAAACCTAATGCTATGATGGCATCTGCATAATTCATAGACTTACTAATATCAGAATTTATAGAAGCACCCCATAATCTGGCCAATGTACTATAGCGCTCTTTAGTATCAATATCAGTGCTTAAAACATGTTCTAAACTGTCTATTTTTTGACTGTTCTGAGCTTCTAAAGTTTTGGTACAAGTCCATACAGAAATTGTAATAATAAGTAATACGATGTCCACCTTTAGCTTTATCTTTTTGATAAGTTTTAGAATTAGGACATTTTTAGAAGGTGATTTAGTTTCCATGTTTTGTGGTGGTTAGGTTATCTAATATAATACTATTTAGTTTTTAATTTTAAAACACTGATAATCAATATTTTAATTTAATTCCTTGGTGGATTGTCCACTCAATATAAATATCTTTAAAAGTTTTAAAAACCTCTTTTTTTTAAGGTGGACAAAAGGTGGACATCGTCTTTTTTGCTTTTTTTCATCAAATTTCGCGCCTACATTAGCTATCAACAAAACTGATAGTCATGAAATTATTTTACAAAATTCTAGCAATTTCGCTAGGTGTATTTAGTGGTATAAATGCCCAGGTTTTAAAAAAGCAAACTTTGGGTGTTCAAGGATCTTCTCATTTTGTCTATGCTAAGACGACAAGTTATTATTTACAACAGAGCATAGCGCAAGGAAGCGTCATCAATACTTTTCATCAATACGATTATAGTTTAAGACAAGGTTTTTTGCAACCCATAGATGCTTCAATATTGACATCGGATACAGACAATGAATTAGAAGCGGCTATTTATCCCAATCCTTTTTCTACTGAAGTTAATATTCAGTTCGGAGAAGTTATTTCAGATGTTGTTCAAGTGACAATGTATGATGTTTTAGGACGATTGGTGTATGATACCATATTTAGCCCTAACCAACTTATCATAATTTATTTAGAGGATTTCTCAAGTGGTCATTACTTGCTTAGGGTGCAGATGCAATCTCAATTGTTAACCGCAAAATTAATTCGCGAGTAGCATGGCGAGATTCATCATTTTTATGTTGCTCTTGAGTTTTGTCAACTTAGAGGCGCAACAACTATATCTCGATATCGGTAAAACGAGTTCTAGCTTTAGTTATACAGATTCATCAGGCGATGCATTAGATAATCTACTACCCAAATCTCATACATATATGCGATTAGGTTATAGAGATTTTATTAATAATGACAAGACATTTTTCTTTTCTGTAGGAGGAATGTATAGTGGTTATGGTGCTATAGCTAGTGATAGAGTTTTAAATAACTATTACGAATGGGATGTTACTTATTTAGGCTTAGAAGCTGGGCTAGACTATCGCTTATTTAGACTAAGAGATTTTTCGTTTTATTTAAAAAGTTCAGTGGCTTCAGAATTTCTTATTCAAGGCACGCAAACGATTAATAATCAAGTCTACAATTTGGTAGATGAAGAAGAATTTAATAGTTATAATTTTTTTGTACGCGGAGGCTTGCTCATCACCTATCCTATTTCGAGAAACACATTTATAACAGCAAATTATACCTATGGCTTTACGACACAACTAAACAGTGGTAATGCCAATGATAAAGAGAAATTAAATTTTAACGCACACCAATTTGGTTTTGGTTTCATTATCAATTTACCAAACTGTAATTGCTCCTATTAAAAAACCTAATATTATGAAAACCCTTTACACCACATTAATTTTATTTTTTATCAATCTTACACTTTGGTCTCAGACCGATGGTATAAGTTACCAAGCCGTAATTATAGATAACAATCCACAGGAAATTCCTGGAGTCGATGTGCAGTCTAACACCTTACCAAATAAAGAGTTAATCGTTCGTTTTACAATACTTGGTGCTACCGATATCATCGAATATCAAGAAACCCATACAACGCAAACAGATGCCTTCGGAATGATTAATTTAATGATTGGTAAAGGAGACTTAACCCTAGAAAGTCCAGGCCTATTTAATACGGTGTATTGGGCTAACGAAAAATCTTTAAAAGTAGATATTGATGTGATGGCGAGTGAAGGTTTTATCCCTTTTAGTATCCAAGCACTCACCTATATTCCTTATGTAAAACATCGTGAGATTATTGCGACATCTACCTTAGATGTGGATGGTGCTACCAACTTAAATAGCACACTAACCGTAAATAATCAAAGTAACACGTTGTTAACAGGAGATTTAACGGTTGAGGGTACCGCCTTTTTTTCTGATGGAGTTTTCGAAAATCTTACTGTAAATCAAAACACTCAGCTTAACACACTTACTGCAGACGGTGTAACTAATCTCAACAATAGTTTAAACGTTTTTAACGCTAAACCAACGGCATTGACGGGTAATTTAACTGTAGACGGTATTTCAAATTTTAATAATCGTATCCGTATTAATGCAGATCTCGATGAAGATGATGAAGATGACTACGAGGCTTATCCACTTCAGGTTGCTGGGAGCAGTCAAGGTATTGCAATTAAACTCAACAGCAACAATCCCGATAGAAGTCATAATTTTGTTTCGTTTTGGAATGCTAATAATGATGCCGTAGGACGCATTGAAGGTAACGATTACCTAGAACCTGTAGCATTAGATTTTATTTTTGATCTTATAGACCCACCTTCCGTTCTAGATCTCATAGGTTTATTTGTAAGCTTTAATCCTGGGCCTTCTTTTGATTTTGATCCAGATAGTTTTCTCGAAGATGTTTTTGTAAATGAATTTTATGCGAATGATTTTTCTTTTGAAGCCTATCATCACACACAAGATTTTGTTCTTTCAATAAATAGATTTGGTGTTAATTTGATTGCGGCCACAGGTTTATGTGCCACTGGTGATTGTGACGATGCTATTTGGTCATTTACAGATATGTTTTTTGATGGCATACAGTTAGCAGAATATTATTTGTACAATGAAGTTAATATAGGAGTTGCTTTTGAGTCGGGTAGTGCAGATTATGCAGAATGGTTAAAAAAGTACGATGAAGATGAATTCTTGAGTTTTGGTGATGTTGTAGGTGTTAGAGGAGGATTGATTTCAAAATCTTTCGTCCATGCAGAAAACTATATGATTGTATCTCAAAATCCATTAATAAGTGGAGCAATGCCTAAAAAAGATGAAGAATACCTATTTGAGCGGATTGCATTTATGGGGCAAGTACCAGTAAAAGTAATTGGCAAGGTGAACAAAGGAGATTATATTTTGCCTACAGGTAGGGGCGATGGTTTGGCAATAGCAGTTGCGTCAAAACAAATGAAAATAAAGGATTACCAGCGTATTATTGGTGTCGCTTGGCAAGCCTCAGAAGGTGATAAATTATTCTCATACATAACTACAGCTGTTGGTATAAATACCAATGATATGGTTGGTGTGGTTGATCAGATGCAACAGGTTATGAATCAGATGCAATTAGCACTGGCCAAATTAGATACTAACTACAAACCTAATTTATTTGATACTACTGGGATTTTAGAGAATATCAAGGATGATGATACAACAACCCTAGATATTAAAAAACAGTTGACAGGTAATGATAAAAAAAATAAAGAAACATTTCAACGGATGTTAAATGACGGAAAAGAGCGCTTTAAAAGCCATAAATTTAAATTTGAAAAATTCCCATATCTTATGGAAGCGCTCGAAAATCCAACTGCAGAAAATGGGCAGAAGTTAGTGGATCATTACAGTAAAGTGTTAGAACGCATGCAAAAAATAAAACCTAGTAGGAGATAGGTTTTAGATTTAAAAATGGATTAAATCCCCTTTAATGTCAACCAAATGTAGGGTCGATAGAGTCGCATATCGTTGCATAAAGTGTAAAATCTTTGTAAAACTCTGAAAATGATAGTGGCACGTTTCATTTTTTATCGTTTCAAAATATTGGTTTTGTAGAATTGAACATTTTTATAATTTAAGATGTATCGAGATCTATCAAACCAGGGTTGACTTTAGCCGAATTTCTATGATTATCTTATAGTATTACTTTTTAAAGTATTATCTTACTAAACTTAACTAGACTATAAAACTAATCTAAAATTTATGAAGAATTTATTATTCCTTTTTATCCTGATTTTGTTCAATCCTACTATTGAAGCACAAACCAAGTTACCACAACCTATTGAAAAACAAACAAAATTACCACCAGAGCGTATCGTCATTGTTGCCGATATTTCAAATGATAGGGCCAAAACTGTTGATTATGCTTTGGCAGACTTAAGAATTGAGTCTAAGATTACAAGAGCATTTAGATTGGATTCACCCAATCTTAAGTTAGTTAATCCAACGATAACAGACGAAGGCGGTAAGGGTTGGTTTATTGAGTATGAGTTTGAATCCGGAGGTTCTATCGGCTTATGGAAAGAAGAACTTCAATTAAGAAATGGACAATTAGTAATCACAGAATCTCGGAATGCAAAAATTGGGATCGCGACAAATTGTAAAAAAATACAATTTACAAATGACAAAGATTATTGTAAGTGTGCGGAAAAAAAGAATACTGCTTTAGATTCTGAAGTCACATTTCGCTTATTTAGTTCAATAAATTAATAAGACATTATAAATTAGCTATTAATATTTATCATAAGATTATGAAAAAAAATACGCAAAATAATAAATTAAATAAACTCTCATTACTTCTTTTTCTTGCGCTATTCACGCCTATAAATAGTGCATTTCCTTTTGCATTTGTTTTTGCTGGAAATGGTGTAGCAATAGTCGCTCATCCCATCGGCTACACAGGCTCAGGCGGTGTTGTTACCGTTAGTGTTGGTATTGATCCAACGAGCGCAAATGCTTCAGATATGGTGATATCAACACAAAATGTAATTGCGGTATTTAATGAAGCGCTGAGTACCACAGGAAATCTTGATTTTGGGCCATTACCATCAGGTAATGTTGATTTTGAATCTGTGCTTTTGCATGAGATGGGGCATTCATTAGGCTTAGCCCATTGTAATATAGCAACTGAGTCAGGGCTAACAGGCAGTGCTCAAGACTATACGAAATCTACAGATGGTGCAGATAATATGTTTGGTCAAGATCCAGGGGCCGATGGTATTATTGGTTCTGCTGATGATATTAGAGGAGATGATGAGAACCTTAACTATTTTAAAATAGCGGATAATAATCCGTTTACAATTGCAGGTACTGTTGATCTAACCACATACAGTCGGGATTTAGTGGATTTACCTTCAGGGAATTTTTCTGCTAATGGAGCTCGCTCAGTAGGAGCAGCCTTAGGTTTTGTAAATACGGAGACCGTCATGCAACAAGGTACTTTTGGTAATGAACAGCAGCAAACGCTATCAGCAGATGATGTAGCGGGTCTTAGATATGCTATGTCAGGCTTAGATGAAATAGCTGGTACAGCAGATGACTACATATTAGAGCTGGATTTTGTTGGGTTTTCAACGTCAGCTGATATTGTGATTGATTTCGATAACGCAGAAACAGGTTTTGCAGTTTCTCAAAATTCAGCATCATCTATAGGTGTAAATCATTTTGTAATTACAAACAGTAATATTTTTTTTAATACGGGTTCTAATTGGTATTTCAATACAGTAAACACAAATGGTGCTCCAAATGTGATATGTATGGCTTATTCCGAGGAGATAGTAGCAGGAGGAACAGTAACTATTGAGGCCTCTGATGTGGATGGTGGTACAACGGATCCTAACGGAGATAGCTTTACCTTATCTGTAAGTCCATCCTCATTTACTTGTGCAGATGTAGGGGAGAACACAGTTACTCTAACCGCAACAAACTCTAATGGTCAAACGAGTGTTTGTAATGCAATAGTGACTATTATTGATAGCGGAGCTCCATTGGTAGCTGTATGTCAAAATCCAACGGTTGCATTAGATGCCACAGGATCTGTAACGATAACAACAAGTGATATAGATGGTGGTTCTACAGTTGGGAACTGTGGTTTTGATTCTATATATATGACCAATGGTCTTGAAGAAACTACAATTAACGTTAGCACTGTAGCCAACTTTAATGGAGGCCCTAATAGAGGGATTATGTTCGATATTGTTGCGACAAACAATATTCAAATAAATTCTTTTGACATTAGACCTTTTAATACCGAAGATGGCACTGCAAGCTATGAAGTATATTTTAGAACGGGATCGTCCATTGGTTTTGAAACAACTCCAGGATTCTGGACATTAGTCGCTAGCCCAAATATAACTTCTGTAACTAATTCAACAGTAACTCCATTAGATCTTGCGTTGGGTATTGACGTAGCACAAGGAGAAAGAGTTGCTTTTTATATAACGCCCACAGATGGTGCAGCCATACTAATAGCTAACGGAGGAGATTCTAACGGAAATTTATGGACTAGTGATGCTAATCTAGAATACTATGAAGGTGGTATTCAAAACTATCCTTTTGGTGGTGGGAACTTCCCCCCATTTGTTTTTAATGGTAACATCTTATATAGTATTCCGGCTTTATTTGATGGTAATTTTGATTGCTCTAATGTTGGAGAAAATACAATTACCTTAAATGTTAAAGATGCTACGGGTACTATTGCAAGCTGTGATGCAACAGTTACAATTGTAGATGAAGAAGATCCAATATTAACTTGCCCTGGTGACGAAGTTGTGGGTCCATTGTCAGGAAATACAACTTACGAAGTGCCTGATTACTTTGCCTTAGACAATGTAACTGGTACGGATAATTGTACAACGGTTTTGGTGAATACATCTCAAAACCCTGTGGCAGGAACGTTATTAGCTGATGGAGTATATACAGTTACCTGTACCGCAGAAGACGAAAATGGTAATGTTGGATCTTGTACATTTCAATTAACAGTTGATGTTACCTTAGGAATTAGCGAAAATGATTTTGATCTTTCAAGTATTACATTGTATCCAAATCCTGTCAAGAATTCTATATTTGTTAAGAATCCTCAGTCACTTAATCTGAAAGTAGTGAATGTTTATGACCTTTCTGGTAGATTGGTAATTTCAGAACGTTTAGAGAACATGCAATCAGAAGGCGTCATTAATGTTTCGTCCCTAGAAAGTGCATTGTATATTTGTATTATTGAATCAGATAAAGGGCAACTTGTTCGACGCTTTATCAAAGAATAGAGAATAAATTTAAAGAAATATTATTTTAACCCTTTCGAGTTTTCGGAAGGGTTTTTTGTTTTTTGGTCATTGGATAGCAATTTCACCAGCTTTTTGTTAGTGATTAATACAGCTTAAAATTTATGATAAACTCCAAAGTTTAAAGCCAGTTGTTTAGGGACATTATTTCCGAAAAAAGCACCGCCAAGTCCAGCAGTTACTCCAAATTTATCTGTGATTTCTCCAATGCCTTTAAATCCAAAAGCACCATAATCTTGGTCGTTTACATAGAGGCCCGTAAAGGCA
>RCNB010002660.1_pt1 | contig 10896 bp, 9 predicted proteins | sample 2041321 | NCBI WGS metagenome assembly RCNB01 (sample SAMN09708232, study PRJNA481090) | Marine sediment metagenome, whole genome shotgun sequencing project.
AATCAGTTGAAAAAAGAAAAGCTCTGGATCAAGGACAAGCTGGCTGTTTTTATGAGTTCGTAACAAACCTGATATTCTTTATAAAATAAAATAAAGTACGGTCGGGAATCTTCCCGGCCGTTTTTTTATCCGGAGTAATCATCTTCATGCAAGTTTATGACTCTGTTCTTGATCTGATCGGGAACACACCCATTGTGCGCATCAACCACCTGGACACAGGTCCCTGTAGTCTTTACATCAAGTTGGAAAGTCAGAACCCGGGCGGTTCCATCAAAGACCGGATTGGGCTGAGGATGATTGAAGATGCTGAGAAGGCGGGATTGATCAGCCCGGGCGCAACCCTGGTGGAAGGCACGGCAGGTAATACGGGTCTTGGATTGGCGTTGGTTGCCGCACAAAAAGGTTATCAGCTGATTTTGGTGATACCAGACAAGATGAGCCGGGAAAAGATATCAAACCTGAAAGCCATGGGCGCAAAAGTGGTTCTGACACGTTCTGACGTGGCCAAGGGTCATCCCGAGTATTATCAGGACCTGGCGCAGTCGATGGCCAATGAGATAGAGGGTGCGTTTTTTATCAATCAATTCGGTAATCCGTCGAATCCCACGGCACACGAAGAAGTTACCGGTCCTGAAATCTGGGAGCAGATGGATCATGACCTGGACACGATCGTTCTTGGTGTCGGGTCCAGTGGCACGGTCACCGGGCTGTCACATTTTTTCGCAAAAGCGGCACCTGACCTGGAGCTTGTGCTGGCAGACCCGGAAGGTTCAATCCTGGCTGAATACATCAATGATGGTGTGTTGTCAGATAAAAGCGCCAGTTGGCTGGTTGAGGGCATAGGCGAAGATTTTTTGCCTACCATCAGTGATTTCACGCACGTTTCAAAAGCCTTTGCCATCAGTGATCGCGAAAGTATGCTGATGGGCAGGGAATTACTCATCAAGGAGGGCGTGCTGGCCGGTTCTTCTACGGGAACGTTACTGGCCGCCGCGTTGAAATACTGCCAGCAGCAGACCTCACCTAAAAAAGTACTCACGTTAGCCTGTGATACCGGTAATCGCTATTTATCGAAAATGTACAATGATTTCTGGATGCAGGACCAGGGATTTATCCAGTTTCAACAACATGGTGATTTGCGCGATCTGATCGCCAGGCCATTCGAATCCAATGACACGATTATCGTTGGCCCGGATGAGCCACTCGCCAACGCCTACAGCCGAATGAAGTTGTACGATGTATCCCAACTCCCGGTGATAGAAAACCGGGATATAGTCGGTTTTATCGATGAGTCGGATATATTATTGGCTGTCGCGCAATCAAGTGACCGTTTCAATGACGCGGTCAGCACCGCCATGGTGACTGAACTTGCTTCCGTGAATGTGAACGATCCGATTGATGAACTGATGCCTATATTCAACAAAGATTATGTTGCCATTGTGAAAGATGGTGATCAGTTTCTGGGTCTGATTACACGTGTAGACTTATTGAACTACCTGCGTCGAAAAACGGATCAGTAAATGATCTGGCAAAATATTGGAACATATCAATGAAAGATCATTCAAAACATCAGTTTGCCACCCGTGCTATTCATGCAGGTCAGGAGCCGGATCCTTCCACCGGTGCAATCATGACACCTATCTATGCAACCTCAACTTACGTGCAAAACAGTCCGGGTGATCACCAGGGTTGGGAGTATTCACGTAGTCACAATCCCACGCGCAGTGCCTATGAGCAATGCATTGCAGACCTGGAAAGTGGTAGTCGCGGACTCGCTTTTGCATCGGGGATGGCAGCAACCTCGACCGTGCTTGAGTTGCTGGATTCTGGCGATCACGTGGTTGCCATAGACGATTTATATGGTGGCAGTTTCAGGCTGTTCAATAATGTGCGTGAACGCTCCGCTGGTCTGAAATTCAGCTTCGCCCCGATTGATGATATCAATGCTCTCAAGGCGGCTATTCGCCCGGAGACCCGCATGATCTGGGTGGAAACACCGACCAATCCGATGCTTAAAATCGTCGATATTGCTGCAGTGGTCAAGGTGGCCCGACAGCATGATTTGCTGGTGGTGGTTGATAACACCTTTGCGTCACCCATGCTGCAAAGGCCGTTGGAACTGGGTGCGGACATCGTGGTGCACTCTGCGACGAAATTTTTGAATGGTCATTCAGATATGGTAGGTGGTGTCGCCGTGGTGGGTGATGACAAAGAACTGGGTGACAGGCTTTGGTATCTGCATAATTCTATCGGTGGCATCCAGGGACCCTTCGATAGTTTTCTGGCCATGCGCGGGCTGAAAACACTGGCCTTGAGGATGCAGGCACACTGTTCGAACGCCCTGCTTATTGCGCAATGGCTGGAACAGCACCCGGCGGTTTCAAAAACCCTGTATCCGGGTCTGAAATCACATCCGCAGCACAATCTGGCAATGTCACAAATGGGTGGTATGGGCGGAGGTATCATCAGCATTGATTTGAAGGGCGGATATGATGCAGCACGGAACATGTTGGAAGGCTGCCAGTTGTTCTCGCTCGCCGAAAGCCTGGGTGGTGTGGAAAGCCTGATCAATCATCCCGCCATCATGACCCACGCGTCGGTGCCGGCAGAAAAACGGGCCGAGATCGGTATCACCGATTCATTGATACGATTATCTGTGGGAGTCGAGGATGTCAATGATCTCATTGCCGAGCTGGATCAGGTTTTGGCCGGCCTGTAATTTGCCACGCACCCCTGATTGGCTTGGTATTGAATTGTGCACCTGGGCATTTGGTGGGCAAATGTTACCCAAGGGTACCTCGGACGTAACGAATGGACGTAGGGTGGGTAACTTGTTACCCACGGGTATTTGTTACCCATGTGATGGTTGATTCGTTGTTTTTCGTGGGTAACGAGTTACCCACCCTACGATTGCAGTACCCGCAAATTCTTGAATAGATTCAAAGCTTCGGGGTTCGCTAATGCATCGGCGTTTTTGACCTCTCTGCCGTGAACGACATTACGAACTGCTAACTCGACAATTTTTCCGCTGACAGTGCGTGGAATATCACTCACCTGGACAATACGTGCCGGCACGTGCCTTGGAGTGGCATTGTCGCGGATGACCTTTCGGATCCTGGTCTGTAAATCATCATCCAGTATCAAGTCTTCACGTAAACTCACAAAAAGAACCACCCGTACATCATCGCCCCAATCCTGGCCAATACAGATGCTCTCAAGGACTTCATCCAGGCTTTCAACCTGTCGGTAAATCTCGGCGGTACCAATACGTACACCAGCGGGGTTCAGGGTGGCGTCTGAGCGACCGAAAATCACCATGCCACCATGCCCGGTGATCCTGGCAAAGTCGCCATGTGCCCATATATCCGGGTACTTCTCAAAATAGGCAGCGTGATATTTGCTACCATCCGGGTCATCCCAGAAATAAACCGGCATACATGGAAAGGACTGCACGCAACATAGCTCGCCGGTTTCATTGACATCGGCATAGCTGCCATCATCGCGGCATATTTCGACGGCCATTCCGAGGCCCAGGCACTGAATTTCACCGCGGTAAACCGGTAGGGTAGGGCTGCCCGATGCAAAACAGGAAACGATGTCTGTGCCCCCGGCGATGGAAGACAGGCATAAATCGGATTTTATATCCCTGTAAACGTAGTCAAAACTCTCGGGTGCCAATGGCGAACCGGTCGATAAGATCGTTTTCAAAGAAGCTAACGAATGTGATTCACGAGGTGTAATTCCGGCTTTCTGCCAGGCAGAAATGGTCTTGGCGCCGGTACCGAACACGGTAATCTTATTTGTATCTATGAGGTCAAACATCGCAGCGGGGTCTGGATAAAATGGTGAGCCTTCATACAGTACCAGGCTCGCACCGGTGGCCAGACCGTTGACCATCCAGTTCCACATCATCCAGCCACAGGTCGTGTAGTAACAAAGACGATCGCTGCGTTTCAGATCGATATGCAATATGTGCTCTTTTAAAAGCTGTAACAGGGTGCCGCCAGCGCCGTGGGTGATGCATTTGGGTACACCGGTGGTACCGGATGAGTACAAAACATAGACCGGGTGGTTAAAGGGCAAACGGGTGAATTCAACTTCGGTCACATCTGATTGGGTAAAAGTTTCCAGCAGCTCTGCGTTGGCCAAGCCACCCAGATCAGGATTCGGGTCGACATAAGGTGTGACCACGATCTTCAGGATACTGCCGATGCGTTTCTGAATTTCCTGTACTTTCGCAAGGCAATTGTGCTGCTTTCCGTTATACGTGTAAGCAGCAGCACAAAACAGTACTTTGGGTTTGATCTGACCGAGCCTGTCAACCACACCATTGATACCAAAGTCAGGCGAACAGGATGACCAGATAGCACCGATACTGGTGGCGGCCAGCATCGCAATAATCGTTTCAGGTAAATTCGGCATATATCCCGCAACACAATCGCCGGGTCGAATACCGCACTCACGCAAGGCAGCGCTCACACCTGCTACCTGCCGGTACAACTGCCTGTAAGTCAGTTCAGAGGTGACCCCGGTTTCCGATGTAAATATTAATGCAGGCCGCTCATCCCGGTAGCGCAGCAAATTCTCGGCAAAATTCAGGCTGGCATCCGGGAACCATTGGGCGCCAGGCATACGCTCAAAATGCTCAACAGTGCGAGCGCCAGGTGACCCAATGACAGAGCCGAACTCCCATACTGCACGCCAAAAAGCTTTGGGTGAATCAATCGAAAATCGATACAGACTCGCATAATCTATGACCCCGGGATCACGTGCCTGGCGAATGAGTTGCATGAAACGACTGATATTGGCTTCCTGCACACGCCGGGTGCTGGGTAACCAGAGCGGGTCAGTCATGCTTGTACCCCAGCCCGAACATTGCGCCAGCATCCGGGATACTGGTGCAATGTTCGGGCTAGTTTGCCTGTTTTGGAATTTCTCAACTCAATAGCTGTTTCATCTCCGGGATTACACTGAAGAGGTCAGCAGCGAGACCGATATCCGCCACTTCAAAAATAGGTGCATCCGCATCTTTATTGACGGCAACGATGGTGCCTGCATCCTTGATTCCGGTGATGTGCTGGATGGCACCCGAAATACCGAAGGCGATATAAAGGTCCGGGGCAATGATCTTACCTGTCTGACCCACCTGCATATCATTCGGGCAGTATCCGGCATCAACGGCAGCACGGGAAGCGCCTGTGCCTGCGCCAATCAAATCTGCCAGGCTGTAAATCAGCTCAAAATTCTCCTCGCTTGCCAGTGCACGACCACCGGAAATCACACGGGCCGCTGATTGCAGATCCGGACGTTCTCCACCACCGGATTGCAGACCGACATAGCGGGTGTGTGAACTTGGTGTTGAGCTTGCAGAACGTGTCTCAACAGTTGCACTGCCGGTATTGCCAGCAGACTTCCATGAGGCGACACGGACCGTGGCCACCAGCTTGACAGTTTCTGGCGCCTTTACTTCAACGATGGCATTACCAGCGTAGATCGGGCGTTTGAACTGATGTGGGCCTTCAACGGCTGAAATATCACTGACCTGGTTTACACCCAATAATGCAGCAATTCGTGGCATCAGGTCTCTTCCGTAGGTGGTGGATGGACCCAGGATATGGCTGTAACCGTCGGCCAGGGCAACCACCTCGGAGGCATGGTTGGCAGCCAGGGGATTCGCCAGGTGCTCTGCATCGATACTCAAAACGCTACCCGCACCATCAATCGCAGCCGCCTGGCTGGCAATTTCGCTTACGGATGCACCCATGACGACGATATCAAATTCCTGACCAATGGCAGTGGCGCAACTGGCGCATTTTGCGGTGCTTGGATTGAGGTTCTGTCCATCGTGTTCTGCAATGATTAATGTTTTGCTCATGATTATTTCCTTACACCAGTCCGCGGGTTTTAAGTTCGGCGACCAGTTGTGCCGTGTCTTCTACCATAATGCCTTTCTCACGCGATGGTGGAGGCGCGTAGTGTGAGACTGTAAGGGCATTTTCGCTTGCCACCCCCAACTCATCCATGGCGATCACCTCCAGTGGTTTACGCTTGGCTTTCATGATGTCGGGGAGTTTGACAAAACGGGGTTCGTTCAGACGTAAATCTACTGAAATGACGGCGGGCAAATCGACCTCGATCGTTTCCAGACCGGCATCGACTTCACGGACAACACTCGCAGTATCGCCGGTCAGGGTCATTCCAGATGCAAAGGTAGCTTGCGGGCGATCCCACAAAGCAGCCATCATTTGGGCGGTTTGTGAGTTATCGTCATCAATGGCCTGTTTGCCGAGTAAAACCAGGCCGGCTTGTTCTTTTTCCGCTATTTTCAGAAAAGCCCGCGCGACAGTCAGCGGTTGTTGGTTCTCATCGCTGTCAATCTGAATGGCCCGGTCTGCCCCCATGGCGAGTCCGGTTCTCAATTGCTGCTGACAGGCGTTTCCACCCAGTGAAACAACAATGACCTCTTCGGCCTGACCTGCTTCACGAATTCTCAGGGCCTCTTCCAGTGCAATCTCATCAAAAGGGTTAATGCTCATTTTTACGCCGTCGGTATCAACACCACTGCCATCCGACTTGACCCGGATTCGAACGTTGTAATCGACGACTCTTTTTATACCAACCAATATTTTCATGAGATTTCCTTAATGTTCAGTCTTTGATTAGAGATTCTGGTAATTGGGACCACTGCCACCTTCCGGTGTAACCCAGTTGATGATCTGGTACGGATCCTTGATATCACATGTTTTACAGTGAACACAATTGGCTGCATTGATCTGTAACCGCTTGCCTGCCGCAGAATCGGTATCTTCCACCATTTCATAGACCTCTGCCGGGCAGAAAAGCGTGCAGGGATTGCCATATTCTTCAGTACAACGCGTGACACAGACATCCGGATCGAGAATTTGCAGATGCACCAGCTGATCTTCATCGTGATCGGTTCCGGCAAAATAGACAGATGCGAGGCGGTCACGTGGAGCGAGGTCACGTTTGACCCACTGACGCTCTACCGGTTTCATATCCTGCAATTTGGTCAATGAAGAATAATCGTCGTGATTGCGTAAGGTTCGGGGTAACTTGCCGGCGGTTATCGTCTCAATACCTGCTGTGATCAATCCCCGCCACAGGCCTTTATTAAAGCCGGGGCGAATATTGCGCACCTTGTGTAGTTCTTGCATGATCGGCGAAGCGCGAAGGGCTTTATCGAAGCCATTGCCATTGCCCTTGTCTGCAATGTGTTCAGCGGCCAGCATACCGGACCTGAGGGCCTGGTGGGTACCTTTGATCTTGGGCAAATTGAGCAAGCCCGCTGCATCCCCGATCAACAAGGCGCCCGGGACCTCTGTTTTTGGCAGGGACTGTGCGCCGCCCTCGATGATCGTGCGTGCACCACCTGACAGGATTTCACCACCTTCAAACAGCGGTTTGACACTCGGGTGATGTTTGAATTGCTGAAAGGCTTCAAACGGGGAGAATTCAGGGTCTGAATAATCCAGTGCGCAGACGAAGCCGACCGCCACACGATCATTGTCCATATGGTAGATAAAGCTGCCGCCGTAGGTCTTGGTATCGAGTGGCCAGCCAAGACTGTGGTTCACCAAGCCCGGTTTACACTTGCCCGGTGCCACCTGCCAGAGTTCTTTGATACCGATACCGTAAGCCTGCGGGTCTGAATCAGCATCCAGTTTGAATTTGGAAATCAGTTGTTTGCTCAGGTGTCCACGACAGCCTTCTGCCATTACCGTTACCGGAGCATGGATTTCGATACCCTGCATATAGGTGTCTTTAGGCTGGCCTTCCAGGCTTACACCCATGTCACCGATGATGACACCACCGACCGCGCCATCCTCCAGGTAGTGAATTGCAGATGCTGCATAACCCGGGAAAATATCAACACCCAGGTCTTCGGCCTGTGGCGCCATCCAGGCGCACATGGCCCCCAGGGAAACGATGTAGTTGCCGTGGTTTTTCTGTTGCGGCGGGGGTGGGATCCTGAGTCTTTTCGTGGCGGTCAGAAAAGCGATCTCATCATGCTCAACCGGTATACAAATGGCCGGTGGTTTATCCCGCCAACCCGGTAGTAGCTCATCCAACGGGCCGGGTTCAATAACTGCACCTGAGAGGATATGCGCACCGATGTCGGCACTCTTTTCGATCACGGCGACCATCAAGTCCGGTTTGAGCTGTTTGAGGCGAATGGCACAGGCCAGACCTGCCGGACCCGCCCCGACGATGATTGCGTCATATTCCATGACTTCACGTTCAGTCGCTGTTTCGCTCATCTGTTTTCCCAGATACTTGTTGTTGACAAGTATTATATCGGTAAAGGCTGCTGTGTTAAAAGCTTAATCCAACCGTTTACTGAACCGCATGATGGCCAGGGTCATCAGGACCACAATAAAGCCACCCAAAACATACAATTCACCCAATAGTTCCTGCAGACTGGCTCCACGTAACATGACACCACGGATCAAGCGTATGAAGTGCGTTAATGGTAGTGCTTCTGCAATAATCTGGGCGGGGCGTGGCATACCGGCAAAAGGAAACATAAAACCGGATAACAGGATAGAAGGCAGTAGAACAAAAAAACTTAGCTGCATGGCCTGGAACTGGGTGCTGACCAGGGTTGAAATTACGAGTCCCAGGGCCAGGTTGGCTATGATAAATAAAAGACAGATGATATAAGTATCCAACAAACTGCCAGCCATTGGCACCTGAAACAGAAAGCGACCAAGCCATAACACCAGCGTGACCTGCAACAGCCCGATAAATACATAAGGTGTGATTTTGGCCAACATCAGTTCTGATGTTTTAACCGGTGTGGTAATCAGCATTTCCAGATTACCGCGTTCGCGTTCCCGAACAATGGCAACGGCGGTAAACATGATCATCGTCATGGTCAGGATGACGCCTATGAGACCGGGCACCGTATTGACGGGTGAACGTCGTTCCGGGTTGTAGTATGTTCGAAGCTCCATCGTCGGCGGGCGGTCGTTATAGGGAGAGACTCTGGATTGCGCGACCTTTGCAAGTTGGGCTGCGGCACTCTGGACCACGGTGTCAGAGCCATCCACCAGTAATTGCATTGCAGACCGGTCAGCTTGTTGTAAACGGCGATCAAAATCCGCTGGAATGAAAATGCCAACACTGATCTCCCCCTTGCGCAGCATGTGCTCGAGCTCTTCAGCAGAATCGACTTGCCTGATCACTTTGATAATTTGGGTTTCCGCCATGTCCATGACCATCTGGCGGGACGCCGAGGTGGAAGACAGGTCGGCAACAGCTGAATCCAGGTTGCGCACATCCATGTTGATGGCATAACCAAACATCAACAACTGGATTACAGGAATGCCAATGATCATGCCGAATGTCAACCGGTCGCGACGTAACTGCCTCACCTCTTTCCTGACGACAGCAAGGATTCGTTGTAACGATTTCATGTGTTGTCTTTCCTTGCTCGCGTTGCAGCAACGAAGACATCTTCCAGTCCTGGCCTGGCAGTGGTGACGTGTTTCAGGTTCAGCCCCTCACGCGTGATGACATCACGTATGGTCTTTTCAGGTGAGGGTTGATCGATGGAAACCATCACGCGAAGCACGTTACCCACTTGGGCGGAGCTATGAACGAATGGCTGTTGTTCCAGCATTTTTCCCACCCTGCGTGGCTGATCAGATTCGACAAGCACAATGGTGGCATCGATCCCGTCTTGCAGTTCTTCCGGGCTGCCCTCTGCGACCAGTGAGCCCTCATCCAGTATCGCCAGCGCATGACAGCGCTCGGCCTCGTCCATGTAATGCGTGGATACCAGGATGGTCGTGCCTTCGGCTACGAGGTCAAACAGGGACTCCCAGAATGAACGCCGGTTCTCCGGATCAACTGCACTGGTCGGCTCGTCGAGAAACAACAATTCCGGCTCGTGTAGTGTTGAGCCGGCCAGGGCCAGGCGCTGTTTCTGACCACCACTGAGTGTGTCTGCCCGCTGTTTAACCAGGTTGTCCAGTTCATAACGTTCAATGGCCTGTCCGATCCTCTGGTGTTTGAGCTTGCGATCCAGCGTGTAGATATCAGCCATGAACTGCAGGTTTTCGCCAACGGTCAGGTCACCAAACAGTGAGAATTTCTGCGTCATGTAACCAACCTTCAAACGCAGTGCCTCGGCTTCTTCAGGAATGGAATAACCCAGTACGTTGATGTCACCGGCAGTCGGCGTGAGGAGTCCGCACAACATACGTATCGCGGTGGTCTTCCCCGAGCCATTGGGGCCAAGAAAACCATAGATGCGGGATCTCGGAACCTGCAGGTTCAGGTCACGTACAGCCCGGACCTTGCCGAAAGTCTTGTCAAGGTGATTGGCTTGTATGGCTAAGTCAGTCATTGCCAGGTCAGTTATTGATGACATCGCTGACCGGGAAATCGACTTCAAGTGGCACACCTGATGGCAGGGCGGATGCTTCCGGTACATCGACCTCCGCCAGGTAACTTAAACGTGAACGGTCATGTTCTGTGAGTGCAAAGTAGGGTGTGAAACTGGCATCTGCCGATACCCAACGTACCGTACCGGTGATTGATCGTTCAATACCGTCAACACGCACATCCAGTTGTTTGCCTGGTTGTACCGAAGATCGCAATGGTTCAGGTACATATATACGTGCATAAGTTCTTGAAGCGTCCAGTATCACGCTGACGGTTGCGCCTTGCTGCGGTCGTTCACCTATCTGGTAGAGACGTTTGTCCAACATGCCGTCAACGGGTGCATAAACCTTGAGACGCTCAACATCCAGTTGTATGCGGTTGATCCCGGCTTCCGCTGCCTCCAGTGCTGCTATCGCCTGCTGTAATTCTTCGACGGTTGTGCCATTCAACAACCTCTCCAGCGACTCGCTCGCTGCCTTTTCGGCA
>RCNB010004195.1_pt1 | contig 10896 bp, 5 predicted proteins | sample 2041321 | NCBI WGS metagenome assembly RCNB01 (sample SAMN09708232, study PRJNA481090) | Marine sediment metagenome, whole genome shotgun sequencing project.
CACCAGTCTATCCTGCCGGAAAAAAAGTAAGGTGGGCCATAACGACCAGCTGCACCCAGAATGTCCGTATCACCGTCGCCATCTATATCGACCGGACATGTGTAGTTAGCCCTGACATAACTACCGGAGACAAGATGTTCCATAGGTGAAGAATAAGCAATATTCAACTCTCCAGTTGAAGAATACCAATTAACACTGTTCTCCATATCAAAGTTATTACCCCAGTTGATAACAGGACCCGAAATCCTTGGTCCCCCCGACCAGTCAGTTTGTATAGCAGTTTGGGCAATTGCCAAAGATCCAACTGCTATCGAAATTAACAAAATTAGCGTCTTCTTAAACATTTTTTACTCCTATAATTTTGATTGAAAAAGTTTAATAGCATTATTAAAAGTTTATTTTTCATTTCAATAACAGCATCTTCTTCGCTTCAATAAAAGTATTTGTCTGTAATCTGTAATAATAAATCCCACTGCTTAAATCGGAAGCATTAAAATTAATTGTATAAGTTCCAGCCTCTACATAGTTATTTACCAAAGTCTTAACTGCTTCTCCCAAAGCATTATATACTGTCAACTTCACAGTACCACTCTCCGGAATTGAATATTTAATTAAAGTTGCTGGATTAAAAGGATTTGGATAATTATTGTACAGAATAAATTTATTAGGTGCTGAGACTAATTCATTCTCTTCTACAAATACGGGGATCGTGTATTTTAAAATTAATCCGTTATTTCCCACTACCCAACCAGTGGTCGGATTCACGAAATAAACGTCCCAGAGAATATTAGTAGTTCCACTGGCTTGTGCAGTCCAGAGATTTCCACCATCGGCAGTATGGGCAATCACACCACCATAGCCAACTGCCCAACCGTTATTTTCATCGGCAAAGCTAACAGAATAGAATACCTCGGGAATCGATGAAACACCTGTTTGTTCAAACCAGGTGTTTCCACCGTCTGTACTTTTATAAATAATCTCTAAGTATCCAACCAGCCAGCCAATATCTCTATTAATGAAATCTATCGATATCACAGGCCAAGGTATAAGCATCGGTACAGTTACTATTTCCCATAAATCTCCGCCATCAGTTGTTTTAAGTATTGTACTGGATGTGGCTCCTGATTCATAAGCTGCAGCCCAGCCATTAAGGGCATCAACGAAATCAACATCGCTGATAACTTCAGAGAATGGACTGTTTTGTGGTATCCAGTTAGTACCCCCGTTTGTGGTTTTTAATATTGTTCCATTTGTACCAACTACCCATCCGGTTGAATCAGTGGCAAAGTGTATTGAGAGTAAATTGTATACTGTGAAGCTATTTTGAGGGGACCAGCTGTTTCCACCATCTATAGTCTTAAGAATGGTTCCCTGTGATCCGCTAATCCATCCTGTTGCAGTATCTATAAAATAAACGCAATTAAAATCTTTGTTAGATCCGCTGGTTTGCTGGTTCCAATTTTCTCCTCCGTTAGTAGTATGCACAATAGCACCATAACTACCTACTGTCCATCCATTGAATTCATCCAGGAAAAAAACTGATCTTAGTGAATTACCAATACCGCTAATCTGTGCCTGCCAGGTATCGGCACTGATCGCTATATAAGGACCGAGTAAAATCAGATAAAACAGAAGATTAGAAATTATTTTTTTGGTAGCAGAATACAACTTCTTGTTGCTCATCTTTCTACTCCCATTTATTGAATTGTCATTAAACTTCATCGCAGCAAAACCATTTTCTTCGTCTCAAAAAAGTTATCTGCGGTTAATGTATAGAAGTAAACAGCGCTTGGTAAACCTGATGCATCAAACTGTACTTTGTGATTTCCTGCAGGGACAATTTGGTTAATTAATGTTTCAACCTCTTCTCCAAGAAGGTTATATACCTTTAGAGAAACGATGGTATTATCTTCTGGTACCGAGAAGCTAATAACTGTACTTGGATTAAACGGGTTTGGAAAGTTCTGTGACAGAGCAAAATTATTTGGAGCCTGAACATCTTCGTTATCGATATTAGTAACAGATTCATGATAATGAAGAATAATACCGTTACTCCCAACAACCCAACCATTTGCTTCATTAACAAAGTAAACTGAGCGTAGAATATCCTGTATTAAAACATCATGTTGAAGCCAGGAGCTTCCACCATCGCTGGTTTGGTAAAGGGCTCCATCAAATCCTGTAAACCATCCGCTGTTTACATCACTAAAGTATAATTCTGTTATAACTTCACTAGTTCCGCTATTTTGTATTTGCCAGGTATTGCCAGCGTCTATTGTCTTAATTAAAAATCCATCAAATCCACCAATCCATCCAACATCATGATTTATGAAAAAAATCGAACTCATAGTCTGTGTTATAAAATTAAAGTTTGCAGACCAGGTCTGACCACCATTGGTGGTTTTTAAAATATAATTTTCAAATTGCGGGCTTGTTAAAATAAATCCGGTTATAAATCCGTTATTTTCATCAGTAAAAAAGACGTCTACATGATGTAGATTACCCGATAAACCACTATTCTGCTGCGTCCATGTTTGCCCGCCGTCTGACGTCTTTAATATAAGATGGTCTTCAAGTGTAACTGCCCAGCCGAGTGATTCATTTAAGAAGCACATTGATCTTATAACTGAGGTAGTGGGAACAGTAAGCTCGAACCAATTTTGTCCACCGTTAGTTGTTTTAAACATTTTACTGTTTTCACCACAAACCCAGCCGGTATTTTCATTAACGAATGTAATATCCCTAAAATCATCAAAATAACCACCGAGCTGAATAATATTCCAATTATCTCCTCCATCGGTAGTGTGGAGTAATAAACCGTCATCGGCGGCAGCCCAACCGTCTGTCAAACTTGTAAAGTGAACTGCCCATATATCTTGAGTAGTCCCACTTATTTGAAATTCCCAGTTTAGTGGTGGTGGATCTTCTATCAGATTGTTTTTATAGATGCTCAATCCAGCTTTTGAATCAGAAATGTAAAGATATTTCCCCTCAGAGAATATACTGGATATTAAATCAGGAAGGCGGTATTGATCAATATAAATTGGATCGGAATCGGTTAAATAAAATAACCTAATATCATCTCCGTCGCTCACGTAAGCAAAACTATCAGCTACAGAGACATCTCTGGGAAAAAATCCGGCAGTTCCGTAATAACCTTTTACTATTGGTATTTCAGGATTGGTTATATCAAAAATATAAAATCCACCACTATTTGATGGCCAGTCAGCAGCACATACAAATGCTTCGTTATCTCTTATATAAATATCCAGTACATCAGGCAAAGAAAAACTAGTTACCTCAAAGGGATTCAGGGGATCGGAAACGTTCAATATCCTTAAACCTGCATCATAGCAGGCAACGAACAGATAACCATTATAATAAACCAATTGATACCCTAAGCCTGGTATCTGGATACTGCTTACTTCAACAGGATTATAAGGATCGGTAATATTAATAATTTTAATATTACCTGATGTGTTTGGAGGATATATCTCTTCTACATAAGCATAGTTGTTGTTTATTTCGAGTTTCCACGCATTAAAACTTGATAGACTGGATAGCAATACTGGAGAGGTCGGATCAAAGACATTAATAATTTTGAAACCATCTTCCCAACAAGTGATGAATGCAAGACTGTCTTTTAATTTTACATCGTAGTTAAAACTGGATGTCTCAAATTGTCCTATCAATTCTGGGTATTCGAGATTTGAAATATCTATCATCAATAACCCATCGTCGGAATGAGCCACATATGCAACATCATCCTTTATATGGCTGTCGACTGCTACCGAGTAAGTATCAAAGGAACCCACAAGTGTAGGTTCCGATGAATTTCTTACATCAACGATATTAAGTCCACTTGCACCAACTGAAACGTATACATAATTGCCGGCTACATATAAATCTTGAGGATACGATTCCAATCCAATACTGCTTAACAAGAATGGATTATTATTATTTGATACATCCCAAATATGTAGTCCATTATTATTAATGATGTAAGCTAAATTTCCTCTTACTTCTATGTGTGTAAGTCCGCCCACATTAGTTGAACTACTTCCTCCGCTGTATATTATATATAAATATTCTTCCTGACCTACGTATGAAGCCTGGTTACCACCAAATACTGCATTACAATTGTAAATATCAAGATCCCCGGCAGAATATAATTGTCCATTTGCATCCAGATATAATATTACATATTTATGCTGGCCTGTAGCATGAATGTAACCTGCCTGATCGATATGAATATTATGGGCTGGATTGCCGACAAATCCATTAAAAGAAACCTGGAATGGATTATAAGGATCGGATACATCCACTGAATGGATATAACCCCAGGAACATTCAAAAACAGCAAAATCTCCTAACACCTGAACATGTCCCACGGGTGTTTCAACATCAAAATAGTAAATCTCATTCCTGCTATAGAAGAAAGGATTAGCCGGATCTTCTACGTTCCAGATTTCGTATCCGCCCTCACCGCAGGCAAGATATAATCTTTCCATTGATGCATCGTAAAATATATCCTCAACTAGGCCGGTCGTTCTTATTGTATCTGTAATTAATTGAGGATTTGTCACATCGCTTCCATACAAGATTAAAACTGCTCCTCCACTACCAAGAAAAATAATATCACGGAGACTGTCTACAGCTACACTCAAAGAAGAGCCGTATGGCCATTCACCGATTCTTTCGAGATATTCATTGTTTAATGTTGTTTGCGGCTTATGAATTTTTGTGTTATTAAAATATTCTGCTTTGGGATTTATTTGCGCTTGCGATTTACCTAAGAAGGTAAGAAGAATTAACAGGATTGCAAGATATGGTGTTTTCATTGCACCTCGCTGACCTTTTAATTTTTTTTCAATGTAATAATATTAATTCAATAATTCATCACGAAATTGTCACAACATTTTATTATATGATTGCTAAGTCGCAAGCAAAATATATTTGTCAAATGTCAACTAATAATAAACCCCCACCAATTTTCATTGATAGGGGTTCAGATAAAAAGACTTATTACTTCTTATTTAATCAACATTTCTGAGCCGTCCCGAATTTTATCTGGATTAGCGTATAAGGACCATCTTTTTTATTTCTATGAAACTATTTGATGTTAATCTATAATAATATATCCCACTGCTTAATCCGCCAGCGTCAAAGTTAATCTCATAACTACCTGCTGAATTAAATTCGTTTACCAGCGCACTTACTTCTTCTCCAAGAGCATTAAAGACACTTAGCTTTACAAATCCGTCCGTTGGAATTGAATATTTAATTGTAGTAGTTGGATTAAATGGATTTGGGTAATTTTGATAAAGTTTAAAGTTTTTTACAACTAAATCATTTTCATTATTAATACCAGTAATCGTAGTTAAATCTACTTCAAATATAGATCTTCCATGAGTTCCCGCAACAAGTTTTTGGGTAGGCTGGTGATAGTTAATATCAAATACAGGTGAGTTTGGAAGGCCAGTACCTAAAACAGACCAGGTAGCTCCCAGGTTTAATGTGAAAAATACTCCTGCATCTGTTCCAACATAAAGGGTGCTATCATAATTGTAATCAACAATAATAGAATTAACCGGAATATCAGGGAGGTTTCCGCTAATATCATTCCAGGTATTTCCATAATCTATAGTGCGGAATACGTGAGGATTTGTTTCATCAAGATTATATCCGCTTAGTGTAACATAAGCTGTTGCAGGCGCTCTTTTATCTGCAAGAACATCTGTAATATACCGTTGCGGTAAAATTCCTGTTTTGTCTTCCCAACTGCTTCCGGAATTTGTTGATACAGATAATTTTGCATCGTCGGTTCCTACATAAATTACTCTTGTTATACCATCACTTTCAACTGCAGAAGTAACACAAGTAATTGTTCCCATTCTTCCGTTTGCCCCTCTCGTAAGATCAGAACTAATTTCTATCCAGTTGCTGCCGCCGTTAGTTGTTCTGTGAAGTTTATAAGTCCCGAAATAAAGAATGTTCGGATCCAGCACATCGAGCACGTAAGGAGTTGACCAATTAGTTCGTGAAAAATCAATACCGTTTCCTATATAATTAAAACTTTGTCCACCGTTAAAACTTTTTCCAATTCCGCCATTTTGAGATTCGGCATAAACAATACTTGAGTTTGTGTAATCTACTTTTGTATGAAAACCATCTCCGCCATAAATATGATCCCAGTTACTAATTGTACCATCAGATTTCAATGTTCCGTTATCTTGCGTTCCGCCGAGTTTAATTTGCGGTTGAAGGAAATCAATTTCCGTGGCATAAAATTGCGATATTGGTAAATCGTATGATTTTGTCCAAGGTGCACCGCCCGCAGTAGTATTAAACGCCCCCCCATCATTTCCAACAATTAAATTGTTTTGGTTAGTTGGGTTAATCCACATTGCATGCTGATCAGGATGCTGCTGCTCGAAAGAACCGGAATATGAATTAGTAATGTTTTGCCAATTGCTTCCACCGTTAGTTGATTTAAATAAATCAACATCAGCACAATAAACTAAATTAAAATCGTTAGGATCAACTTCAAGCAAACCAAAGTACCAACCGAATCCGGAAAATTCAGAGGGTAAAATTCCAGAAGGCATTTGTGCCCATATATTTCCTTTATCCGTTGATCTGTAAAATCCATGAAAAGTGTTATCCGATCCATTGGGAGATGAAGCTTCTTTATACAAAGCGTAAACATAATTCGGATTGCTTGGTGCTACAGCTATACTTATTCTTCCAATTATAGGGTTTGGTGAAGGAAGGCCATTTAAAAGTTGTGTCCAGCTTGTACCGCCATCAGTAGATTTATAAATACCACTGTTTACACCTGCTGCTTTACGAAATGATGGACCTCTTAATCGTTCCCACATTGCAGCATACACAACATTTAAATCACCCGGATCAACCGCAACATCTATTGCGCTGGTTGAATCGTTTAAAAATAACACCCTGCTCCAGGTGGAACCCGCATCAGTAGATTTATAAACACCTCTGCTTTCACCTTTTGAATAAAGACCACCGGAAACTGCTGCGTATAAAATATTTGTGTTTAAAGGATGAATTTCAATCTCAGCTATATGTCTGGAATTTTCCAATCCTGAAACAAACCAGGTTTCCCCATAATCTGTTGATTTCAACATTCCAAATCCTGCGTAAGAATCAGTGCTGATGTTTGCTTCACCTGTTCCGCAATAAATTATATTTGAAATAGATGGATCAATTACCAAAGCACCTATGGATAAGCTTGGAAAGAAATCCGTTTTTGGTATCCAGTTATTTCCTAAATCAGTTGATTTGAAAACTCCTCCTGCTGCTGCACCTATGTAGAGAAAATTATTAACAGGATCATAATCCAATGCAGTAATCCTACCCCCAACATTAGATGGACCAACAGGATACCAAGCAGCACTATTTTCATTTGAATTTTTAGCTATCATATTTTGCTTTTCCTCTACTGCTGCAAAATATTTTTCCATTGGTATTGTTTCATTTGGATAAGCTCTTTGTGAATAAAACCAATCGCTTGGATAAAACTTTTTATCAATATTGATCTCTTGTTTGGGAATATAAATAAGCTGGTAAGCAAATACAGCAAAAAGTATTGTTATAGCCATGTTAAAAATTCTGTTCATATCAACCCTCTAAATATTATCAATTTCAAAATTTATTAATGTTTAATATACCTAAAGTGAGTAAAAAATAAACTTGAATTAATTGTTGTTTGCATAGTTAAAATTTTAAATTATAAAGGAAGCTACACCTAATTATTCCTGCGGATAACTATCAGGAAATTATTACAAATGAGTAAGGGAATTATTAATAATCATAAAATAAGTCGAATCAAACCAAAGAATCCTTGCCTAATTATCTTCGGTGGTTATTTCATCAAAATCATTTTCTTCGTATTAGCAAATGTACCTGCCGTAATTTTGTAAAAGTAAATACCGCTTGCTAAATCTCTTGCATCAAAATTAAATTTATAACTACCTGATTCTTGATATTTATTTACTAAAGTAGCAACTTCTTCTCCAAGGGAATTAATCACAATCAGCTTTACATTACCACTTCCAGGGAGAGTGTATTCTATTGTTGTTGATGGATTAAACGGGTTTGGATAGTTTTGGCTAAGAGAAAATTCTTCAGGAGAGAGGAATTCAACTTCAATTATATTTGAATATTCAAAACTACCATCAAGATCAATTTGTTTTAACCTGTACTCATATCTGCCGGGTTCAAAAGTTTTATCTGTAAAAGAATAATTTTCTTCTTCAGTTGTTGTTCCGTTTCCTTCAACAAACCCAATTCTTTCCCACTCTGTTTGGTAAGATTTGTCTATTAACTTGTTACGTTCAATTTCAAAACCATAATTGTTTGTTTCAGTTGCAGTCTTCCATTGGAGTTTAACAGTATTATTAATTAAATCAGCAGTGAAAGAAATGAGTTCAACAGGAACGCCGGGTAAATAACGTCGCCACACACCATTATAATCAGTTCCGGCAAACATGTAAGTTTCATTTACTGCAAAATCTTCAACAGATGCATTCTCAAAAAGTCCTTACGGAGAGAAAAAACCTCCATTGTTAAATGAAACGTAAATCCAGTTTGGAGATAAATCTGTTCCTGCAAGAACCATCCCATCTGCAGTAGCGCCAAGTGCAAAGATAGAAGCATCCGTTGGAAACCCGTTACTTACTAACCAGTTGCTTCCATAATTTGAAGTGTGCCTTGCACCGCCGAAGAACGATCCGGCAAAGGCGTAGTTATCAATTGCAGCAACTTCCACATAATCCACTGTGCTTTGAAGAGATACTGTCCAGTTTACGCCACTATCAACAGAACGATAAACTCCAGCTCCTGATGGCACAGCTGCATAAACAAAATTTCCGCTTGCAGCAAGACTTTCTATGTTTTGATTTGGACCATTTGCCTGGTGCCAGCTAGAACCGTTATCAGATGAATAATATATACCTTCATATGTACCTGCTACAATGTTATCTCCACTTGCAGCCATATCTTTTATGAAAACAAGATGGAGAGGAAGACCTGTCCCGCTACGAATCCAGTTTAAACCTTTGTCAGTAGTTTTATAAACAGTTGTGTTAAATTGGAGAAATGTTGATGCATATATATCCCCGTTCTTTTCACACATTCCCCAAACAGTGCAATAGTTAATTGTATCATTTGTCCCGGTTAATTTTATCCAGTTTTCCCCATTGTCATCAGTTCGGTAAATACCGTCACGCGTTCCTGCATAAATGCTTGATTCACTCTCAAGTAATGAAAGAATGCTGATGCCGGCAGGAAAACCAGCCATTGATTTATTCCAGGACAGTCCAAGATCGGTCGATCTGTACATTCCTACATAATGAGTGCCTGCGATAACAGTTGATGAGTTAGTGATAGTAAGAGCGCGGGCATCTTTGGGACCCATTCCCGCATTAGCAGAAAACCAGGTTGTTCCATTGTCGGTTGATTTATAAATTCCATCATATGATGTTGCGGCAAATATTGTGGATCCAATAGCAGCAATGGAATAGATATTTACAATACTCCAACTAAAATTAATATTAATAGTTGTAAAGGTATTGCCATTATCTGTAGAGCGATAAATTTTATTGCGACCTCCGGCAAAGATCGTATTTCCTTCACAATAAAATGAGAATATTTCTGCTCCTTCAAGTGGTTGAACACTGAACCAGGTTACACCGTGATCTGTAGTTGCAAAAGTGTAATTAAACTCAGAGACGAAAAGTGTATTGCCGCTGACACACATTTTGGAAACATATAGGGAAGAAGTAACTTCTGTCCAGGTCACACCATTATCAGAAGAGCGGTAAAGACCCAGACTTGCAGCCCCTGCATAAATATAAGGGCTGTTTAATACCAACGAAGTAATTACAAGGTTGTTGCCGGTAGATGGGGGTAACCAGGTTTGTCCGCCGTCGGAAGACCGGTAAACACCTCCGCCGAATGTTCCCGCAAATATAAATCCCTGGTAGTTCAGTATGGAGGTTACTTCAAATGTTTCAATACCAGCATTAAGGGCAGTCCAGCTTATACCATCATCAGTTGATATATAAACCCCGTTTACTTCTGTTCCGGCGTAAATTATTCCGTCAATATTTGTAAGAAAACTGACAGCAACTCCTTCAGGTCCATTAGTTCGCATCCACTGGGGGTAAATAGGCAGAGATAAGACTAGAATTAAAAGAAAGAATAAATATATTATTTTCTTCAGAGCAATTGATTTGAATTTGATATTTAACGAGGTGATTAATTTTCTAAACATTGGCAGGCCTCCCTGATAAAAAATTAATAAATCAAATTACTTTTATTCTAAAATAATAATTTATTAATATTAATTCATCACAAAAGAATAACAAACTAATAAAAAAGGAATCACCATTTATAGAAATGAGATACTACAGGAATTCAGCTGTTCAACTTAATTCGGGTTGCTTCGATAATTCCTTTTTGCCTTTATAAATAGGGATTTTGAATGAAAATGCTGTCCCTTTGCCTTTAGTGCTTTTAACATCAATTGTAATATTATGCACTTCCAGAATTTTTTTTACGATTGCCAAACCTAAACCAAGCCCAACATTATCGTGCATATTGGTTCTCTCGGCTTTCTGGTATCTATCAAAAATATGTGGTAAATCTTTAGAGTTTATACCTGGACCCGTATCCTTAATGGATAACAGAATTTCTTCTTTTTGGGGTGATAAGCTAATTGTAATCTTTCCACTTTCGGGAGTAAACTTAATTGCATTATCCAATAAATTTTGAAGAACCTTTTCCATCATACCGATATCTGCGAGCACCAAAGGCAGATCAAAAGGAAATTCCAGAGAGAGATCTATCTTTTTTGGTTCTGCAATTATA
>RCNB010002661.1_pt1 | contig 10895 bp, 12 predicted proteins | sample 2041321 | NCBI WGS metagenome assembly RCNB01 (sample SAMN09708232, study PRJNA481090) | Marine sediment metagenome, whole genome shotgun sequencing project.
AGTACTTTCAACGGCAGTAAAGCACATTTTAGACGTACTGGGCCAAGTTCTATGCCCAGATTTTCCAGAATATCCTCTTTTGATAAATCTTTTATATCATCAACGCTCTTTCCAATGATTGACTCCAGCAATAAGTCAGCCGAAGCTTGAGAAATGGCGCAACCTTCACCACTGAATAAAGCCTCTGTGACCATACCATTTTCATCCAGACGAACATCGATCTGGATATGATCCCCACAGGCCGGGTTATCATCTTCATAAGAGATATCATTGGGATCCAGCACACCACGGAAATGGGGTGTTTTGTACCGCTCAATGATCAATTCCCGATAAAAGTCTTCCATAAATCCTTCCTACTGATTAAATCAGGCAAAAATTTCTTTTACTTTATGGATACCCTCAACCAGACGGTCCACTTCATCCTTTGTATTATACAAATATAGACTGGCCCGGGAAGTTGCTGGTAAATTGAACTTAGTATGCAGTGGTTGGGCGCAGTGATGACCTGCCCGTACAGCGATGCCCTTGCTATCCAGTATCTGGGCAACATCATGAGCATGAATATCTTTGATATAAAAAGATACCACGCCACCTTTCTCTTCGATACCGGGTCCAAGAATATGCAAGTCAGAAACCTGGGAGAGTTTTTCAAGAGCATACCCAGTTAGACTTCGTTCGTGTCTCTCAATATTGTCCATGCCCAGGTCTGACAGATAATCAATCGCGGCACCAAAGCCAACAGCTTCAGCAATTGCAGGTGTTCCTGCTTCAAATTTATGCGGCAGATCATTGGTTTTGAAAGACCGGAGCTCAACACGTTTGATCATCTCGCCACCGCCAAGGAATGGCGGCATCTTTTCAAGCAGCTCTTTTCGACCGAATAAAGCGCCAATGCCTGTTGGTCCGCACATCTTATGGGCAGAAAATGCATAAAAATCAACTGCCAGGTTTGATAGATCAACTCGGAAATGGGGTGTCGCTTGAGCGCCATCAACCAAGGTCACAGCACCGGCTGATTTAGCTTCTTGCAGGATCTCTTCCAACGGGTTCACCGTACCCAGGACGTTGGACATATGGGTTATACCCAGCAGTTTTGGTTCTTTCTTGAGGAGCTTCTTGTAAACATCAAGATCAAGAAGACCATCAGGTGTTACTGGGATAAACTCCAGTTCCAGATCGAGCTCACGAGCTAACATCTGCCAGGGAACAAGGTTTGAATGATGTTCCATTTCTGTCAGCAGGATCATATCGCCAGCTTTTAAGAAAGTTCTTCCCCAGGTATAAGCCACCAGGTTAATGGATTCGGTTGTGTTACGAGTGAATATCAGCTCTTCTGCTGATGGTGCGTTGATAAAAGCCGCTATCCGTTCACGTGCGCTTTCATAGGCAAATGTAGCTTCTTCAGCAAGTTTATGGATACCTCGGTGAATATTTGCGTTGGTATTCTTATAATAGGCACTCATGGCCTCAATGACTGCATTTGGCTTTTGGCTGGTTGCAGCTGAATCAAGATAAATAAGAGGAACCCCAGGTCGAATTTCTCGTGTTAAAACAGGAAAGTCATCTCTGACCTTGTTTACGTCATATCCTGTAGTTTTTTTGGCAGCCATGAACTATGCTCCCGTTAAATTTTCAAATGAAATTGGAATTATTAAGACTTTGTCCGGCGTTTTTTCATCGGTCTGCGTATATTTTGAGAGCCGAGGGCACACCATAATACTCGATCAGGTACCATCCATCCATCAGTTAAATATACATTCTTATGGAATTGAATAGCAACTTTTTTGTGTCCTTTTTTTACTACAACACCATCTAGCCAATCACGGACACGATCATCCTCAAAATCGTGATCACAAAGAACTTCTACATGATCTCCAATCTCAAAATCTTTATCATTTTTAGGCGGTGAAGAAAATGGAACTGTTGACAAGATATCCTCCATCTTTGATATTAACAAGACAATTCTAACAGGCTTCTTCAAAATGTGAATAGCAGAACCTGTTTTTTTCTAAAAGATCAATCCAATAGTCTAGATTCAATCGTTGACCAGACCGCTTCTCCCAATTCCGGAATCGAAAACCGGGATAGGATATCACCGAAGAAACCCTGGATTACCAACTGCTCGGCTTCCTGCTGGGGTATTCCCCTGGACAGCAAATAGAAGAGCTGGTCTTGATCAATTTTTCCAGTAGTGGAACCGTGAGTGCAGCGAACGTCGTTATTGAGTATCTCGAGACCCGGTATGGAATCTGAACGTGCATCCGAATCAAGAAGTAGATTCCTATTTGCCTGGTAGCCATCAATATGCTGTGCTCCAGGGGCGACATAGATCATCCCTCTCCATACAGACCGACTTTTTCCACTTAGCGCGCCCTTAAATAGAAGATCACTGGTGGTCCTGGGTGCAAGGTGCCGCTGCAGGGTGTTGTATGAAAGGTGTTGGGTTTGATCTGCATAGAACATACCAGATACTCTGCCTTCCGCTCCTTTGCCAATCAGGTCCAGGGACACAAAATGTTTACAAAGAGCTGATCCCAGAGCACCGATCTCCCATTCCAGGTTGCCGTCTCTCTCAACCAGCGCTTTCTTATGCCCAAAACTCCATACCCCAGAACCATAGTTCTGCAGCTCGGTTATTTGAAGATTTGCATTTGGACCAACGAATATTTCCAGGTTCTCTCCAGCCAGAGAAGTTTCAGATTGATCACCAGAAGAAATGGTTTCCTGGATATAGTTAAGAGAAGCTCCTTCTTCCAGGTAGATCAGAGTTTGAAAGAAATGTGCTGTTCCTTGACCAGGCGCGGTACTGATACCAAAAATTGGCTCTTCAACTTGGACACCTTTAGGAATGTATATAAAAAATCCGTATTTTGCAAATGCTCCAACAACAGCTGCAAATTTCCCATCTCGCGGAGATACGACTTTCCCCAGCACTTTTTCTACAAGTTCAGGATGAGCAAATGCCGCCTCACTCAAACTGCTCAAGATCACTCCCCTGTCCTTGAGATCAGCTGATAATTTAACCTGAACGCCATAAGCATCGAGCAAAAGGTGAGATTTTTCTGAAATGATCTCACTGCTCAGAACGCCCGAAAATCTCTCAGTATTCTGGGATTTCTTTACCTGACCATTTGGCAGCTGAATAGACCCAAAATCCAATCCATTCAATGATGTTCTACGCCAATCTTCATCTTTTATGGTTGGAAATGGCAGATCCTGATACGCATCCCAGGAATCGCTTTTGTATTTCCTCAGGATAGGCGCCAGGTCCTTGGAGTCCTGAACCATTTCACGTGTAAATGTAAATCCCTTCTGTGGTTGTTTTCTCGCCATAAAAATCCTTCGTCAGCCGATCGAGCCTTCCATCTGAAGCTGGATCAAGCGGTTCATTTCAATTGCATATTCCATCGGCAGTTCTTTGACAAGAGGTTCAATGAATCCCGATACCACCATACTGGTAGCTTCTTCTTCACTTAATCCCCTGCTCATCAAATAAAAGAGCTGTTCATCTTCCACTTTTGACACAGATGCCTCATGTCCGATATTCACATCCTGTTCATCAACCTCGATATAAGGATATGTATCTGAACGAGAATGATCATCCAGAAGCAGCGCATCACAGACTACGTTTGATTTTACGTTGGTATTGCCTTTATTCACCCGCATCAAACCGCGGTAGGAAGCACGGCCGCCGTCTTTGCTGATCGATTTTGAGATGATCTTGGAGCTTGTATCCGGGGCCAGGTGAATAACTTTTGCACCAGTATCATGCTGCTGACCTTCTCCTGAGAATGCGATCGATAGGATCTCCCCATGGGCTCTCTTGCCCACTAACATACAAGAAGGATACTTCATCGTAACCTTGGATCCGAGATTGGCATCCACCCATTCCATAGTGCCATTTTCTTCAACTCTCGCACGCTGGGTGACCAAGTTGTAAACATTTTTGGACCAGTTCTGAATTGTGGTGTACCGGACCCGGGCATCTTTTTTGACGATAATTTCAATCACGCCTGAGTGTAAGGAATCAGTAGTATACGTCGGTGCTGTGCAGCCTTCCACATAGTGAACCTGGGAACCTTCATCAGCAATGATGATCGTCCTCTCAAATTGCCCGATATTAGCGATATTCAAGCGGAAATAAGCCTGTAAAGGTAGATCCACTTTTAATCCCGGAGGAATATATACAAAAGACCCACCTGACCAAACCGCGCTGTTTAAAGCGGCAAATTTATTATCTGTGTATGGAATGATTTTCCCGAAATACTCCTTGAAAAGTTCCGGATGTTCCTTTAATCCATTTTCAATACTCTTAAATAAAACACCCTGTTCAGCCAGCTGGTCCTGTATGCTGTGGTAGATCATTTCCGATTCATATTGGGCACCCACACCGGCCAGGAATTTTTGTTCTGCTTCTGGTATGCCAAGTCGGTCAAAGGTATCTTTGATAGATTCCGGGATATCATCCCAATTTTTCCCTTCTTCTTCAGTGGGCTTCACATAATAAAAGATATCATCCAGATCAAGCGAGGAAAGATCAGGCCCCCAGGTAGGCATAGGCCTGGCCTGATAATGCTTCAGAGCTTTTAATCGGAAATTCAGCATCCATTCCGGTTCATCTTTCATGCCGGAGATTTCCCTGACCACACCCTCATCTAATCCTTTTTTGCTTTTAAATACCTGCACTTCAGGATCTTTGAATCCGTACTTATAATCACCAATACTTTGAATTAATTTCTCGTCTGTTGACATGAGAAAAACTCCTGAACAAATAACTTAGGAAATACTATGATGAAACCTATTAGGCAGTGTGTTTTTCCCGAAGCCACTCATAACCTTCTTCTTCGAGTTTGAGTGCCAATTCAGGTCCACCAGTTTGCACGATCTTGCCATGCAGCATTACATGGACAAAATCAGGTTTAATATAATTTAGAATCCGCTGATAATGGGTGATCACCAGGACACCATGTTTCTCGCTGCTGATCGCGTTTACCCCATCAGACACGATTTTTAACGCATCAATGTCCAGTCCTGAATCTGTTTCATCAAGAATGGAAAATTTTGGTTCCAGCGTGGCCATTTGCAATATCTCAATTCTTTTCTTCTCTCCGCCGGAAAAACCGTCATTCAGGTATCTTCCCGCAAATGCTTCATCCATTTTTAGCAGAGCCATTTTTTCTTTTAATTTTGTCCTGAATTCAGGGATAGAGATGCCTTTGTCTTCCGGGTCTTCATATTTCCGATGTGCGTTTATCGCTGTCCGCAGGAAATTTGCAACAGAAACTCCGGGCACTGCTACAGGATATTGGAAAGCTAGAAACAATCCCAGGCTTGAGCGTTCACTGGGACCTAGATCCAACAGATTCTGCCCGTTGAGGGTAGCTTCCCCTTCTATGACGGTATATTTCGGGTGACCCATTAAGGCATAAGCCAGGGTTGATTTTCCTGTGCCATTTGGGCCCATCACTGCATGGATCTCTCCCATTTTTATTGTGAGGTCCACACCCTTTAATATCTCTGTATCTTCCACATTGACATGAAGATTCTTGATCACTAGTTCAGACATAATAAAATGGCTCCGATTCAGTTTTTTTTGCTTTTTTAGCTGTTTTTTGACAGGGAAAATTGTAGCATATATAATCTTATAAGTCAATATTTTAGATAAATATCATATAAATTATTGACATTCCAGAGCTTCAATGATAGACTTTTGATGATAAGGTAGACAAAAGAAGGCATTCTATGAGCAACAGCACTAGAAATCGAGTACTTCGTACACTGCTTCTCAATCAAAAGAGGACTGTAAACGAATTAGCGGAATCAGTGGATATTAATCCAATATCCGTGCGCCACCATGTTACAAAATTAGAGGCAGAAGGTCTGATCGTGTCCGAAGAAGAACGACATGGCGTCGGCCGCCCTCGACTGATTTTTAGCCTTACTCCGAAAGGAATGGAACAATTTCCCCAGCGATATTTACAGCTTACATTGAGATTGATGGACCAGTTGAAATCCAATCTGTCAGAAAAAGTCCTAGGGACTATTTTCAAGGATGTAGCAGAAGTAATTGCCAATGAATTGACTCATGATGTCAATTTGGAAGAACTCAATCTAGAAGAGCGCTTGGAGTTGCTGCAGGAAGTATTGACTGCCGAAGGATTTATGGTCAATCTGGAAGAAGAAGAAGATAATTTCTATATCGTCGAAGCTAGCTGCCCTTATCACCATGTGGGAGAAGACCATCCTGAGATATGTGTAGTGGACCAGGAATTAATCGCTCATTTTGTTTCCTCCACGCCTAAACGGGTCGAATGCATTCTCGACGGCGATAAACAATGTAAATATAAGATAAAAAAGAATGTGATTAAGGGATAGTTTATGATCGTAGATCAGTGGGATTTAGGAAAAGCAGACCGAGGTTTGGCCGAGACACTCCATATAGGCCTTCAAGAAGTCATGGATCCAGAATTGGGGATGAATATCGTCCAATTAGGATTGGTCAGAAACGTTTCCATCAAGGATAATGATGCCCTGGTATCCATGATCCTGACTACTCCATTCTGTCCTTATGCCCCCGAACTCATGGAAGCTTGCCGCAGCAAAACAGAAGAAGTCCTTGGCATTCCGACAAAAATTGAGATGGGACGCGGGTTTTGGGACCGCTCCATGATGGAAGACGATGCCGTAGATTGGGGTTTATACTAAGCCAAATCCCAAATCCAGACCAAGCTGTGTTAATATCAAGAGAAATATCAAACCCCCTCCTGTCAACAAGGATGGGGTTTTCTTTAGCCAGGAATAACCGGATATGAAGCCATCCCTGCAAGTTCTAACCTTAGATGAAGAAAAGAAGATCATTCGGGAAGCATTTCAACTCCTCGAAAATCCGGGAATTGTCATTTCAAATTCTGAATGCCTCAACCTGTTATCAGATGCTGGTGCCAGGGTTAATCTTAATTCCAAGACAGCTTCAATCCCAGAACAACTCATTCACAACGCACTGGAAAATTGTCCAGCAGAATTCTCTCTTTTTAACCTAAAAGGAGATGCAGCAGTTAATTATGGCAGTGACAGGACATTCTTCACCCCAGGATCGTCAACTTTATACATCCTGGATTCACGAACCCAAAAAACCCGGAATGTTTATACAGCCGATCTTGTCCAATTCGTTCAGCTAGTAGAAAGCCTACCTCAAATCGATGCCCAGAGTACAGCCATGATACCGAGCGACGTTCCGGAGGCAATCAAAGACCTTTACCGCCTTTATATCGCTCTTTGTTATATGACCAAACCTATTGTTACAGGAATCTTTCGGAAAGATAGCTGGGAAGTGATGAAGGAAATGCTGGTTACTGCAGCCGGCGGAGAACAGGCGCTCCAGAAAAAACCCATTGGAATATTTGATATTTGTCCTACATCTCCCCTGGCTTGGAGCGATACAAGCTGCCAAAATTTATTAGACAATGCTCGTTCCGGTATTCCAATCCAGATCGTAGCCATGCCCATGGCAGGAGCCACTTCCCCCATTACACTGGCCGGGACTGTGGTCCAACATGCAGCAGAATGCCTGAGTGGGATCGTCATTGCTCAATTAGCCTGCCGTGGAGCTAAGATCGTATGGGGAGGATCAGCAGCAGTTTTTGACATGAAACACAGCACCGCCCCCATGGGTGCTCCCGGAACCTGGCTAATTGCCAGTGCCTATGCGCAAATAGGTAAGTCACTGGGGCTTCCAACCCAGGCATACCTTGGAATTTCTGATGCTAAAATCGTCGACGCTCAAGCCGGAATGGAATCCGCGACCGGGACGCTGCTAGGTTCCCTGTCTGGAGTAAATATGATTTCCGGTGCAGGAATGCTGGCATACGAGAATTGTCAAAGTCCCGAAAAGCTCATCCTGGATGCCGAGATGATCGCCTCTATCAAACACTTCTCAAAGGGAATTCAATTCCGCGACGATCCCCTGGCCCTGGACATAATCCGGGAAGTTGGTTCCGCAGGCGATTTCATATCCCACGAGCACACATTTAAATGGTTCAAGGAAGAAGTCCATTACCCCTCCTCTGTTATCGATCGCCAGCCCATCAACGGCACGAACAAAGGGGATTACCTCTCTGCCTGGACCAGGGCTCAAAATCGGCGGCAAGAATTACTTAGATCTACTCCTGAACCAGCCCTACCTTCAGATGTGCGAGATGAACTTAATAAGATCACAGCCCGGGCTGCCTGGTCCGAGGGAATGGATCTACTTCCTCCTCTCCCCGGAGGGCAACATTAATTTGCGATCGGATTTCCCATTCTTACTTCAAAATAACTTCCCTCCGGCTGTTTTTTTCACCATCCTTTAGCACCCTTCCCAAATAAACCTAATTATGCTAAACTCTCACTCGGTCATATAACCTATTTACTTTCCGTTTCCTGCGTGCTGACCACACTGTCAGGAGACAAACCCGTGGAAAGGAGGATGAGATGCGAGATTACGAACTCGTTATTATCGTTACCCCGGATATTGATGAAACCGCTATGGCGGAAGTTGTAGAAAAGGTGAAAAGCTGGATTTCTGAAGTTGGGGGATCCATCGAGTCTTTTGAAGAGTGGGGAAGACAAAAACTGGCTTACTTGATCCAAAAAAACAAAGAAGGCCAATATTACCTCTTCAATCTCAAGTTAGAACCAACAGCAGTTATCAATTTGGAACGAAATTTCCGCTTGCAGGAATCTATTATGCGTTTCCTTATTGTCAACAAGGATGACTGATCGACTTCGATCGGCAGCTGGATCCAATGATAATTACTTGGATCCACTTTTCCTGTTAATAGGAGGGAACTCATGAGCAGAGGTTTAAATAAGGTCTTGCTCATCGGCAGATTGGGACATGATCCCGAAATGCGCTATACCCCATCCGGCAAACCACTGACAAAATTCCGTATGGCGTCAGATCGGAGCTGGACAACATCCGATGGTGAGAAGAAAAGCGAAACAGAATGGTTCAATGTTGTTGCCTGGGGAAAATTGGCTGAAATTTGCAACCAATACTTGAAAAAAGGCCAGCAAGTGTATATCGAGGGGCGATTACACACACGACGCTGGCAAGACGAGGAGGGCGCCAACCATTCAGCCGTTGAAGTCATAGCCCAGGAAATGATCATGTTAGATGGTCGTCCCGGGGTTGTACTGGCTGAGGAACCCCCCTCCGAGGATGAATACCCATTTTAATTCAGGTAAGATTGAGATAATCTTAAGGAGTACCACATGGCAGAAAGAAAACATTACGAACGGGACAGATATCCGCAGGAAAGAGAATGTAGATTCTGTGGAAATCCCAAAATGCAGATCGACTATAAAGATACCGAAACCCTGAAAAGATTTGTTAGCGACCATGGAAAGATCCGTTCTCGCCGCCAGACCGGCACCTGCGCAAAACACCAACGTGAATTGGCTCGTGAGATTAAACGATCTCGCCATCTGGCATTGCTTCCCTTCACCGGCGAATCGCTTCGTTAGGTAAAACAAAATAATCACTGTAGATAGTACAAAAGAGTATACTTATGCCGCCACAAAACAAAAAATTTATTGCGCAGAAGGAAAGAGAAGACCGCCAGAAGCGCATAATTATCATAACAACCATATCTGTCCTGGTAATTGTATTAGGCCTGGTAGCTTATGGTGTCATTGATCGCTTTGTGCTCACGCCCAAAGTAACAGTCATCGAGCTGGAAGATGAGAAGATTACCGCCGATCAATTTGAAGAACAGATCAGATGGAGAAGGCGCAACATGATCATGGATGTCGATCAGATGTTGAACACTTTCCAGCAGCTGGGAGGAACACCTGAAGTATTTGGTTACTTTGAACAGCAATTAATGTTAGCTGTCACATCTCTGGAGCAGCCTCTCCTCGTTGGGCAGGAAGTCCTCCAAGCTCTCACCCAGGATATTATCCTGAAGGTTGAAGCAAAAAAGATGGGCATTGTCGTTGATGATGCTCGACTTGACCAGGAAATTCAGGAAGCTTTTGGATATTTCGCTGGAGGTACACCCACTCCTGCAGTAACCTTGGCGCCCACAAGCACACCAGCGACTGCTGATGACCAGGATGGTTCTCCGGACCCAACTGCAACCCCACTCCTGCAGCCGACTGAATACACAGTAGATTTATTTGAAAGTAACTACAATAATTTCCTTCTCAGTGTCGAGGATGTTGGTGTTTCAGAACAAACCATCCGGGATATCATAGAAATTACCATTATTCGTGAGGAAGTTATTGAGATCGTCAGCGCAGATATTGAAGATGAATCGGAACATGTCTGGATTCGCCATATTCTGGTTGCTGATGAAGACACAGCCAATGAAGTTATTGAAAAATTAGCGGCGGGGGATGACTTTGTCGACCTTGCAGCAGAATACTCACTCGATACTTCAAACAAAGATAATGGTGGGGACCTGGACTGGTTCTCGCGGGGCGCGATGGTTCCGCCCTTTGAGGATGCAGCTTTTGCCCTGGAAGTTGGAGAAATAAGCGATCCTGTTTCGACGGATTTTGGATGGCATATCCTGGAAAGCCTTGGTAAAGATGATTTACTTCTGGATCCCTCAGCATATCAACAGCTCCGCAATCAAGCTTTCAGCGACTGGATGACAGAAAAAGAAACCATCTACCAGCCGATCGTTATCGATAATTGGAGCAAATATGTGCCAACTGAACCTGCCCTTCCGCAGGATTATCTGGCCTTTATTCAATCCATCACATTGGAACAGCCTGAACTTCCACCGGACGTACCAGCCGGTGAGTAAATAAAGTAAAAACCTCGCAAGTATGGAGTGCACCCCATAAGGTGGACAAATAAATAAAAACCCTCTCAAGGGTAATTATACAAACTGACGTCTGAATTCGAT